>Ga0137403_10001197_pt1 | contig 32746 bp, 30 predicted proteins | sample CZOMad2_1_16fung_FD_122057 | JGI IMG/M metagenome (GOLD analysis project Ga0137403, IMG submission 122057) | Vadose zone soil fungal communities from Angelo Coast Range Reserve, California, USA - CZOMad2_1_16fungal (Hybrid Assembly) | ecosystem: Environmental > Terrestrial > Soil > Vadose zone... | reverse complement strand
GCATCCGGCGATGAATCGTCAACGATTCGCGAGCCCATTTGAGTCGCGGGCTCATGTACCGTGCTGAGGTACTCACGTGGCAGTGGGATTCGGAACTGTCAGGAAGGTTTCACGAATGGCGTGAGAAACCAAACACGCGGACGAGTGTTACTTTCTCAATCCCACGGCATCCAATCGGTCGGTGCTCGTTGTGTCACGCAAACCAAGGGTCGTAGAAATCGATTGCTATGCGGTTCGTAGGGAGTTGTCGAATTACCTGGAGGACGATCTCACGCCTCAGCTCCGATTCCGGATTGAGGGCCACCTTGAGAACTGCAGTCACTGCACGGCTGTCTATGCCGGTATGCGGAATGTAGTGCGGTTGTTGGGCGACGAAAAGGCCATCGAACTACCCACAGGCTTCAGCCAACGTTTGTACAAACGACTGTTTCCGATCCAATGATCTATCTTCATAGTCGACTGGATCGTTCCCTTTAGCCTGATCATTTATCAGGACGGGCGGAAGGGCACGACTTCCAATCTGGCAGCTTCCTCCACTTGCGAGTGGGGCTAGTGCCGTTTTGAAGGCACGTTCGGTTTCCAGTTACGTGCCGTGCCCGCGGAAAAGGAACAGGAGCTCAATAATCAAAATGATCACTACCATCAATTCCAACGCAAACGCCCGGCTCTGATTGAACTGATCCACCATGAAGCGGTAAAGCTCTTCGGCGGTTTGTAGCTTCTGGTTAACCAGGTCTTTGTAATCCGGTACACCAACCTTGGCAGCGGCCAATTTGTAGAGACGGGCAGAAAACATGTCGCTCAGGAACTTAATGGCGTTGTCGGCGTGCTCGGTAAGCTCGGTCACATCCAGAAAAACCGTGTGCAGCTTCCGGGCATCGCGCGCCATGCGCCAGCGCGCCAGGATGCCAGTTCCCTTATCTAGCGAGGCGTAGACGCCCTCCAGTTCCCGCGTAAGCAGTTCGTCGTAGTGCCGGAATTCCAGCAACTGCGAGTTGGCATATTCCAGAAGCTGTATAGCGGTCTCAGCGCCGATCTCACTGTCGTAGAGGAATGCGGCGTTCCAGCCAATCACAGCCAAATCATTCGGATAGTACGAAATTCGAGACTGCAGGATTTCGTTGCGTTCGCCATCGGACAATTGCGCAGTCTCTCCGCGGACGATCTGGGCAATGCGCGCCCCTTCCGCACAGACCAACTCAGCCGCAGTCGGGGAACCAGCGATTTCGCGGAGGTGAAAAATAAAGTAATCTTCACTCAGCCAGCTTGCGTAAGGCTTGACCAACGCCGGGGCCGCCCGTTCCAGCCGCTGCCTCGCAATGCGGGCCGCCTGACGCTCGAAATCCACCTCCCAAACCCAGCGGCTACCCAGCCGGATCATAGCGTCCCAGTCCCCAGAGAAGGGCAGCTCGAGGACAACGCTTAGCACACCATAGTCGTAGTATTTGATTTGGCCTTGCAGGCGCTCACCACTCTCTAAGACCAACGGTTCGATAGGTTCCACTACCGGCGGCCGTTGATAGCGAACGTATCCCGGCGCCGGATGCTTGAAACTAGGTTGCTCAACAGTACGGGCGCTAAAGATCTCACGAAGCCGGTCGAGCCGAATCTCTTCGCAAACATCGAACTGGATCAACACCATCACCGAGCCGTGCAAAGCAGCCGGGGCCGAAGCCTCGGTTTTTATCTGCACCGGGGTGTCAGGGAGTGTGAGGGCGTTTTCTAGTTCCCGAGCCATGGGGTCTTACCTGCCGGGCAAGAATTGACAAGGTGAGCTTGGAAGCCCGGCTGATATATTGTCCCAGATTACCGTCGCCTTGGGGAGAGACCGGGAGATAAAACAGCTAAGTTATTGAAAACTATGGGCATCATTAGCCAGTTTTGCGGCTCAACATCTTTCTTCGCTATCCATCCGACATCCTCACCCGCGTGCGTCGGGCCGGTTTATCAAGTCAGGACCAACCGTAGATCATTCTAGGTCGAGAGCAATTTTCATGTGTTCCTCAATTGTTTTCATGGATTGCTGATCCAGTCTACCAATGCTTCGCCCGAGCCAGTCGGTCGTAATCGCGCGAATCTGCTCACACATCGCAACGGAATCGAGAGCCAATCCGGCTGTCCCCTTTCTTAACAAGACCTGGCTTGGGTAGATCTTGCTGCAGTTTGCTAAATCAGTACAAGGCACGCAAACAACCACGCTGCTATTGTGATTGATCGCGTCCCTGCTGACGATAATCACCGGTCTCCTGCCAGCTTGTTCAGAGCCCCTCGTTGGATCGAGTAGTGCGTAAAAGACATCACCCCTAGATGGAGTTTGTGGAATTATGGGTTCTCGCCTTTCTCCGCTAGCCGAAGGGTCTCACCGTCACTGGAGGCGAATTCCTTCGCAATAGCTAAAGACTCCCGGTGATATTGTGCGTCGTCTCTCATCTCAGCAAACTCCGCGTCAATGGATTCACGACGCAACTGCTTTAGTTTTTCTTCGAGGGACTTTATGAGCAGATCATTTAGACTGCTGGCGCCGGCCTTTCCTTTTTCTAAAGCGCCCCGGGCTTCCTCATAGAGGCGCTTGGGCAATCTCACAGTAGTCGTCATCAAAGAGGACTTGTGAGCAGTGGTAGACATATTCGCTCCTTGTAATTTGACGCTATTCCAGATGGCATGGTATGATACCTAATATGCATGTATAAATAGTATCATATTATGCATCATTTTGGATGGAAGCAATCTCACCCGAGGCTAGGTTAGACGGAACTGCCTGCGGTCTCCGAAAGGCCATCTGGATGACCTCTGCTAGATGCAAGGCTTGACGACCCGTACATTGGGCAATCTGCTCCCTGCAACTGAAGCCATCCGCAATAATCAGATGGTCGGGTGGAGCGTTTCGCACTGCTGGGAGAAGCTCCAGCTCGCCGATGGCGATTGAAACATTGTATTTTTCTTTTTCGAAGCCGAACGAGCCTGCCATCCCGCAGCATCCCGGGGCCGGGGCATAGAAATCGATTCCCATCCTTCCCATGACCGCCTCTTCGTCGGTCATGTTCATGACGGATTTGTGATGACAGTGGCCATGAATTATAGCCTTGCGGGGAAGCGTGGGTAATTGAAAATGCTTCGCTTTCTGCTCCAAGAATTCGCTCAGCAGAAAGGTCTGCTCCGAGAGCCGCTGGGCACGCGAGTCCTTGGGAAAAAGATTAAGAAGCTCGTCCCGAAATACCGCCGCGCAACTTGGCTCGAGCACCACGATTGGCACCCCGGCTTCGATCTCGGGAGCAAGGGAATCCAGAGTCCTCAGCAGCAGTTTCTTGGCCCGGTCCAGCATGCCAAAGTCATACAGTGGCCGCCCGCAACACAGGGTTGCGCGAGGTATTGTCACGTGAAATCCCGCCGCTTCGAGAACGTCAACCGCCGCTTGGGCGGTGTGAGGATGGAAATAGTTGTTGAAGGTATCAGGCCAGAGCATGACCTGACTTGGCTGGTGTGGAGGCGGGTCTTCGACCCGCCTGGACGGGGCGGAGCCCCGTCCCCACACAGGCGATACCCGCCGCCTGAACCATTCCCGGAATGTCTCCCGCGCAAATGCCGGAATCTTCCTCTGCCTCGCCATTCCGGCAATCTTCTTGGCAATATCCCGCAACAAGGGCGCCTGCGTTGCAAAATTCACCAGCCCAGGCGCAATCGACGCCACCCGAGCCCAGATGTCAATATTCCCAAACGCATACGCGCTCAGTGGCCGCATTCGGCCTTCGTAATAATGGGAAAGAAATTCCGCCTTGTACGTCGCCAAATCCACGCCCACCGGGCAATCGCTCTTACAGCCTTTGCAGGAGAGGCATAGGTCGAGCGAGTCTTTTACCTCATCGCTTTGCCATCCATCCTGCACAACTTCGCCTTTGGTCATCTCCCAGAGCAGATGTGCGCGTCCGCGGGTTGAGTGTTCCTCTTCGCGAGTCACACGAAAGCTTGGACACATCACTCCGCCTTCGTAACGCCGGCATTTTCCCACTCCAACACAACGCTGGGTGGCGCGGGCAAGGCTGCCGTGATCCTGAGGAAACTGAAAGTGAGTCTGCGACTGCCAAAGACGGTAGTCCGCTCCCAGCCGCAGATTTTCATCCAGCCGGTACGGCTCAACCAGCTTGCCAGGATTCATCTTCCAATCGGGATCCCAGATCGACTTGAACTCGCGAAAAGCCTGCACCAGCTCGGGCCCAAACATTTTCGGCAACAACTCCGCTCGTGACTGCCCATCCCCGTGCTCGCCTGAGAACGAGCCGCCATAGCTGACTACCAGGTCAGCGGCTTCCTCAACATATTTGCGGTATTTGGCGATACCCTCTTTGCTTTCAAAGTCGAAGTTCGTCCGGTTGTGGACACAGCCATGGCCGAAGTGCCCGTACAGGCTGCCGCGATAGCCATAACTGTTCATCAGCTTGCGCAGGTCGCGCAGATATGGGCCGAGTTTTTCAGGAGCGACGGCAGAGTCCTCCCAGCCCTCCCAAGCAAAAGGTTCACCCGGAACGTAAGCCAGCACGCCTAAACTCGACTCGCGAATTTCCCACACATGCCGTACCTGGCGGCTATCGGTGAAAAGCCGCATCTGGGGCGGACTCGCGCTTCTACCCAGCACATCGATCAAGCCGTGCGCCTGGAATTCAGCTTCAGTAACAGTGCTGCCTCCGAATTCAGCGAACAGCCACCCGCCACCTTCCGGGAGCAATGCCAACCCTTCTGAGTTGATTCCTTTGCGCCGCGTAGACTGGACCAGCAGGTCGTCGATCCCTTCAAGGCCAATCGGGCTATGCGTCATGACTTCGGGGACATGATCGGCGCACTGGTAAACATCGGGGTAAGAGATGACCAGCAGAACCCGTGCCGGCGGACTCTCGACCAGGCGGCATGTAGCCTCAAGCACGGTAACGCACGTGCCTTCGGAACCGACCAACGCGCGGGCCACGTGGAAGCCGTTTTCCGAAAGAAGAAAATTCAGGTTGTATCCCGAAACCCGGCGCGGAATCTTCGGATAGCGCTGTCGAACCAGATCGCCGTACTTATCCCGCAGCGATTTCAGTCCGGCGTAAATCCCGCCTCGCCTGCCGCCTTTCCGAATGATTGCGTCCAGTTCTTGATCGCTGGTCTCACCTACTTTCATTCGCAGGCCATCGTATGTCAGGATCTCCAGTTCCTCGACGTTGTCATCCGTCTTCCCCGCCATGATCGAGTGCACGCCACACGAGTTGTTACCAATCATTCCGCCCAGAGTGCAACGGTCATGCGAAGCGGGATCAGGAGCGAAGGTCAAGTGGTGCTTCTCAGCGGCGTTGCGCAGATGGTCGAGAATTACACCGGGCTGCACCCGAGCGACGCGGCGCGCTGGATCGACCTCCAAAATCTCCGCCATGTACTTGGAGAAATCCAGCACGACAGCAACATTGCAGCATTGCCCGGCAAGAGAAGTTCCGCCGCCGCGGCAGAGGATGGGCGCGCTGAATTCCCGCGCCAGCGTGATAGCCGCGACCACATCATCAGCGTCGCGGGGCAGCACGACTCCGATCGGCACCTGACGATAATTCGACCCGTCAGTGGCGTAGAGCGCGCGGCTGCCCGCGTCGAAGCGCACTTCGCCGCGAAGATGCCTGCGCAGTGCCGATTCGAGCCCAGCCGCATCTACCTGAGCAGTTTTAGCTGCATGGGCGAGTTCGGAGAAGTTTTGGGGCATGCCCAAAAAGCAGATTCCTCGCGGGCTGAAGCCCACTCGGAATGACAATTTCTAATATCTCTAGCCAATCGGCCTGGTGGAGTAATCGGCGAGGCTGAGTGTCAGGAGAATCAGCAGCCAGAAAAGGGCAGAAACAATCACCATGGCCGTGAGCTTTTCGCTGGTGTACTTCACGTGCATGAAGAAGAGCACGACGATGGTCGCTTTGCCGGTCGCGATCAGCAGCGCCGCGACAGGATTAAGCCAGCCGAGATCAACCGTGGCGACCAAAGCCGTGACCACCGTCAGGCAGATCAATATTGCCCAGATAGTCCAATAGAGCTTGCTTGGGAGGATGTGCTCAGACATAGTTAGTTTCCTATCTGTCATTCCCAGCGGCTTTAGCCCCGAGGAATCTGCTTTTTCATTTGTGCCTGTCAATCAAGTAAAGCAACGGGAATAAATAAATCCACACAATGTCGACGAAGTGCCAATATAGCCCGCCGATCTCAACCGGTGTGTGATACTCCGGCGTAAAGCGGCCGCGCCAAGCCATGAAGATCAGCACACCGAAAATCCCAACCCCAATGATCATGTGCAGCGCGTGCATGCCCGTCATCGCAAAGTAAAGCGAAAAGAAAATCTGGGCGTGCCTGGGATCGATTTTTGCTTCGGGATGGCCAGGCATGGGTTCGTCGAAACTAAACGACGATCCGGGCACATGATGTTCTACAAATTTCTCGCGCCATTCATAACCCTTGATGCCAAGAAAAGCGAGGCCAAACAGCAGAGTCAAAACCAGCAGAACGACGATCTGCTTTTGTTTGCCCAACTGCGCGGCGCGCACCGAAAGGGCCACGGTCAAGCTGCTGCAAATCAGAACCGCAGTATTTATGGTTCCGATCGGAAGGCTCAGTGTTCTGCTGGCCACCGCAAATTCGTTGTAGTAGGCAAGTCGATAGATCAGGTAGGCGCAAAACATCCCGCCGAAGAACATGATCTCCGTTCCCAGGAAGATCCACATGCCCAGCGAAGCAGCGTTGCGCTGCTGCTCCGCATCGGCAAAGTGATGCAGTAGTTCCGGACCATGCTGCTCGACCGCGACTGGACTATCGCTCAACCGGCACCTCCGCGGCAGCAGGAATGTGTTCGTAGTTGTACGCCTCCCAGGTTACTTCCGGCGTTTCGTCGAAATTAAACGTTGGCGGAGGCGAAGAGGTCATCCACTCTAGCCCGGCTGCGCCCCATGGATTAGCATCCGCAATCTTTCCGTAACGCATGGACCACAGGAAATAAACCATGGGCAGCAAATATCCAACGGCAAGAATGGTGGAACCAGCGGTCGAGAGCACATTCAGCACCTGGAACTCCGGAGGATACTGCCAATATCTACGCGGCATACCCAAATATCCGAGAATGAACTGCGGGAAAAATGTGAGATTAAAGCCGATGAACACAAGCAGCGCCGCCAACCTGCCCCACGCCTCCGGGTACATGCGCCCCGAAATCTTCGGCCACCAGAAGTGCAGCCCGCCGAGATATCCCATGACCGCGCCACCCACCATGATGTAGTGGAAGTGCGCAATCACGAAATAAGTATCGGTCACGTGGACATCAAGCCCCAGCGCGGCCAGGAACAATCCGGTCAGCCCACCCATGGTGAAGAGGCCGATAAAGCCAAAGGCATACAGCATGGGAGTTGTGAACGAGACCGAACCCTTGTACATGGTGGCCGTCCAGTTGAACACCTTGATCGCGGAAGGCACTGCCACCAGGTAGCTCAGGATCGAGAAAATTAAGGCTGAATAAAGCGAAATCCCGGCCACAAACATATGGTGTGCCCAGACCAAAAATCCGAAGACTGCAATCGCAATACTCGACATCGCCACGAAGTTGTAACCGAAGATGCGTTTGCGGGCGAAACAGGCGACCACTTCGCTCTCTACCGCCATCGCCGGCAGGATCATGATGTAGACCGCGGGGTGAGAGTAAAACCAGAACAAATGCTGAAACAACAGCGGATCGCCGCCGCGGTTCGGATCAAAAATCCCCAGATTGAAGGCGCGTTCAAACACCACCAGCAGCAGGGTGATTGCCAGCACTGGCGTTCCGAGCAACTGAATGATGCTGGTGGCGTAGTGCGCCCAGATGAACAGCGGCAGCCGCGAGAAGGTCATGCCGGGCGCGCGCATGCGGTGAATGGTGACCACAAAATTCAGCCCGGTGAGAATCGAGGAGAAGCCGTTGATGAAAATGGCGACGCCCGCTTCAATCACTTTGGTGTTGCTGAACGCGGTGCTAAAAGGCGTATAGAACGTCCAGCCGGTATCCACTCCTCCGGTCAGCAGCACATGCAGCATTAAAATGCCGCCCAGGATGTACAGATACCAGCTCAGCAAATTGATACGTGGGAACGCGAGGTCTTTGGCCCCAATCATCAGCGGCACAAGAAAATTTCCCAGCACGGCCGGAATAGATGGGATCAGAAAGAAGAAGACCATGATCTGGCCGTGCATGGTGAAGAGCTTGTTATAGGTATCTGCTTGGACGAGATCGCCGGCGGGTGTCAGGAGTTCCAGGCGGATGAGCAAAGCGAGAAATCCGCCGATAAAAAAGAAGAACGTAATGGAGACCAGATAGAGCAGCGCGATACGTTTGTGGTCAGTAGTGAGCAGCCAGGAGCGGATTCCGTATTCTTTGTTCAGATAATGCTCGCGTTCGTGGCCGAATGCTGCCGTTGCCATAACTATTCCTTGGGCTCCTGCGGTTTTGTGCTGGGCGAGACCAGTGAGGGAGTTGCCGCCGCCCCTGCTGGTGGCTGATTCAAAGATTTGATGTACGCGATCAGCGCGTTCAACTGCTCTTCGCTCACCAATCCTTGAAACACCGGCATGATCGGCTTAAATCCAGAGACGATTTTTGCCGAGGGATTCAGAATCGATTCGCGAACATAATTTTCATCCGCGATTACCGTGCGCCCGTCTTCCAGTTGCACCCGCTTCCCAAATAAACCAACCAGATTCGGGCCACGCCCTTGCGTATCCGAGCGATGGCAGGTAACGCAGCCAAGCTGCTGAAAAATATTTTGCCCGTTTGAGGCCAGCGATCCTGAAGCCAACCCGCCGCTCAGCCAAGCTTCATATTGCGCCGGTTCCAAAACCACAACCTGGCCGATCATCCCGGAGTGCTGGGTTCCACAGTACTCGGCGCAGAACAGGTGATACGTCCCCGAGCGTGTGGCATGAAACCACAGCGTCGTATAGCGGCCAGGCAGCACGTCCTGCTTAATGCGGAACGCTGGCACGTAGAAGCTGTGGATCACATCTTGCGAAGTCATGATCATCTCGACATCGCGGCCGACAGGCACGTGCAGCTCGTTGATCTCGCGCTGGCCTTCTTCATGCTGGAGCTTCCACATCCATTGTTTAGCGACGACATAAATCTGTGTGGCTCCTCGCGGAGGTGTGCGCTCTTTGAAATAAACAACTGCGCCCCAGGCAAAAATGAACAAGAAGATTGCAAGCGGGATCGCCGACCATGTGAGCTCCAGAATGGTTGAGCCTTCGATCTGCTCGGCCTCACGGCCTTTGCGCCGGCGGTAGCGCAGCGCAAAGATGCAGATCATGGTGAAGATCGCCACGCTCACGAACAGCGACAGCGCGACCAGAAAGATATACAGCGCGTCTACGCTCCCGGCGGTGGTTGAGGCCCTTGCCGGCCAAAGTGGCAAATTGTCGAACATAGCATTACTAGCGCGTCATTTTTTGGAGCGCCGGCCTCTGGCCGGCTGTCCGGCGGGCGTCTCTCGCCCGCCGCTACACTGGTAACTGCCGATCAGACCCCACTCGGATCATCACTGCTATAAAAGTCCCATGAGATTTTGTAGCGCCGGCCTCTGGCCGGCTGTCCGGCGGGCGTCTCTCGCCCGCCGCTACACTCGTAACTGCCGATCAGATCCCATCCGGATCATCACTGCTATAAACACTCCCATAATTATGATTGTGGCCACGCCTGCTAATTGCAGAATGCGGCTTATGATGGCCCCATACTTTCCGGTCGCGGGGTCGTAGTGATAGCAGTACAACAACACCTGATCCACCACGGTGCCAATCTTGTTTCCGGAAGCCTGAATCAACCCCAGCCGCAAATCCTTGGGCGCGAATTCCACGCCATAGTAGTACTGCGAAATCTTGCCGCCTGGCGTGAGCACCATGATCGCTGTCGCATGCGCGAACTGGCCGGTTTTGTCGATGTACTCGTATTGAAATCCCGCCGCTTTGGTCAGCGCATCAATCGATTCCTTCGGGCCAGTCAAAAAGTGCCAGCCCCGTTCTGCCCCCGCCCGTCCGTATCGTTTCAAAAACTCGGCTTTCTTTTTGGCCGCCATCTCCGGCGTTTCCCGCGGATCGAAGCTGATTGTGAGCACGTCAAATTCTTTTCCAACATCGAATTTCATGACCCGCAGCGCGCTCTCGAGCCCGCTCAACACCTCGCCGCACAGCATTGGGCATTGGTAGTAGACAAGGTTCAGAATCATCGGCTTTTTGCCGAAGTAGTCGGTCATGTGAACAGGCTTTCCGGTCTCGTCGCGAAAAGCAAGCCCGGGTGGAATCTGTTCATTCAGGCGCTGCTCGATACCGACATTTTTCAATCCCGGCGGCCGAACGTTGGCTGGAGGAGAAAGGATGCCCTGCGTCATCCGCTGGCCGCACGCTGACAGAGTTGTGCAGAGGATCAGCAAAATCGCGGAAGTCGAGTTGCCAAATAATCGTTGCAAATCCTAATTCCCCGTTGGTCTGTGCCCGAGAGGGGCACGGCTTCAGATGTTACAGAAAACTTTATTCGGTCCGGTTTTGGGAAGGGCACGACTTCAGTCGTGCCGATAAGCGCCTTTCAGTTGTCATCCCGAGCGGGCTTGAAGCCCGCGATGAATCTGTCTTCCCGACTTCTTTCGCCGCCTCCTGGGCCCGTGACAATCAGTTCCTCCAAATTGGTGCAGGGAAATTGCGCCCTTCCCGATTCTCACCGAACAGAGTCATTCCTTCTTTCGTTGCTTCTGGCTCGTGTCTGACCTCTCTGCCGCTTCCTTGGCTACATTCACCGGCGACGGTGGCACCGTCCCTGTCTGAGGCCGTGTCGGCAATCCTCGCTCCGCGATCAACTGCATCGCCCGGTCAATCGGGATACGCACCACTCCGTTCTGCTGATCCACCCAGCCATAACTGTTCAAAGTCTGTTCTTCCTGCATGCGGAAATCTTTGATCTCGAGCCGCTCGTTCTCCTCCAACCGCGGCAGGGGGAATTTGTTTGGGATATCTTTTCCGGGCGCCCGCGCAGTTTCCGTTGCCGTTGCCAGCGGGTTCGCCGGCGGCTGATGCGCCTTCTCGTACGAGTCCATGAAACCGTAAATCCCCTTCACCACGAAATGCACCAGCACGCCCATAAGCGCCAGCGCAATCAGGAACGCATACACATTGCGCGCGCCCATATCCTCGCGCTCAAACCCGATGTCCTCGTGATGTTGGTTGCTGTGCAGTTCTTCCGCCATTGCTAAGTCTTCTCGTGCGCCGGATGCAAAACTTCGCTTGCAAACGCGTCATAGGCTGGCACCAGTGGCATGGAGGCTAGATTCCGGCAGAAGTACGCCAGCCATAATCCCCCCATGGCGACCGGAACGATAATGTCCGCCCAAGTGACAGTAATTGTTTTCGAAAAATTCGGTTCAATGACCCAGAACAGGTCGAGATACCGCATCAGCATCAGCCACATCGCCAGCCAAACTAATTTCGTCACATCGCGCTTAAATGGACGTGAAAGCAAAATCGCGAACGGCACCGCGAAATGAAAGAGTACGAGAAACAAGCCGATCCAGCCCCATCCACCGCCCAGCCGCTTGGTGTACCAGGTGATCTCTTCCGGCAAATTGCCCGCCCAAATGATTAGCCACTGCGAAAACGAAAAGTAGGCCCAAACCATGATGAACGTCAGCATGAACTTGCCATGATCGTGCACGTATTCGGGCTTGAGCAGCTCCGACATCGGTCGGTGGCGGAAAAGAATGCGCTCAATCACCACCGCGAAACAGAGCGCCGAGAGCACTTCGCCAATCAGAATGATGAGGGGATAGATGGTCGAGATCCAGCTCGGATCGAGCGACATCGTCCAGTCGATCGCGGCAAATGAAATCGTGAACCCATAAAGAATGATGCCCGGCCCGCTGTGCACTTTAAAGCGCGCGCTGTTGTCGCGCACCGGCGGACGGTCCTGCTCCTTCGACCATTTCGTCAGCAGGAAAATGAGTGTGCCCCAAATTGCGAAGTAGATGATCGCGCGAATAATGAATCCGTGTACGTTGAGGTAAGAATGCGTAATGTTCTGCAGATGCTGCCGCAGATTCTTATCCGGAACGTCACCGAGCGGTCTCGCCCACGGGTATAGCCGGGGCAGTGCGAAGAGCAACGGGATGAACAACAGTGCGAGCAGCGGCAGCGTGCGCATGGCCGCGCCCAGAATGCGGCGGATAATCATTCCCCAGCCGCCCTTGGTGAGATGGCGGAGCATAAGAATCACCATCGACCCTAGCGCAATCCCTAGCCACGCCATAAAGCTCAGCAGATAGCCACGGAAAAATACGGTGGGCTGAAAGACACCTCCCGCGATCGCAACCACACCCACAATCGCGCCGATAATCAGCGAACGCCGCCCGATCGTTTGCACCACCGGAGGTGGCATCAGGTCGAGATTGTTCATCTGCGCCGCGCTCATCTGCGCTCCTCCCCGCCGTCCGGTTTGGCGACTAATTCCGGGAAAGTTGCGCCGGAGGGTGGATCGCCTCGCAACTGCCGCGGCTCCGACGGCACTTTTTGTCCCGTCGGTACATCCGCCACAGTCGCTGCCTGGCTTAACTGCAGCGCACGGATGTAAGCCACAATGCACCAGCGATCGCGCGGCGCAATTTGCGAAGCGTAGTCCGGCATAGCACCGAAGCCGTTGGTCATCACGTCAAAAAAATAGCCGAGAGGCGCCCTTCGTAGCCGATCAGTGTGGAAGGACGGAGGACGGCGAAAGCCGCGTTGCACGATCATGCCGTTGCCATCACCCAGACGCGAATGGCAGGGTGCACAGTAAATGTTGTACCGTTCCTGGCCGCGAGCCAGAACGTCCGCCGTAACCGCAAATGGCATGTAGTCGCCGGGATTGTTTCCGATTTTTCCGCCGTAAAAATAAGCGTCCTCGTGCAGCTGGCCTCGCGCGACGGTACCCTCAACTGGAGGACGGGCGGAACGCAAGTCAGCATAAAAATCGCTCTCCCGCAGCGGCTTGAAGCGCGGCTGATCGTGCATGTCCTGGCGGCAGCCGGAAAGCGCCGTCAAGACCGTCAGAAGCAAGAGGGTAGAACAGGCTTTATTCGTCGGGTAAACGGATGTTAATCGTCGCTCGATGTAAGCAGCCGCGAAGCGGCGCCAGAATGCAGCCCACGGCGTGAGCCGTGGGTCGAGAGAGGTCGATGACCAAGCCCCAGCGGGGCGACAGAATGCTCGCAGACCATACTTCGGACCAGCAGATATCTGCTGAAGGATCTTTCGCCCCTGCGGGGCTCGCTTTCTGCCCGCCTCCAACCCACGGCTCACGCCGTGGGCTGCATTCTGGCGCCGCTTCGCGGCTACGCCGGGCAAGAAAACACCTATCGCAGCGCTGAAGCGCTGCGCCACCCAAAACCGCCTTTTGACCCGATCCTTAACTGGGCACCTCCGCAATGGAGCGCGGGTTCAGCCCCTCCAGAAATCTGCGCGTCTCTGCCGGTTCATACTTCGGGTCCGAAGAAAAAATAATGAGAAAGAATCTGTCTTTCGAGGCAAACGCAAATCGCGGCACGTTGAATACAGGGTGATACGGCATGGGCAAGCCGTTCAATGCCAGCATCCCGAGCACCGCAAAAATGCCGGCAAACAGAATCGTCATCTCAAACGTAACCACGATAAACGCCGGCCACGAGTTCAGCGGTCGCCCGCCAACGTTGATCGGGTAATTGATCACGTGAATCCAGTACTGCAAGAAAAATCCGGAGAGGCCGCCAATAATTCCTCCGACCAGCACCACCAGCGGAACATCCGTCGGATGGAAGTCAATCGCCTCCGCCAACGCTTCAATCGGAAACGGGCTGTAGGCGTCGATTCTGCGGTAACCCGCCTCGTGGGTAAGCCGCGCCGCATGCACAATCGAATCCGGCGTATCGAACTCCGCCATCATTCCGTAAATCTGGGTGCGCTTCATTCGGCCTTCACCTCGGCTTCAGGCAAAAGTGTGCGCATCTCGAAAATTGAAATCATCGGCAGCACGCGCAGAAACAGGAACATGCAGGCGAGAAAGAAGCCGATCGTGCCGATGTACGTCATCCAATCCCAGCGCGTCGGGTAATACATGCCCCAGGAGGAAGTCAGGAAGTCGCGATGCAAGCTGACGACCACGATGATGAAACGCTCCAGCCACATGCCCATCAGAATGATGCCGGAAATCAGGAACAGCCATCCCGGGCTGGTGCGCAGCTTTTTGATCCAGAGCACCTGCGGGATGCCTATATTGCAGAGCAAAAGAAGGTAGTAGAAGAACGCATATGGCCCGTGCAAGCGGTTCCAGAGCAGAAATGCATCGTATCGATTGCCGCTGTACCAGCCCATGAAGGCTTCGATCCCGTAACCGTACGCGACGATCAACCCGGTTGCGAGCATGACTTTGGCGGAGTTGTTCAGATGGCGGTCAGTGATGAAATCTTCCAGGCCGTAGAACTTTCGGATAGGTATGGCCAGCATCAGCACCATCGCGAAGCCGGAATAGATTGCGCCGGCGACGAAGTAGGGCGGAAAAATTGTCGTGTGCCATCCCGGCACGATACCAATAGCAAAATCAAAGCTGACCACGGTGTGAACGGAAAGCACCAACGGCGTCGCTAATCCAGCTAAGAGTAGATATGCCATTTCATACCGCGCCCAATGCCGCGCTGATCCGCGCCACCCCATGGCCAGCATGCCGTAGACGATTTGGGCCGCACGATTTTCCGAGCGGTCGCGCAAAGTGGCCAGGTCGGGAATTAATCCGATGAACCAGAACAGCAGAGAGATTGTGGCGTAGGTCGAGACCGCGAAGACGTCCCACACCAGCGGGCTACGGAACTGCGGCCACACTTTCATAGTGTTGGGATAGGGGAACAGCCAGTACGCTAGCCAGGGACGCCCAAGATGGAGCACGGGAAACATTCCGGCGCAGGCCACAGCGAACAGGGTCATGGCTTCGGCGAATCGGTTGATGGAATTCCGCCAGGACTGCCGCAATAAAAGAAGAATCGCGGAAATCAGCGTTCCGGCGTGGCCGATTCCAATCCACCAAACAAAATTGACAATGGCGAATCCCCAACCAACCGGGATGTTCACCCCCCATATTCCGACGCCGCGCACAAACAAGTAGCCGACCGAGTACAGCAGGCCCATCGTGATAAGAAAAGCAATTCCAAAACCGACAAACCATCCGTTCGAAGTCGGTCGAGTGAGCACGATCGAGCTGATCTTGTCCGTGACCGTGCCAAACGTGTACCCCGGCTCGATCACGGGAGCCTGCTTATTAATCAACTCCTGAGCTCGGTCATCCATGCTCGATCAGCTTTCCAGTTCTGGGTTGGGGTTGCGAATCTCCGCGAGATACGTGGTTCGCGGACGCGTGTTCAGTTCCGCCAGCAATCCGTAATTTCGCTGCTTCGCCTTGAGCTTCGAAACCTGGCTGTTGGGATCGTTGATGTTGCCAAAAATGATTGCATTCGCCGGGCAGGACTGCTGGCACGCCGTCTGCAATTCCCCATCCTCAATTTTGCGGTTCTCGCGCTCGGAATCAATCCGATGTTCGCTGATGCGCTGCACGCAATACGTGCACTTTTCCATAACGCCGCGGCTGCGCACGCTTACGTCAGGATTGCGCATCATCTTGTATTGCGGCGTGTCCCAATCCTGGAAGAGCAGGAAATTGAATCGCCGCACTTTGTACGGACAATTGTTCGAGCAGTAGCGCGTGCCCACGCAGCGGTTGTAAACCATGTCATTCAGGCCTTCGGTGCTATGGACCGTCGCTCCGACCGGGCACACCAGTTCGCACGGCGCATTTTCACAGTGCATACACGGAACCGGCTGAAAGTGGGCTTTGGGATTATCGCGGTCGCCCTGGTAATACGTATCCACCCGCAGCCAGTGCATGTGACGGCCGAGACTCACTTGCTCTTTGCCAACGATTGCAATGTTGTTTTCCGATTGACACGCGACGATGCAATTGTTGCAACCAACACACGCGTTTAAGTCAATTGCCATTCCCCAGGCGTATGGCTCCTTCTTGTAGTCATAGCCGGGATAGAGCGTAAGACCCTCAGGAGGCTCTTCCTCTTTCGCGAAATTCGGCTCGCGATGATATTCCTCTAGCGTAGCGGCCTGAACCAGAGGACGCTCAGCGCCATTGGGAGTTTCTATCGACTGATAGCCCTGAGTTGAAGCCAGCGGATATGTGCCGCCCGTCTTGCGTATATTCACGCCATTCGTAAACCATGGAGTTGCACTTGGGCGAATCTGATACATGTCAAACCCAGCGCCGGTTCCGGCTCGCCCGGCACGGCGGCGTCCGTAGCCGAGGAACACCGTGATGGAATTATCCGGATGGCCTGCTTGAATCCAGACTGCCGCTTCGACTTTCTTCCCGTTTAGCTCCAGCTCGACCACATCTTTGTTTTGCAGGCCCATGCGCTGCGCCATCGCCGGACTGATGAGCACGGGATTGTCCCACGTCATCTTGCTCATCGGCTTGGGGAGTTCCTGCAACCAGCCATTGTTCGCGAAGCGGCCATCATAGATGGAAGGATCGCGGCGGAAGTTGATCTCGATGCCCTGGGTTGCGGCCGCTTGCGGCCCAACCGCGAGGTTCTTCAGAGCTATTTGCTTAGGCTGGAGAGCCGTGCCTTCAATCCATCCGTCGTGCAGCGATTTGCGCCAGAATGAGTCGAAATCCCCGCCGGAATGCTGTGTCTTCCAATAGCCCTGAACAATTTCGTACCCGGTCGCCTCAGCTTGGCCCGCGAGTAACGACAACAACTCATGTGCGCTTTTTCCGTTGTAAAGCGGCGCAATCAGTGGCTGCACAATGCTGGCCGTTCCGTCATAGGCGCGCGTGTCGCCCCAGGCCTCGAGGTAATGCGCCTCATTGACATGCCAGTGGCAGAGCTCCGCAGTTTCGTTCTGGTATAGGCCGAGATGAACCCGTAGCGGAATTTTGGTGTTCTTCAGCGCATCGGCAAAACCGAAATCGGCTGGGGCATCATAGGCGGGATTTCCCCCGATGATGAACAGTAGGTCAACTTTTCCCTCGCGCATGTCGCCAACAAGCTCTTTCAATGAGCCAGTCTGGTTATCCGCGTTCGAAAGAACCGGGTCGGTATAGAAAACCGTACGGCCGACGTTGCCGAGCGCTTGATTAATCGCATGAGCCAACGCGTGAACCGCCGGGGGCTGATGATCTCCGGCGATGACCACGGATGAGCCACGACGGTTCTGCAGGTCCTTCCCAGCTGCCAATAAGAACTTCCCTGCCTGATTTCTCGCGCCAGCGACTTCCGTCTCAATACCCGAAAACCGCGCGAGATCTCTTGCGAATCCTTCGATATCCACAGCCCGCATCGCCAACCGATGATCCGCCTTAGCTCCCGTCGCACTCGGCGTGCTCTCGACCACATACAGCCGACTCATCTTGCCGGAATCGGGATCACGCTGCTTGGCGAAATCGCGCGCATAGCGTGTCTGACCAGGAAATCCGGCGGAGAGAAAGTCGGCGTCCAGCGAGACGATCACATCGGCACCATCGAGCTTGTAAATCGTCTCGACCGGCTGGCCGAAGGCCATCTGCGCGCCTGCATAGACATTGTCGCGATTCACCGGTTCGTAAACATGCCATTTGGCCTGCGGGTAGAGTTTCAGGATTGAGTTAAGCTGGTCCGCGAGTGTGGGGGAAGAAACCGTATGCGTGAGAATGCGGATACCCGCTCCTTGCAATCCCTTCTGAACATTCAGCGGCCCGCGAATCGCATTCAGAAAATCGCCCCAGGTGCGAACATCGCCCAAGTAGGTGATTGTCTGCGAGCGGTCAGGATCGTACAGCCCCAAGATTGAAGCTTGCGCAAAGATATCCGTTCCACCCAGGCTCGCCGGATGCTGCGCATTGCCTTCGATTTTTGTCGGGCGATAGAGATGACTTTCAACCAGCACCGGGCTGGCGTATCCGCTCAACGTGAACGCCGTGGCAAAGAACAGGGGCCGCCCTGGGATGACTTCTTCTGGTTGGCGAACGTAAGGGACGATCGGCTCTAGCGGCTGCTTAGTACATGCCGTCATGCCAGCAAGCGCCATCGACGCGCCCATGAGCTTGAGGAAGCCTCGGCGGGAAACCGAATCCAGCCACTCCGATGCACCTTTGGGAAATTCGCGGTGCATCATCTCATGAAATTCCGCGCTTCCGGCGAGTTCCTCCAGGCTGCGCCAATACTCAGGGCCTTTGGTTTGCGCGATGCAGGCTCGCGCCGTCGCGAGGTCGAGCTTGTCTTTCTTTCCCGGGCAAACTTCCTCGCGTCTCGATTTTCCGTTTTGTCGGTCCATGTTCCTTGTTCTTGCTAATGGAGGCCGGGCGTCCCCGCCCGGCTGGACGAGCGAAACGATCGCCCTCCACCGTTTATTTGTTCACCTGTGACACGTCGAACAACTCGTAATATCCGCGACGCTGCGCAAATTGTACTTATGTACCAGGTCCGTTCCCAGCGATAGCTGATCCGTATAGCTCTTCCCATCCACCGTCACCATCTTGCCACTCGACGGCTGCTCATAGCGCATGTTGAACACCTGCTCGCGGGGCCGCAAATACTTTTCCGGCGCGCGATGACAGTCGAGACACCACTCCATCTGCAACGAAGCAAAGTTGTACATCAGCGGCATGCGATCCACCGGCCCGTGGCACGTGTTGCAGCCCACTCCTTTATTAATGTGAATGCTGTGATTGAAGTAGACGAAATCCGGCAGGTCGTTCACCCGATTCCATACCAGCGATTTACCGGTGCGGAAGCTTTCCCGCACCGGTTCGAGCATCGGCGCTCCAGTCCAAATCTGTGAGTGGCAGTTCATGCAGGTTTTGGTGGGAGGAATTCCTGCAAAGCTCGATGTCTCAACCGACGTATGGCAGTAGCGGCAATCAATCCCCAGTCCGGCCACGTGATGCTGATGACTGAATGGCGCCGGCTGTGGCCTCGCCACTTCCGCGTAGGTCACATAGGGCGACCGCTGAAACTGAATAGAGGCCCATAGCAGCACGGCCACAATAAATATCGCGCCAAAGATGGTGGCGCGGGAAATTGTGTTCGTACTGCGATGAAATATCTGCATCGCGGAGAACGTTCCAGTGCAGCGGGAATCAATCGCAGATCCCCAGGTTCATGCAGCTTTGGTTAAGCGGTCACAGGTGACAACGATTGTGAGCAAGAAACGGTTGATTATAGCAGTCCGCATGTTTGTGGACTCGCCACCTGCACAGCGGCTTCCTCTGCGCCTCCCGCGATTAAGAGCTTTTAACCGCAAAGATCGCAAAGCACGCGAAGAAGACCTATCGCAGGTTCATAACCAGTAGCTTAGGTTCAGTCATCTCCTCAATCGCATACCGCAGACCTTCGCGACCCAAACCGGAATCTTTGATTCCACCATACGGCATATGATCGATGCGGAAGGCAGGCACGTCGCCTGCAATCAATCCGCCGACCTCAAGCTCCTCATAAGCATTGAACAGCAGCTTGGCATCGCGCGTGAAGATTCCAGCCTGCAAACCGTAAGGTGAGCTGTTCACTTGCCGCACGGCATGGTCGAAATGGTCGTAGGCCTCCACGGTGACCACGGGCGCAAAAATTTCCTGGCAGTTCACTTTCATCTCTGGGCGCGTCCCAGTCAGCACCGTGGGCTCGAGCGCCGAGCCAGTGCGATGTCCGCCATAAAGCAGCCGTGCACCCCCGCGAACCGCCTCCTGTACCCAATCGCTGGCGCGAGCGGCGTCGCTCTCACGAATAAGTGGACCCAAGTCAGTGGATTCTTCCAACGGGTCTCCGGTCTTCAGCTTCTTCACGCCATCAAGTAGTAGGTCGGTAAACTTCCCGTACACCGAGCGCTCCACCAGAATGCGCTGCACTGAGATGCAGGTCTGGCCCGCATAGGCGAAGCCTCCTGCAACGCAGCGGTCGGCAGCGTATTGCAGGTCGGCGTCGCTGTGCACAATGACACCGGCATTTCCGCCAAGCTCAAGAATGACCTTCTTCTTTCCGGCATTCTTCTTAATCTGCCATCCTACGGGCGCGCTGCCCGTAAAGCTGATCAGCTTGATGCGCTCGTCCGTCACGAGCAGGCCGGCGTCTTCGTTTGAAAGAGGAAGAACGTTCAGCCCGCCATCCGGCCAGCCCGCCTGCTGCACGGCTTCGGCCAGAAGCAAAGCTGAGAGCGGCGTCTGCGGCGCCGGCTTCAGCACCATGCTGCACCCCGCCGCAATTGCGGGCGCAACTTTGTGAGCGACCAGGTTCAGAGGAAAATTAAAAGGCGTAATCCCGGCAAGGGGACCCAGCGGAAAGCGCCGCACGATCCCCCATCGTCCGGCGGTGAACTCCTGCCAGTCGAGCGGCAAGTACTCGCCATAAATCCGCGTGCTCTCTTCCGCCGCTACCGTGAATGTAAAAACCGCGCGTTCAACTTCGGTGCGCGCGGCCTTGATCGGCTTGCCCGCCTCTTGCGCCAGAGTGCGTGCGAATTCTTGCTTGCGTTCGGAAATCGTCTGTGCCACACGGCGGAGTACCCGTTGCCGCTCGAATGCTGGAAGCCTGCGCGTCGTTCCGAACGCTTTTACTGCGGCCTTGATTGCCGCTTCGGCGTGCTCGCGGCGCCCCTGAAAAACATTCGCGATCACATTGCCATCGTACGGCGCCTTGATCTCGACGATATCGCCTTCTTCAATCCACTTACCATCTAGGAAAAAACCCTGAGTGCTGACGGGAGTTACGGTCATCTGGGCCATGGCGCTAGCTCAACCTCCGCCGAGAGATGCGATGATTATAGTTCTTCGCGAGACCTCGCGTCTGATGTAATGTCGTCCTCCGAAGGAGAACTGGTTGCAATCCATTCGGGAAGCAAGCGTGCTGCTGCGCAGCGGCAAGGTTTCGCCGGTAGAACTCACGCGTGAGTGCCTGACGCGTATTGAAAAGTTAAACCCAGTGCTGAACGCATTCATCACGATCACTGCCGATTCTGCTATGGCGGAAGCGCGCAGAGCCGAAACAGAAATCACGCGCGGCGAATGGCGAGGGCCGCTACACGGCATTCCGCTGGCGTTGAAAGATCTGATTGATACGGCAAGCATACGCACCACCGCCGCCAGCGCTGTCTTCAAAGATCGCGTTCCAACAGAGGACGCGGAAGTCGCGCACCGCTTGAAGCAGGCTGGAGCCATCCTGCTTGGCAAACAGAACCTGCACGAGTTCGCATACGGGGGCAGCTCGCTCGTGAGTTATTTCGGAGATGTCCACAATGCCTGGAATCCCGAGCACATTGCGGGCGGGTCGTCTGGCGGATCGGCAACCGCCGTCGCTGCCGGCATGTGCTACGGCGCAATCGGGACTGATACTGCCGGCTCCATTCGCGAACCAGCATCGCTGTGCGGAGTTGTAGGTCTAAAGCCGACTTTTGGGGCAGTGAGCACTCGTGGCGTGATTCCGTTATCACAATCGCTCGACCACGTGGGAACGATTGCCCGAACCGTCGAAGATGCTGCGATCATCTTCCAGGCAATCGCCAAAGAGACCGATGTCGTGCAGGGATGGGGATCGGCCTCGCCCGTGCGGATCGAAGACCCGCCTGCACACAAGCTGCGAATTGCCGTGCCCCGCAAATTTTTCTGCGAAGAGTTGGATCCTGAGGTCGCCTCCGCATTCGAACAGGCGCTTTCGGTGTTGAGCACGATGTCGGACATCAGCGAGATTAACTTAGAAGTCCCCACCGACCGCACCCTGCAAAAGGCCGAGTCTTACGCCTATCATTGCGAATTTGTAAGGCAAAGCCCCGAACTCTACCAGCCAGAAACGCTGCGGCGAATACGCACTGGCGAAGGCATCAGCCCCAAAGACGCGGCCCGGTGCAAACGAGAACTGCAAGAGGCTCGAAAACAGATCGCTTCAGTCTTCAACGACGTAGACCTGCTCATCACCCCAACCACCCCGACACCAGCACCCGTTATCTCCGAACTAAAAGCCAATCCCGATCTGCTTCGCCCGCGAGAACTCGCCCTGCTGCGCAATACTCGCCCCATGAATGTATGGGGCCTTCCGGCGATCTCCGTGCCATGTGGCTTCACTCAGTCCGGACTTCCTATCGGCCTGCAGATCATCGGCCCCCACGGGGGAGAGTCCGAAGTTCTGCAGCTTGCGCACGCCTACGAGCAGGCTACAGCTTGGCACCAACACCTGCCCAACTTGTAGCGTCCTCCGGCGTATTGCGGCGTCTCACCAGCTCCCAGTTCGGCTAAAATGGCTCACCATGATTGCCCATCTTCGTGGAACGCTGCTGGCGAAACACCCGAACCAAGCTGTCGTTGAGACCGGCGGGATTGGTTATGACGTGACCATCAGCGTGCCAACATTCTCGGATCTCCCCGGCTTGGGCAGCAATGTTGCCCTACACATCCATACGCATGTTCGCGAGGATGTGATCGCGCTCTATGGGTTTCTGCGCCCCGAGGAAAAGCAGCTCTTCGAGAAGCTGATCACCGTCAGTGGGATTGGGCCGAAATTGGCGATCACAATTTTGAGCGGCATGGCGGCTGATGACATGGTAAAAGCGATCCGTGGCAACGATGTCGTCCGCCTGACCCGCATTCCCGGAATTGGCAAGAAGACCGCCGAGCGTATGGTCCTGGAATTGCGTGACAAACTTCCGCCCGCGGGCGCCGACGCGCTCACTGCCATTCCTACGCTTAGCGCAGTGGAAGAGGATGTGTTATCCGCATTACAAAATCTCGGCTATCAGAGGCCAAGCGCGGAGAAAGCGGTAGTGGCTGTTTCGAAGAACGGCAAAGATGGAGCGTTCGACGCCATGTTTCGCGAAGCTCTTGCGCTGCTCTCGAAATGATTCCGCGACGGCTCAATTTCCCACAAACCTTAAATACAAATCCCGGTCCGTCTGGCAGGTTTGAGCCATTTGTTTGATCTTCTCCCAGGCTTCCTTCTGGGATTCGTCGTGCGCCCGTTCACGCACCTGCTCCCATTCTGCAAGAAAAGTCTCCATTTGCAGATGATTGAAAACTGTCTTGCCATAGGGATCGATGCAGCGTAGGCAAGGAAAATCGCGCTCTTCGCGGGAGGGAATCACACCATACAGCATGATCCAGTCGCTGCGCTCTCCAAGGTCGTCTTCGAGCTTTACCACGAGTGACAAAACCAGCCTCCGCGCGCAAAATGTACCAATTCTCCAAGTAGTATGCTCATTTTCCGATGCAAAAGCTGCTGAAGATCAGATTAAGAATATCGTCGGTCGTAGTCGCGCCCGTAATTTCATCCAGCGCCCGCAGCCCGTTATAAAGATCCAGCAGCACCATTTCATGTGGAATATTCTTTCGCACGGCAGCCGATGCGGCATCCAGCGCCGTGATCGATTCCTTCACTCGCGATTGATGCCGCACATTGGTGAGAAATCCTGATTCCGCCGACTCATGACCTTCTCCGCCTACATACCGCAGAATTTCGCTTCTAACTTCTGTGATCCCTTCACCAGTTACCGCCGACGTTCTCACCTCGCGCAACTGAAAACTGGGAGCTGTGAACTGAGAACTGGAAGCCGAGAACTCAGCACTGAGCACATCTACTTTATTCTCGACAACAATCGCATGCCGCTGCGCCACCTGCTGCAAGAGTTCCCGGTCTTCAACCGTTACGGGCTGTGAGCAATCGAGCACAATGAGCACCAAGTCGGCGTCGGCAAGCGCCTCCATCGATTTTTGAATGCCAATGCTTTCCGCTTCATCCAGCGCCCGGCGGATCCCGGCCGTATCAACCAACTTTACCGGGATTCCGCCGATCGCAACCGTCTCACTCACCAAGTCGCGAGTGGTACCGGGCGTTGCTGTAACGATCGCCCGCTCGCGTTCAACCAGGCGATTGAATAAGCTGGATTTGCCCACATTCGGCCGCCCCACAATCGCCAGCGTTAAACCCTCATGTACGACCTTCCCATACGCGAACGATTCCGCCAGTTCAGCAAGAGGTGCCCGAATACTCGCGATCTGCTCCATGATTCGTTCCTGCGGCAGAACTGCCACATCATCTTCCGCAAAATCAATTCCGGCCTCGAGCAGTGCAATGAGTTCGACCAGCTTTTGCTTGGTTGGTTGGAGCCGGCGCGAAAGCGCGCCTCCGAGTTGCTGCGCTGCAACTTTGGCTTGAAACAATGTTTGCGATTCGATGAGATCGCGAACTGCCTCCGCCTGCGTTAAATCGATGCGCCCGTTCAGGAAAGCGCGCATGGTGAACTCGCCAGGCTCCGCCAGCCGCGCGCCGCTAGCCATCGCGACTTCGACAATGTGCCGCAGCACCACTGGCGAGCCGTGCGTAGAGATTTCGACAATGTCATCTCTCGTGTAGGAGTGCGGCTTAGCGAAGTAGGTGACAACAACCTCATCGATGCGTTGCTTGTGTGGCGCGGGCGCCCCCGCCCGCGACTGATTTCCAAGTTCGTATCCAGCGTTTTCACGGACGATGGGATCTGCGCCACACGGTTCAACTAGCTCGCCGAAAATAGCTCGACCCGGCTCCAGGTCTTGCTTCAAGCGCAGCATGGGCAACGCAATCGCTCGCGCCTCAGGGCCTGCAATCCGCACTACTCCAATCCCGCCGCGCCCCGGCGGAGTGGCTATTGCCACAATCGTATCGTCAAGATTCACTGCTAGATTGTAGCGGGGAGGCACCCCTTGCGATCACAAGCAAGCTTTAACTGCGGAATGGCGGCGATAGACAAAAAAGTAATAGAAGGCAGGACCTATGGGAATGGCAAGGTATAACAAAATGAACCAAACCGTCCTCCTCAGGACACCTGAATCATCGAAATTGAACCAAAAATACCACATCGCGATACAAAGCATCGCCGTACCCAGAATACCCGGCCACACAAGGCATCGCACGAACAAAGCCGCAGTTGAGCTTGACTCGAAGGACCCGAAGCCCGCGGATCCCAACGCCATGCGACTTGCGATTATCACCCCAAAAAGGGAGAGTGCCGTCAGAGCACAAATGAAATACGTGCGCACCGCAATCCGCGACACGATCCAATTTCGACTAATTGGTAGATACAGCATTGCCGTCCTGGCTAGTATGCATTTACGTGTGGAACATCAGGGAATAATTTTCTTTAGGGGCTTTGACGCGTGCACAAAATCCTTGGGATACACCACTACATACCGTCGTAGCCCATCGCCCTGGCTTTCTGTACGCAGATCGGTATGATCCCGCAGCGCAAGATGCACAATGCGCCGCTCCCGTGATGACATGGGAGCAAACTGGTACGGCGCTCCGCTCTTGCGAACTTTCTCCGCAGCCACGCTTGCGGCGATGCGCAATTCTTCCAAACGCATCGAACGATGATTCATGCAATCGAAGCAGACTTTCTCGTGTTCGTTGCCGGGCAAACGGAGCATCTCAATCGCCAGCAATTCGATGGCGCGCAGCAGCTCAGCCCCGCGCCCCAAGAGTAGCGGCGAATCCGGCCCGGAAAATTCAACCAGAATCTCCGGCCGCTCCCAATCGCGCTCCTCAGCCATCGGAGGATCAACCGTGATGCGGTATTTCAATCGCAGTCCGCCATGCTTAACGATTCCGGATAGGAGCTCATTGATCTTGTTTGCTGCGCCGATTTTGTCGGGAATGGCCATAGGCAGCTCTCAACTATTAGCTCTCAGCTTTCAGCTCTATCCATTGCTGCTATCAGCATTATCACGCAAGCGTTGGTGCCGATGAGATCATCTTTTGCCGAAAGCCGATAGCTGATAGCCGAAAGCTACTTATCCTTCTTTCTCGCCCGTTTCGCCGCCATCTCACGCATCTCCTGTCCCAGCGTCGTGCGGTTCATGATGGACTGCTGCGCAATCGAAATCAAATTGCTCAGGGCGTAATACAAATTCAAGCCGGAGGCAAGATTAAAAAATATGAAACCCATCATAAGAGGCATCATCACGTTCATCATCTTCTGCTGTTGCGGATCCATGCCCGCCTGAGGCGTCATTCTTTGCGTCGCGATCATGCTAACCACCAACAAAATCGGCAAGATAAAATACGGGTCGCGCGACGAAAGATCGTGTATCCAGAGCCAATGCGCATGCCGGAGTTCGATGGCAGCTTGCAGCATTTTGTAATAGGCAAAGATGAACGGGAGCTGGATCACGAGCGGCAAACAGCCGCCGATGGGATTCACGCCTTCCCTTTTGTATAAATCCGTAATTTCTTTATTCATTTCCTGCTTGCGCGGATCACGCATGCTGTACTTCTTATATTTTTCCTGGATCGCTTTGATTTGCGGCGCCGCCTTCTGCATCTTCAGCGCCGATTTCATCTGCGAGATGCGCAACGGCAACAGGGCGAGAGTGATGATCGCCGTCTGAATCACGATCGCCCAGCCCCAGTTCGGCACCCAGTGCCTATAAGTCCAGCGCAGCCAAAGAAAGAGAGGCCGTGCGATTGCACCCCAAAATCCGAAGTTAACCACGGCGCGCAGATCCTTCTCCGCACCGGTAATTGTGGGAACTGGAACGGACTCCAGCACATCGAGCGACTTTGGCCCAACGTACATGCGCTCGCTGGTCGGGCCAGTAGAACTGCCTACCGCAACGCCCAGTACGTCCACCGGCTGCGTTTCCTCTGGCTTTCGCGGGTCCTTGGGCACATCCAGCGGATTTCGCAACGTAACGAGGCTCGCGCTCTCAAGACTGTCCGGAATAAATGTAGCCGTGAAGTATGAATCGCTGACCCCCGCCCAATTGAAAGGACCATGCAGCGTGGCTCCGCCGCTGATCTTCTTCAGATCGAGGTGCTCCGTATTGTTGTTGTACTGATATTCCACCTGGCCGGAGTGATACGAAGCCAAAGTTGTTTCATCGCCGAAACCCGCGGGCCAAGCCGGAAATGCCCCCACCGCACTTCCTCTTAGAAGAACCGAGGCTTCGATGTGTATTACGTATCCATGCTCGAAGCGCACTACTTTTCGTACCGCCAAATCCCGGTCGGCGTATTCGAAGCTGATTCCCGTGGGCGCGTCAACAGTCTTGGAGAGCGCATCACTTTTTGGTTCGCGATCCGGCGTCGCAACATACAAGACCGAGTTCAGCTTATTTCGAAGGTTCTCGTCATAGGTCCACAGCGAGAGCGGATATCCGTATTTTGCCGCTGCCGCAGCATTCACCAGGTCCAGCGGATGCCCGTTGTCATCGTCGTACTTTTTCAAAATCCAGGATTTGACCTGCGCGCCACGATTCGTCAGCGTGATTTTGTAAAACTCGTTCTCGACGACAAGGACTGATTCTGCCGAAGCCCGGTTCGTCGCATTCGTCGGTTTAGCAACCTCCGCGGGAGCTTGGGACTGCGCAGCTGCGGGCGGATTGTTCGCAGGCGCTGGCTGAGTTTGATTCTGTGCCGGCGGGCTCGGCGGCTGCGGCAAATATCTTTTCAAGATCGGCTGAAACAGCACGATCACCAGAAATGTGAGCGCGAACACGAGCAGCAGACGCCGCTCCATTCCGGGGTCCTGCTGAGGATTGGGGAATTCAGGCAAAGTTGGCTTACTCAGTGATTCGAGACTTCCGCCGCAAGGCAAGCGGCATTTGAATTTTGTTCCATCACCACCGGATCGTATCCGCCTTTCGCGAATGGGTGACAGCGCAACACGCGCCAAGTCGCCATCGCAATTCCGCGCATCACTCCACGGCGTTCCACCGCTTCCATCGCGTACTCAGAGCAGGTCGGGACGTACCGGCAGGCTGGTAGAAACATGGGCGAAATCGCCCACTTGTAGCCACGCAACAAGTACAGCAGCAGATCTCTCGCGCGGAATCGATTCATCGCAAGACGTCTCATCGCCTTCAGGATCCTCAACGACTCACGTAGGGGGCGCGTGCCCTCACCCGCCCAACCCCATCACCTATCTTCTATTCGCCTATTCGCCGATTTCTGAATCACTTCAAATGCGCGGCTGATTTCACCTCTCAACACCGCGAACTCCGCGGCTATCACTGACTTCTTCGGATTGATCACAACATCCGCCGCTGGGCCGGGCCACGTCGCCTCCAGCCGAACCGCTTCCCGCAGCCGTCGCTTCATTCGATTCCGCTGCACCGCCCCGCCTAACATTTTGCCAACCGTAAATCCTATCCGCAGGCCCACGCCTTCCGAACGCTGCAAGTAAAACACCGTCATGTGTGCCGAGAAATGCCGCCTGCCCTGCTTGTACACGCGCTCAAAATCAGCATGCCGCAGCAGCCGCACGCTGCGTGGAAATTTGGCCCGCTTGCCCGAACCAGACAGACCGGGACTGCCATTCGGCGTAATGGCGTTCACAGCTCACAATCCAAACTCAGGTTTGCTGCAATTCCGGAACAAGCGGGAGCTACTCGCGGAAGCCGGGCTTTACTGAAACCCGCTTGCGGCCCTTGGCGCGCCGGCGCGAGATCACGGCCTGTCCGCCCTTGGTCTTCATACGCGTGCGAAATCCGTGCGTCTTCGAGCGATGACGGCGGTTAGGCTGAAATGTGCGCTTAGGCATGAAAAAATAGCTGCTCCTGATTCGTATATTCGCTGGAGAACAAACGTTGAGTATAAATGAGCAGTTGCGAACGCGGCAAACAGGCGCTGGTGAAAACACCTTGGACGAGAATAAAGATCAAGGCGAAAGATAAAGTATCCAGCCCGCCCGCTTCACGGCCACGCAAGCTTCTCTGGATTTCAGCACCCTCCGAAGAACACTCCACGCTGCACAACCCTCGCGGCAGTTATAAACTCAGCACTTGACAGAAATGTTTTTAAGGTTCTGAATCTTTCAGACAAGAAAAAAATCTTCGGCGAAGATTTCCACAAACGTAAAATTTTTGTGCTACTATGCCGAACTGATCCAGCTTAGTGAAATTTTCAGAGCCCCAGCGTAACCGCCCCGCCCAGTCCGAGGCTGCTCTGCTGGAAACATAAAGTCTTCTGCAAAGATTCTGATACCGGCGCTGGCCTTGGCGGCAAGCCCACGAAAATTGTTTATGTCCGTTTCAACTCCGACCCTATCTCCGAATCCGTGGCTGCGCATTCTCGACGCGCTGGAAAAAAAGATCAATCGGCACTCCTACGATACCTGGCTCAAGCCCACGCGCTACAGCCACTCCAGTGGCGGAGTTTTGTTCGTTCGCGTGCCCACAGTCGAGTTCCGCCATGTTGGTGACAAATATGCCGATCTCATCCAGGAAGCCGTCGATAACCTCGGCATGGAATATCAGGAGGTGAAATTCGTCACCCCTGAAGATGATCCGGCCTCCACCCCCGTTCGGCATGATGGCGGCCTCTCCGCGCACTTCTCTTCCTCTGGTAGCCATGCCTCACAGTCCCGTTTCGATTGGGACGGCGCCGCGCAACTGAACCCGCGCTACACTTTCGACGCGTTCGTCATCGGCAGCGGAAACCAATTTGCCCATGCGGCTTGCCGAGCTGTTGCAGAGCGTCCATCTAAGGCCTATAACCCGCTTTTCCTCTACGGCGGCGTTGGCATGGGCAAGACTCACCTGATGCAGGCCATCGGGCATGAAATCAAGCAGCGGCAGCCACAGTCGGCCATCTGCTACGTCTCCAGCGAGAAGTTCACCAACGAGATGATCAACTCGCTACGCTATGACAAGATGACCAGCTTCCGCGACAAGTTCCGCAACGTCGACGTGCTGCTGATCGATGACATTCAGTTCCTCGCCCAAAAGGAGCGTACCCAGGAGGAGTTCTTCCACACCTTCAATGCACTGCACGAGTCGATGAAGCAGATCGTCATCGCCAGTGACCGCCCGCCCAAAGAATTAGCAGAGGTAGAAGATCGTCTGCGCAGCCGCTTCGAGTGGGGATTGATCGCCGACATTCAGCCTCCCGATCTTGAAACTAAAGTCGCCATCCTGCAGAAAAAAGGTGAGCAGGAGAAAGTCACCCTCCCGACTGATGTCGCCCTATATATTGCCTCCAACATTCGCTCCAACGTCCGCGAGCTCGAAGGCGCTCTGATCCGCCTGGTCGCGCACTCGTCCCTGATCGGCGCGGAAATCACTCTGCCCTACGCCCAGCAGGTCCTCAAGAATTTCATCGACTCGCAGGCCCGCAAGGTCACGATTGAGTCAATTCAGAAAGCGGCCGCTGAGCAGTTCGGGCTGCGGCTAGTCGAGATCAAAGCCAAAAATAATTCGCGCGCCATCGTCTATCCCCGGCAGATTGCCATGTACCTGGCCAAGCACCTAACCGAGGCCTCCCTCCCGGAGATCGGACGCCAATTCGGCGGCAAGCACCACACCACCGTGTTGCACTCGGTCGAGAAGATCAACAAAGCGCGCAAGGACGACAAAGATTTAAACAGGCTACTCAATAAATTGACCGAGCAGTTGGGCGGATGAGTCGCGGTTTGCCCATCGATTTCCACTCAGCAGCAGAGTCTTCCGTCGCCTCCGCTGTGAACCGGGTGTGGAACTTGTGTAAGAGCAGGATGAAATCTCCGGATGCGGCCAGCTTCTACCCTCCCCACCGCCAAATCCGGAACTGGTTTTAAAATGGCACTGTCGCCGCAAGGCAAGGTCCGCCATACAGTTGGGTCAGATTTCCACTTTTCCCAGCCCCCTACTGTTACTACTGGTTTTATTGCTTTTTCTTTTGATATAAGGAAGTATTCAAAGTAGCAGGGAGATCAGTATATATGCCGGCAGAAGCTTTAGCCTCAGCGGCGGGAACAGCCACTATGGAAATCACAGTCAGCAAGTTCGAACTGTTGCGCGAACTCACCGCCACCCAAGGCGTGGTCGAACGCAAGACCACAATCCCGATTCTCTCGAATTATTTATTCGAAGCTGCCGGGGACAAGCTGTCGCTGACTGCAACCGATCTCGATCTCAGCTTGCGCACTGCTTGTAGCGCGAAAGTGAAGAAAGAAGGCTCGTGTACCATTCCAGCCCGAAAGCTGCATGATTACGTCAAGCTGCTCCCAGATGCCGACATCACCATAAAACTTCTCGAAAACCATTGGGTCAGTATTCGCTGTGGACGGTCGAATACCAAGATGGTCGGCATGGCTCGCTCCAATTTCCCCAGCCTGCCGGCATTTCCTACTGCTGGAGTTGTGAAGATTCCCGCTCAGGTGCTGCGCGGGATGATTGCCAAGACCGGATTCGCCATCGCCAACGAAGAATCCCGTTACACCCTGAACGGCGCACTGATGGTGCTCAAACCTGAGTCCATCACCATGGTCGCCACCGATGGCCATCGCCTCTCGCATATCGAGCGCAGCGGCGAAAAATTCGACGGCATCTCTGGCGAGATGAAAACCCTCATCCCCAAGAAAGCTATGGACGAGCTCAAATCGTTGCTCGACGGCACAGACACCGAGACAATCGACTTTGCCAAAGATGAATCCACGCTCTACTTCCGCATCGGCCCGCGGCTACTGACCTCGCGCCAGCTCACCGGACAATTCCCCAACTACGAAGCTGTTCTGCCCAAGGACAACAGCAAGAGCATCACCGTAAACGGCGAAGACCTTAGCGCCGCCATCTCCCGCGTAGCCCAGTTCGCCGACGAGCGCTCCCGCGCCGTCCGCATCAAGCTCGAAAAAGGCGAACTGAAGCTTTCCGCCTCCTCCACCGAAAGCGGCGAATCCGAAGACTCCCTCGAAACCAACTACAACGGCGACCCGCTCACCGTCGGCTTCAACGCGCAATATGTTCTGGATTTTCTGAAAGCTGTCGGCGCCGGAGAAGTGAAGCTGGAGCTGAAGGACGCCCAATCCGCCGGCCAGCTCCGCCCCGCCAATAGCGAGCATTACAAGTATCGCTATATCGTGATGCCGATGAGGATCTGAGGCTCTCGTTTCTTTGGCGACGTTTTATTTTGAATTTTAATCGTGGGCGTGGGTGCGAATATCGGTAAGCTTGCATTCGGTTCAACGCCTCTTTTTCGGCTTTGGCATCTCCGTGATTTTGTTTTGCGCGTGCGTGTCAAATGAAATCCCAGGTATCATCGCGCGAATCTGGTCTCTGGTCTTGCCCTCAGTCCTGTCCAGAAAATACCAGAGCGCATCGACGAGAATGTCATTGCTGGTCGTCCGCTTGTCTTTCTTCGCTCTGCGCACCTCACTGATCCAGCGGATCGCTGCCCTGTCTTCCGCAGTGAGGCAAACGGAAGTCCGCTGAGCATCATCCGGGATGTGCTTCTCTCTCGGGCTCATGGTTCAAATTGCTGTTGACTACATTTTCGCATTGTTGCATTATGACGTTATAGTGCAATAACGCAATAACGCGATTTGGCATTTATAGCCGAAAGTAATTGCAGAATAAAACTTGGAGGGACCTCGATGGCAACGACTGGCCCTTTCGCGGCAGAACTCAAGGTGTTCGAACAGCACCGTAAAGAGTGGGCGCAGTCGCACCCCGGCGAGTATGTTGCGATCCAAAATGACGTCATCGTGGAAGGATTCTTCAGCACCTATGCGGAGGCTTTCAAGGCTGGTCTGCAGAAGTTTGGTGTTCGTCGAAACTTTCTCGTAAAGCAGGTATGGATGACCGAGCCAGTATATTTTGTCTCGTAGCATGGCGCGCGTTGAGCTCTATTGGGATCCTTTCAGCCAAACTGATCCAGGCCCTGGATGTCATTGTCAGCGTCGATACCGCGGTTTCTCATCTCGCCGGCGCGCTTGGCAAGCCCGT
>Ga0137403_10001195_pt1 | contig 32759 bp, 30 predicted proteins | sample CZOMad2_1_16fung_FD_122057 | JGI IMG/M metagenome (GOLD analysis project Ga0137403, IMG submission 122057) | Vadose zone soil fungal communities from Angelo Coast Range Reserve, California, USA - CZOMad2_1_16fungal (Hybrid Assembly) | ecosystem: Environmental > Terrestrial > Soil > Vadose zone... | reverse complement strand
CCGCCTAATCGCGCCCTTCGTACCCGTTGTTGTAGCGGCCGCCGACGCTGGCAGGCGTCTTTTCATTTGTGGTGCTTTCTTCCATTACATGAATTCGCGTTTCCAGTGCGAAACTCCCCGCGCAAAAAAAAAGGAGCCAGCCAATTGCGCACACCAATCGCCGCAGCTGTCGCGTTACTTCTTCTCCCCATCGCTCTCCCAGCCCAGCAGGAAGATTTCTCCAAGGTCGAAATGAAGGTCACCAAAGTCTCGGGCAACATCTATATGCTCGAAGGTGCGGGCGGCAACATCGCCGCGTCCGTCGGCGAAGACGGCATCGTCATCGTGGATGACGAATTCGCCCCGCTCGCCGACAAAATCCAGGCCGCTCTCAAAAACCTCAAGATCACGGACAAGCCCGTGCGCTTCGTCATCAACACCCACTACCACGGCGATCACACCGGCGGAAATCCGAACTTCGCCACCTCCGGCTCCACGATCATCGCCCAAGACAATGTGCGCAAGCGCCTCGAATCGGGTGGCGTAGCCGGCAACGGCGGCAGCGTCAAAATGGAAGCCAAACCCGCCGAAAAAGCAGCCCTACCCATCATCACCTTCGAGCACGACGTCACCGTCCACCTCAACGGCGAAGACATCCGCGCTCTCCATTTCCCCGCGGGCCACACCGACGGTGACTCCATCATCTTCTTCCCCAAAAATAACGTGGTGCACATGGGCGACGACTTCGTCCGCTACGGTTTTCCCTTCATCGACGTCAGTGCCGGGGGCAGCGTCCAGGGCATGATCGCGGCCATGGAAAAAGCGACGGCCCAGCTTCCCGCTGACGTAAAAGTTATTCCCGGCCACGGCGCCCTCTCGAATCTAGACGACGTCCGCGGCTATACAAAAATGCTGAAAGAAACGTCGGCCGTGGTGGAAGCCGCGCTAAAAGCCCACAAGACTCTCGACCAGATGAAGCAAGGAAAAATCCTCGCCCCCTGGGAAAAATTCTCGGGCGACTTCGTCAAAACCGACGTCTTCATCGAAACCCTCTACAACTCCCTAACCAACACCAAGGGCGAATTCATAAAACACAACTGACGAACCGACGAATGGTTCGTCATCCGGAACCCCGCGATTTTTTGCGGGTGAGGGATTTGCCATGCGGCCGTAGCGCAGCTCGGAATCCGCGTAGCCCTGTGGCTCTCCCGGGTGCCTCCGAGGCATGCAACCCTAGTGGCTGTAAGGAACCTGTACTGGAGGACGGCTTGCGGCGCTTCCCCGCCGAGTGTACCGTTGAAAAATGACTTCTCTCGCTACGCGAGAGACCGGTCATGTGTGCACTTTCATGACGCGAGCTGGTTCCGGTGCTATCGGAGTGGGCTGAGAACAGCCTCGAACAGCGCGGCTCCTAAGAGTCGCGGGTAGCAAGACTCGCGCGGGGATTTCGTGTCGTACTCGTTCCGCAACGATAATCGATTGCCGCAAGCGCGGCTGGCAGTGGTCTCCTACGTCATCGTGGGCATGATCGGATTGTTGCTGATCGGTTTCTGGAAGCTGCAGGTCATCGATTCCGATAAGTACTCGCAGTGGGCGGACCGCAACCGCATTCGCTCTATTCCGGTGATCGCGCCGCGCGGCCGGATGCTGGATCGCGACGGGCGCGTCCTGGTCGATAACTATCCCTCTTTCAGCGTTTTATTACTGCGCGATGATCCGACGCTGGTGCTGAAACAGCTCCCGATGATTGCCGAAGGCCTGGGCGTTCCGCTCAACGACCTGGCGGATCAACTCGACAACGCCCGGGAACTTCCGAAATTTCAGCCCATCGTCATTAAGCCGGAAGCGACCCCAGCGGATGTCGCGTTCATCGAGTCTCACCGTTCCGATATTCCACTGCTCGAAATGCTGATGGTGCATCGCCGCCGTTATCTGCCGAATGGATTCATGGCGCACACCAGTGGATACGTTGGTGAAGTCAGCGAAAAGCAGATTGAGGACAGCAACGGCAAGTTTCGCCCGGGCGATTTTGTTGGAAAAACAGGGCTGGAACGCCAGTACAACGACATGTTGCAGGGCACCGATGGGATGCGCCGGGTCATCGTCAACAGCGTGGGCAAGGAAGTCGATCGCCTGCCGACGCAGGAAGCCATTCCGGGCAAACAGATTCAGCTGACCATCGACTACGACCTGCAGCAAGTGGCCGAGCAATCGCTGGGGGTACGGCCGGGCGCGGTGGTGGCGCTGGATCCGCGAAGCGGAGAAGTGCTGGCCATGGTGAGTCGCCCAACGCCAGATCCCAACAATTTTGCGATTCGCATTTCGAATGAAGAGTGGAAACGCCTCAACGATGATCCTCTGCACCCGCTCTTGAATCGCACCATTCAAGCCCAACTCGCGCCGGGATCGGTGTTCAAGATTGTGACCGCGACCGCGATGCTAGAAGACAGGAATCCGCCGGAGAGTTACACATCCTTCTGTCCCGGCTATGGCACTTTTTATGGCCGGCAGTTCAAGTGCTGGGTCTTTGGGAAAAAGTCCCACGGCACCGTGGATTTGAAAGAAGCCATCAAGGAATCGTGCGACATCTTCTTCTACAACGTGGGTATGCGCCTGGGCATCGATCGCCTCTCCTATTACGGCGGCCATGTGGGCATCGGACACAAAACCGGCATCGACCTGCCCTCCGAAGAGTCGGGGCTGATGCCCTCCGCAGAGTGGGCCGAGCGCGTGTTTCATCGCAAATGGTACGCCGGCGAAACAATCTCAGTGTCCACCGGCCAGGGAGCTGTCACCACGACTCCGCTGCAATTGGCGCGGATGATCGGCGGAATCGCCAGCGGCGGCGTTTTCAAGCAGCCCCATTTGTTAAAGGATGCGCAGAATGTGGGTGAAGAGCGGTTCCACATCTCCGAGTCCACCACCCAGAAGATCACCGACGCGATGTACGCAGTAGTGAATGAAGGTGGCACGGGCGGATCGCTCAAGTTAGCGGGCGTCGAGCTCAGCGGAAAGTCGGGCACCGCTCAAGTGATTGGTTACGCCACGAGAGAGAGGTTCGGGAAACAAAAGAAGTTCGAAGACAACGCGTGGTTCGTGGGGTATGCACCGCGTCGAGACCCGGAGATCGTCGTGGCGGTTCTGGTGCAAGAGAGCGGCCAGCACGGGGGTACCGCTTCGGGACCTGTGGCTCGCGACATCATCAAAGCCTATTACGACAAAAAGACCAAGAAGCTTGACGGGCAGATTACCGCCGACGGCAAGGGCTTTGATCCGGGCAAGACGGCGCCGCCGGCTACAGCTATCCAACCGGTTTTGAAACAGTCGGGGCAGGCAGTAACGGTACCGACGCGTGCGCGCGTTGAAGAGAATCGCCGCTAGTAAGAAGAAACAACAGATTTTAGCTGAAGGCAACCGATGAAAGACGCACCTGGAACAAGAGATTACGACTGGTGGCTGATCGCTATCCTCTTGGCAATCTGCACTTTAGGCGTGATCGAGATCTATTCAGCCACACAGGGCAGCACGCTGGCCGGCATGCACACCAAGCAGATCCGCTGGCTGGTCGTCGGCTTCATTTTGATGTTCGTCCTGTCCCGGCTGGACTATCACTTAATCCTCGATCAAGCTTGGATTCTCTACCTGGTCGGCGTTGTGGCGCTGATCGCCGTCCTATTCTTCGGCCATACCCGATTCGGGGCCAAACGCTGGCTCCCGGTGGTCGGAGAATTGTTTCAGGTGTCGGAATTGGTAAAGTTGATTATAATCATCTGGCTGGCGCGCTTCTTCGCTGAAGTGCGCACCGACGAGCTTTCCCTGCGCGATTTGATCAAAGCAGGACTCTTGGTAGGATTGCCGCTAGGGCTTATATTGAAGCAGCCGGATCTGGGCACCGCGTTAGTGCTCATGCCTCTTTTAGTTGTAGGCGCTTTTCTCGGCGGCTTGCAGTGGCAGCACGCAACCGTGATTACTTTAGCTGGAGCGTTATTGGTTGGAAGCGTTTTTTATCCACCTGTGAGCAAGCACCTTTTGAAGCCGTACCAGAGAGAAAGAATCACTTCCTTCCTCCACCCGGAAGAAGACGCTAAAGGCTCGGGCTATCAGTTGTTGCAATCGAAAATAGCCGTAGGCTCCGGCGGCTTCTGGGGCAAAGGTTTTCGCAACGGCACGCAAAATCAACTGGGCTACATCCCTGTCCGATATTCTGATTTCATCATGTCGGCGTGGGCTGAAGAGCAGGGCTTCAAAGGCGTGCTGATTGCTTTGGGTTTGTATATGGCGCTGTTGCTGCGACTCGTGCAGAATGCCCAACGCGCGAAAGATCGCGCCGGAATGTTTCTGGTCATGGGCGTAGCTGCCGCGCTAGGTTTCCATGTTTTAGTAAATGTGGCTATGGTGATTGGCGCTATGCCGGTCACCGGTATCCCGTTGCCGCTGATGAGTTACGGGGGCTCAGCTACTTTGTTTGTTTTTCTGGCGATTGGTCTGGTGATGAATGTCCGGATTCGCCGCTTCGTCAACTGAGCGATTCGCCAGCGCCGAGCGCGCCGCCTGAAATTAGTGAAGGCCGCGCCGGCTTGAAATTAGGAAAATTAGAGTGAGGACAGCATCGTCCGCCGTTTGCCCCTCCCGGCAACGGACCGGCCTCGTAAGCAAGAGGAAGTGCAGCGTCAGTACTGACCCCGGCGTGTCCGGGATCCACTCCTCCGGCTTCGTACGCGAAGGCATCATCTCCCAAAAGATGTCGCCCACGTATCCCCGCTTCACGCGGGGCAGGCTATTCGTCCGGACGCCCGTCGAGCACAAGCTCGCGGCGATGCAGTCCGGTGGCTCCGACCTAATCGGGGCCACGCAGTGCGATGTTTCCGGCCTGTCCGGGAATACGCAGAAAGGCGGCTCCGGCTCGGCTGGCGCCGCACATAACGAGGAGTTTTCATGTCGAAAGAATTGGTTATTTCCGCGGCCTCCCACGAACGACGGGTCGCGATTTTAGAAGAAGGTCAGTTAGTCGAAATTTACATCGAGCGCGAAAAAGAGTTTGCGCTAGTCGGCAGTATCTACAAAGGCCGCGTAACAAGAGTGCTTCCGGGCATGCAGTCCGCTTTCGTGGACATCGGGCTTGACGGCGACGCGTTCCTGTACGTCAGCGACGTTTTCGAAAATCTGGAAGATTACGATCACGGGCACGGGCATGCGGAGCCGACGCCCCCGCCGATGTCCGTTACAGTGCACACGGAAGTGCTGCCAGGCGAGACGCTCGGTCACACCGCCGAACATGGCGATACACATGGAACCGAGCACGGCGACGACGTGGCTCATCACGAACTCGCCGAGGCCGAAAGCCTGCACGACTCGCATCGTGACAACGAGCACCATGTTCACGAGCACGAGGAAGTCGATCACGCGGAGCATGTCCACGATCACGAGGAGCAACCCGCCATCGAAGAGCATCACGACGCCGATGCCTCCACGCATTCCGACGTGCACGCCGAGCCCGAGGAACGCCAACCCGAATCCAACGCTTCTGCCCCGCAGAATTTCGGTCATCACTACAATCCCACGCAGAAATATCCTCCGCGTTCCGATCGCGGTGGTCCTCCGCGGAACGATCGTGGAGGCCAGAACTTTGGCCGTGGCGATCAAGGTGGAGACCGGGGCGGTGATCGTGGGGGAGACCGAGGTCGCGGCCGGTTTGGCCGTCGCGGTGGACGGCGTCGCGGCGGCGGTGGACGCCCCGCCGGACCTGGAGGTCCGACTGGCGGCCGCAATTTGCCGCCGTCGAAATATGCCTCGCCTCAAGGCGGGGACCCACAACATCCGAGCGATTCCCGTGGCAGTTACGACCAGCGCGGCCAGCAGCCTCGCGGATTCGAACCTCGCGGTCAACAACCGCGCGGCTTCGATAATCGCCGCCCCGAAAGCGGATCCCGTCCCGTTGGACCGGTCGAAACCAGCGCGGAAGACGAAATCATTTTGCCCGGCGAGTCACTCGCCAAGTATCGCAACAAGCCTGCTGCGGCCGCTCCTATGGCTCCGGCCGGAGAATCCGAACTGCACGAACCGCAGGCCGAAATCGACGAGCCGATGCCGCGCGTTGCGACCATTCAACCTACGGGCTTGCCCACAGGCTCGAACGTGCCGCGCCGCTCTTCCGGCGGACTCCCTCGTTGGCTCCTCGCCGAAACCGGCGCGGAAGCTGAAGGCGCAACTGAACCCGCGGACGTCAACTCCGCGGAAGAGAGCATCGCCTCTCCCATCGAGGAGGCCGCCGAAGTCCGCGAGGCCGAGCGCATTCGCGTGGAGAATTCTCTCAGCGAAGAAGATGTCGCCGCGCTCTCTTCGAGTCTCGTCGAAGCTAAACAAGAAGAAACACAAGCCAAGGCCCAGGTCGACGCCGTTCTCGGCGACGCCGAATTCGATGAAGAGGAAGGCGAAGAAGAAGAGGAAGAGGCCGCGGAACAAGCATCCCAAACCACGGAAGAAGCGGAAACCGAAGAAATCCGTCTCGCGGAAGAGGCGGGAGTCCCTGACGAATCCGTAGAAGAGTCCGCCCGCGAGCCACTGACTCCACAAGAGCGCGCTGACGCAGAAGCCGACGCCGCTCATGAAGACGCTGAACACGAAGCGGGCCGTGGCGAGCGCGCCGAAGGCGACATTCACGAACACGGCGACGGCGTGCACGAACACGAAACCATAGAAGCGGCCTCAGGCGAACAGGCTGTGCAACCCGCCGTCATCGAAGATGACGTTATCCTGCTACCTGGTGAAACACGCTCGCCGCGCAGCGCCAGTGCCCCACGCGAAAATTTTCCTCCGCGTGATTCCGCACGTATCGGCGGCAATCCCCGCTCTCGCTTTCAGCGGCCCTTCCGCGGCGGCAGTGGCGGACGCGACCGTGGCCGCGATAATCGCGGCGGTGATCGTGGTGGACGCCCCAGCGGCCCTCCTCGCGGCGGACGCCCCGGTGGACGTTTCGAACGCCGCCCCAGCGGTCCCGGCGGCCCCAGGCACGATCGCGGTTATCAGGGCGGACGCTCCGGGCCCCCGCGCCGCCCGCAACTCATTTCCGAGATGCTCAAGGCCGGCCAAGACGTTGTCATCCAGATCGCCAAAGAGCCCCTCGGCAAAAAGGGTGCCCGCATTACCAGTCACGTCGCCCTTCCGGGCCGCTTCCTCGTCTATATGCCGACGGTGCATCACACCGGCGTATCGCGCAAAATTGTCTCTGCCGAAAATCGCTCGCGCCTCCGCCGACTGGTCAGCGAAGCTGGAAACGCCTATCCCGGCGGCTTCATCGTTCGAACCGCAGCCGGAGAAGCCACCGATGACGAAATCCGCGCCGACATCGACTTCCTCGGCAAGACCTGGAATGAAATCAAGGAGCGCAGTGAGCAACGCAAAGCGCCCGCGCTGCTCCACCGCGATCTCGACCTCGTCGAACGCATGCTCCGCGATTACGTCTCCGACGATTTCAGCGCCATCTGGATCGACAACGAAGAGGAATACGGCAAGGTGGTCGAGTTCGTAAGCCGCTTCCAGCCCAAACTCGTCAGCCGCGTCAAGCTCTACACCAAGGAAACGCCGATCTTCGAAGAGTTCGGCATCCAGCACGAGCTCGACAAAGCCCTGCGCGCCAAAGTCTGGCTGAAGTCCGGCGGTTACATCGTCATCAACCACACCGAAGCCCTGGTCGCCATTGACGTCAACACCGGGAAATTCGTCGGCAAAGGTTCTACTCGCCTGGAAGATACGATCGTCAAGACCAACATCGAAGCAGTGAAAGAAATCGTCCGCCAGATCCGCCTGCGCGACCTCGGCGGCATCATTGTCGTCGACTTCATCGACATGGAGGAGCGCCGCAACCGCGAAAAAGTTCTCAGCGCGTTGCAGCAGGCTCTCGAACAGGACAAAGCGCCCTCGAAGGCTCTCAGCTTCAACGAGTTCGGCCTCGTTTGCATCACTCGCAAACGCACCAAGCAAGCTCTCGAGCGCGTCCTCTGCCAGCCATGCCCGTATTGCACCGGCTCCGGCATGGTCAAATCGAGCCCGACGCTCTGCTACGAAATCCAGGCGGAAGCCCGCAAAATGGCCGCCGCAGACCACGAGAGCCCCAACCTGACTCTCCGCGTCCACCCAGAAATCGCCAAAGCCTTGAAAACCCGCGAATCCATGCTCATCGACGAACTAGAGCAGACGACGCACAAACACATCATCATACAATCCGACGCCACGTTACACTGGGAGCAATACGACATCTATTAGCCGGGGTTCTCCCGCCGTTGTAGCGGCGAGTTCAGCTCGCCAGTCTTTTTGAGACGAAACGTCCGGGCGCATCATCAGCCGGGGCGTTTCCCTTTCTGCGCATTGAGGGTGCGCTTAGCGCTTCGTTGCTAGCCTTCCGGGGGTTCTGGCGACTTCTGATCGTGCGACTTCGTTTCCGCGTCGCTTCGTACTTCAAGCTTCAGCTCCGCGCGCGCCCGGCGGATGAGACCATCTAAATCGTCGTATTTAGAAAATACCGCGCGCACACCTGACTGAAACGCCGCCAGTTCCAGCTCTCGATTCTTGTAAGCAGTAAGCAGAAACAACACCCCATCCGGCATGATGAATCGCAGCGCGCCCGCGGCTTCCAATCCATTCATTTCCGGCATCGCCAGATCTAAAATCACCAGATCCGGAGAAAGCTGCTCCGCCTTCGAAATAGCATCAACGCCATCCACAGCTTCCCCGCACACCGTGAAATCCGGTTGCGATTGAAACAGGCGCCGAAGCTCCCTTCGCACCGCCTCATGATCATCCACGATCAGCACGGACTTGGGCACGGACGACTCCTAGGCAACCCGCCGATCATACCTCTCCCGGCTGTATTCTTAAATGCGCGACGGCGGAAAAGGTTTGCAGGCGGCTGGCTTATCCGCGTGTCGAAGCATATCAATGGTGTACCGCCGAAACCAACAAACGGACCTGAGCAAAACTAAGACGGTCCCCTCGGAACTGCGGGCCTTACCGTTGATTCGAATAAGGCGAGTTGCGCCGAGACTCTTGGCCTTTTCTTGCTTCGGCTGTCGTCACAGACCGTTCGTCCGCCCACCGATCGCGAGATCGCGTGCTCATGTGCGAGAGTTCGGTCAAAATTCGCTACAAGCTCCTGATTTTGCTCGACGGATCGCGTAAGTCCATCCAGGCGTCGAAACCCATCGATCTCTTCCTGATGGCCAATCCTGGCCGCTTGCAGCGACCGCCGCAGAACACCGAGGGCCTTATCATACGTCTTCAACGGTACAGGAAACGGATGCCCGTCCTTCCTGCGTGCGCGAAAGAGAATCGCGCCGGGTCGGAGAAACGAGTTGGCGTCCCGTGGATCACCTCGGCGACGAGGGCCAGCGATTGAAGCGTCCGCGGACCGAGACCCTCCACCAGCAGCAGCGAGGCAAAATCACGAGTTCTCGTTCATGCGCAACAGCCAGCACGGCTCCCAGCCGCTTCAGATGCAGGTGCTCCGCGCGAACGTCGTGATGAGCAGGCATGGCCAGCTTTCGGAACTCCGAAAGAGACGTGTCGATGCGTTGCCGGGTGATTTCAAGCAACGCGTTTCGGGCGCGTAACGCGCGAGCGTCGGTCAGATTGAGGATGTTAGCAGAATGCGGTTCGCAGGTGAAACCTCGTACGGTGGCGGAATGCCAATGATAACGCCGCGCAAGCCTGGAACCCGAATTTAATCCTTGCTGAACGACAGCCCACTGTCCTGAACGGGTGATCACAAACGAATGCAGATACAGCTGAAATCCGTCGCTGATGGCATTGTTGTCAACCCGTGCGGCCAAGCGGCTGGTGCGCGCCAGTTTTTCGGCGTCCAAACCGCTTTGGTACCCGAAATTTCGCAACTCCTCGGGAGTTCGAACAGAGTGTCGGCCGCGGCCCCCACAGATAGCGATTCCCAGCCTGAAAACCGCGGATTGATTCCCCGTTTTGAGGCGCCCATCACCGACGAGGTGATGCCTGAGGAATGCCAATCCATTCCCATGACGCAACCCAACGCCTGAAACCAAAAAGGGTCGCTCATTCGCGTGACGAATTCGGAAGTTCCGTACGCCAGAACAATGTGCTCAACAATGGCAGTTCCGAGCGTGGACACGCGTTCGGCCAGCCTCACAGGCACGCGGACTCCATGCAACGGCAAGTCCGCGATGGCAGCCCGCTTCATACTCGCAATTATCCATCTGAGCGCTCAAATCACGAATTTTGGATCAGGACTTTTCGGGGGTTCTGCGTTTGGAACGTGATCGGCTCGTGGAAGTCCTAGCTTTGATCGCGTGCTCAACCGATTGATCGGAGCTCCCGCGCTCCACGTCGTGTTTTACAGCGGTTCAGGGACGCGAACGCGGGAGTTCCGAAGGTTCTTAGGACTATGGGCTAAATGTTCTCCTAAGGCCTCCTTTTTCACACTCGAACGGCGCGGCATCGCTTGTCGAGAATCGAGAACATCCGCGCGTAGACCGGATACTAGGAAATGCGGGACGGGTCAAAGGATTTTGGTCTGAAAATATTATGAACTCATATATACAACACACTAAAGGAGATAATAGGTCATATGACCAACCAGAAGCCCGAACTATGTTATGCTGGCAGGCATCAGCTAGTGTTTTTGAGGTGTGGCGGGGCCATGGCCACTGATGCGATTACTGCCATCCGATTTGGACTCTTCGAGGTGGACCTCGTCCGAGGCACCTTGGCCCGTCAGGGCCTGAAACTAAGAATCCAAGAGCAACCGTTTCGGGTCCTGGAGTTGCTGCTCCGGAAAAATGGGGAGATCGTCTCAAGGGAGGAGCTGCGCCAATCTCTCTGGCCCGAGGGTACGCACGTCAACTTCGACGGAAGCCTGAACGCCGCGCTCAAGAAGCTTAGGGCAGCGCTTCAAGACGACGCTGAAAATCCACGATTTATTGAAACGGTACCGAGGCAGGGCTATCGGTTCGTGGCGCCCGTTCACATCATCGCGGAGAGCCAGACAAACGCTCTATTGGGACCCACTGGGGGGATGGAGGGCGCAGAGACACCCATAGAGGTCCGCCTCCGTTTGAACCCGGACTTTCCAGATAGTTTGGGCGTCGGAGAAGCCGGTTGGAACAAGCAGCGGGTTGAGCGCACCCAGCAGTGGTTTGACTTCCTGTTGCTGGCTGCCGGCATTCTCTTCGGATCGTGGCTGCTCTTTTTTATCGTGTATCCAGTTCCGAGGCCCAGCGTGCAGCGTATGAATCGGATCACGAACGACGGCCGTATCGACGAGTGGGGCGGCATCGTGTCTGACGGCACGCGGATATTTTTTCTGGAGCGGGACGCCGGCCACTGGAACCTGATGCAAACATCGGTGGAAGGAGGCAACGCGGAAAAGCTCACGGCTCCATTCCTGAATACGAGGCTGTTCGCCATCTCCCCCGACCATTCGCAGTTTCTGGTGGGGCAGTTTACCAGACGCGATGAGGAAATGCCGCTCTGGCTGTGGCCAGTACAAGGTGGTGAGCCACGACGTCTTGGGCAAACTACGGGTCATGATCCAGCATGGTCTCCGGACGCGATGCAAATCGTTTTCGTCAGGGGTCATGATCTGTACTCGGTGCGCCGAGACGGCACACAGCTCCGCAAGCTCCTTCATGTCGAAGGAGACCCACACACTCCGGCGTGGTCCCCGGATAGCAGGAATATCCGTTTTACGGTGGATGTCAGTGAATACGGAACGCAAGCGATTTGGGAGACGACCGCAGAAGGAAACAACCCACATGCGATACTGGCAGCCGGAAACACGCCATCGCGGCAGTCTTCCGGAACCTGGACGGCAGACGGCAAGTATTTTCTCTTCTCTGGTTGTGACCAGTACGACTGCAACTTGTGGGCCATGCGAGACGTTTGGAGCTGGTTCCGACGGTCGCACCACACTCCGGTTCCGCTAGCCAGCGGACCAGATGCTTTAAAGGTAGCGACGCCGTCGCAAACCGGCTCGCGGGTATTTGCGTTTAACTTTCGTTCGCGTCGTGAACTTGAAAAGCTTGACCCACGAACGATGCGCACCACGACGCTGAGCCTGGATACCCACACGGAAGAGGCCAGTGTCTCGTCGGACGGCGAGATGGTGGTCTATTCGGATCGCCCGGAAGGGTCGTTGTGGCGGAGTCGCACGGATGGTTCGCAACGCCTTCGACTTACCAGTCCTCCTTTGAGCGGATTGGCGCCGCGATGGTCTCCCAAAGGCGAACAGATTCTCTTCACCGGTGTACGCACTGGCCAGGCCCGACAGATATATATTGTTGCCTCAGACGGAGGTGCTTTGCGCCCGGTGCTCCCCGAGGGCTGGGAAGGAGCGGACGCCGATTGGTCACCCGACGGTTATCGCATCGTGGTCGTCATGCGCAACCGAAAGACCCACCCGCAATTCGGGCTTTACACCCTGGAACCGACCACAGGCGCCTGGAAGGAGCTCCCAGATTCCAAGGAGCTTGGCCAGCCTCGCTGGTCACCGGACGGGCGTCACATCGTCTGCATCGATAGCTCCCACCGGAATCTGGTTATGCTTGATGTGCAGCGAGGCCGGTGGCTCCCGGTCGCTTCGGGAGGCTTCTTGGACAAGCCCTATTGGTCCGAGGATAGCGCTTACCTATTTTTCCAAGACCAGTCCGACGACGAGGAGTCGGTATTTCGGGTAGACGTGGCGACGCAAGCGAGAGAGCGCGTCGCTGGATTCGGAGAGATCCTTCGAGGTAGCGCAGCTCATTGCTTCTTTAGCGGTCTGGGGCGAGATGGTTCCCTCTATGTGATGCTGGAACGAGGTCTCACCGACATCTACGCGCTCGATCTTGATCTGCCGTGAGCGTTCCGAAAGCTTGGCGGGTTCCTACTGATCGTTGAAATGATTTCGCTTCCTGAAAGTCATCACGGCGAGGCCGACGGATATCAACATCGGAGGAAGCACCAATATAACGATACCGCTGCGTAGTCCTTGTACGATACGCGCACCCGCTGCGGCGGCCTGGGTATAGCAAAGCGAGCAATTCTGACCTAGCGCAACGCTTGGAAGGCAGAGGATGCCGACGAGGAATAGAACGCAACCGCATCGGACGACGATCCTTTTGAGGTGTACTCTCATTCCGCTTCTCTTTCATGCTCGGCCCGAATGCAACATCGGCGGAAACTTTTAGCGGGCGAAGGGTCTCATATGCAACATCCGGAAGCTGTCGGACCAGATCATGTTCATCATCAGCAGAACAAAAATAACCGCTGGAATCAAGGTCAAGAATAGGCTGCGGCGTTCATGAATGAGGTGCATGAAATACATAACGGCCAGTGCCCCGCCGGAGAAGGCCAGCGCCAGGAGAACGACCAACAGCGATACGGTGGACAAACTCTGGTAGGCGATGAACACCTCTAGCCCGGCAATGCCGAGGAGTATGAAATAAACGGGCAAGTACTTTACGATCACATTTCCCGATCTTGTTGTTCCTGATGCTGTCATTCGATCATCTCCCAGAGGGATCAGTGCGCAAGGTTTAAAAGATAAACCAGAGGCACGACGAACATCCAAACTAAATCGACAAAATGCCAATAGAGACCCATCGTCTCGACGTGGCCCGGCGTCAAACGCCCTCTGGAGAAACCCCGCGCGATCACCGCCAGCGCAATAACGCCGCTCACTACGTGCAGCAAGTGCAGGCCTGTAATACTGAAGAAGGTGGCCCCAAAAAGAGGCGAGCCCCACGGGTTTTGAAACAAACGCACGCCGTCGTCGATCAGTCCGAACCACTCCCGGATGTGCAGTCCAGCAAAAATAACGCCAAGGAGGATGGTGGACCAAAGAAAACGGGAAGCCTTCGCTTTGTCTCCGGCTTTCGCGGAATCCACCGCTCCGAGCATCGTCAGACTGCTGGTAATCAGAACGATCGTCATCATCATGACGTTAAGAATGCTGGGATAAAACTTGAATGGAGTAGGCCAATCGCTACTTGCCGTTCGTAGATAGCCGTAACCGAACAGAAGTGCTCCGAAGGTGACCGCATCGGAGATGATAAACAGCCACATCGTTAATTTTCGAGAGGGGATCGCGTAGGGCGATGGCTCCATGATTGCCGCGCCATACGCATGTACGGATTGTTCGGATTCACTCACAATCGGTTTCTATTCCTTTCCGGTCAGAGTCTGACAGAGATAACGATGAGCAGGTACACCCACAAGGCACCCATAAAGTGCCAGTAAATTGCGGTTGCTTCGAAACGGCTCCGCCGGAATACTCGTTGTCTGGAGGCGCTTCCGGCAATCAAAACGCTGAGGGCCGTGATACCGCCGAGAACATGAAGCACGTGGACGGCGGTGAAGACATAAAAGAACGAACTGTTCGAAGTCGTTGCGAGGTAGAGCCCTTGCTCGCGCAAGCGCTGCCAAACAAGATACTGTCCGGCTACAAAAACCATCCCGAGAGCCAAGGTTGCTATCAGCCAGAGCAAACTATCGCGGCGCCTGGACATCGAGCCATAGTCCGCGCGACTCCGCCCCATCTCCAATGTGAGGCTACTGAGGAGCAATGCAACCGTGTTCAGATAAATGACTGCCGGTAGTGCGATGTGTTTCCAGTCCCCACTGCCTTGGCGCACCATCAGAGAACTGGTAAGGGCCGCGAACGACATCGTAATCGCGAAAATAGCGACCCAGATTCCGCTGCGGGCCGCATGAGCGTGCCCCGGCGTTTCCGACGCTGACGAAGACGCAACCCGCTGATAAACCGTTGACGCCATGCTTCTCCTTCCTAGCCGAGCGCTCCAACCAGCAGTGGATCCTCTGCATCAATAAGCGGGCCAGTTCCTCTTCATCCACCTACAATTTGTTCCGGCGAGTCCTGCATGACAAAATCGCCCTTCGAACCTTTCACTCCGTACTGGTAAGGATCGTGAAAAATCACGGGGTGCTTGTCGCCAAAATTATTCCACGGTGGCGGCGAGGGAATGCTCCATTCCAGCGAAGTTCCGTGCCAGGGATTTTCGGACGCCAACTGGCCGCGGAAGCGGCTGTAAATCAGGTTATAGAGGAACAGGAACTGCGCGGCGCCGGTAACAAAGGCGGCGATGGTCACAAATTTGTGCACGGGCATGAGCGGCGCCATGAAGTCGTCGACGAAAGAGGCGTAGCGTCGCACGTTCCCGACCAGTCCGAGATAGTGGAACGGCATGAAGATGCAATAGGTGCCAACGAATGTGATCCAGAAGTGCAATTTACCCAGTGAATCATTCATCATCCGTCCGGTCATTTTGGAAAACCAAAAATACGTGCCCGACAAAATACCGAAGATCGCCGCGACGCCCATGACCATGTGGAAATGGCCGACCACAAAGTAGGTCGCGTGCAGATAGATGTCGATCGACGGCTGCGCGAGGAAGAACCCGCTGACGCCCCCGCTCACAAACATAGACACAAATCCAAGGGCGAAGAGCGAGGCGGAATTTATTTGGATGTTTGCGCCATAAAGGCTTCCCAGCCAGATCAGAGTGATAATCGTCGCCGGAATCGTGATGGTCAGCGTGGGGAACGAAAATAAGAGAGACGAGAAGGGGTTCATCCCGCTAACGAACATGTGATGGCCCCAAACCATCCAGCTTAAAAACCCGATCGACAACATCGAATAGATCAGGACCTTCGCACTGAGTAGGGGTTTCCGCATGCTGGTGATCAGGACGTGAGAAACGATGCCTACGGCTGGCAATATCGCGATGTAGACCTCGGGGTGGCCAAAGAACCAAAACAAATGCTGCCACAAAAGCGGGGATCCACCGGCGTGGTTTTGCAGGCGATCGCTTACAACCAGCCCGGACGGAATGAAAAAACTGGTTCCTGCCATCCGATCGAGCAGCAGCAACAAACAGGCCGGGAGCAAAACTGCGAACGCCAGCAGTCCGATGCAAGACGTGATGAACCACGCCCAAGTGCAGATTGGCATGCGCATCAAAGTCATGCCCTTGGCCCGCAGATCCAGCGTTGTGGCAATGAAATTTAGCGAGCCCAGCAGTTGGCCTATGCAAAAAATCGCGATCGAAATGGCCCACAGATTTTGTCCCCAGCCGAGGCCCGGACCGGCGTCCTTTCCCACGGCACTGAGCGGCGCGTAGGCCGTCCACCCGGAAATAGGAGGGCCGTCGGGGATAAAAAATGCCAGGACCAGAACCACGAAGGCTACAAATGTCGTCCAAAACGACATCATGTTAAATCGCGGAAAGGCCATATCTTCCGCACCGATTTGAATGGGCAGAAAATAATTTCCAAAACCGGCAAAAGGAGCGTTGGTCAGGACGAAAAAGACCATCAATGTTCCATGCATAGTCAGCAAGGACAGATAGTATTCCGGCGTGATGACTCCACCCGGCGCTCCACTGGCGGAGAGCACTTCCAGACCGTGAACTTTTACTTCCGGCCAAACCAAATGGAAGCGCATCAACCAGGAAAGCACCATCCCAATGAATACGGACACCAAGGCCAGTCCGTAGTACTGTTTTCCGATTACCTTGTGGTCCAGGCTGAACACATACTTGCGAAGAAATCCCTCCGGCGGCGCATGAACATGTGTCGGCTGGACCGCTGCTTCTTCCATTGGCTCTCCCTCGCAGGCAGCGAACAATTGAGAGTGATTCTGTTTCGTGCCTCGATCTATTGTTCGGCCGCCCTGTCCTTCAACCACTTTTCAAAGTCTTCTTGCGGCAGTACATTGAGGTAAGCCTTCATGTTGTAGTGCCCAAGCCCGCACAGTTGTGTACACACAATTTCGTACTTGCCGGTTTTCGTTGCGGTGAAGTGAAGCGAAAGATCGAGCCCCGGCACGAAATCTTGCTGAATGCGCAACTCTCGCACGTAGAACGAGTGCCCGACATCCTTCGCGTGCAGGAGTAAGTGAATTTCGCGATTTACTGGAATCGTGAGCTCCGCCGCGACGATATCGTCCCGGGCTTCCACGTCGTTCGCAGGGTCGAGGCCAAAATAGTTTCCGTTGCCTTCATCAATCTTGTCCGGGTGAAGCGGCGCGAACTTGCCATCGGCTCCTGGATATCGAAAATAAAATGCGAACTGGCCGGCCTGGGATTGAATCTGCAAGGCGTCAGCCTTTGGTGGCGTGAAGTAGACATCCGCCCAGGCCTTCTGTCCGAGCACACCAAGCGCAAGAACTTCGGTGCCGACGAGGATAAAAGCAGTTGCTACCACCAATTTCGCCCCCCCAGGCAGGTGCTTAACCTTGGAGCCGTCCTTTCGGCTGGAAAACTTCCAGACGAAGAACGCCAGCAACAACTGGGCGCCGACGAACGCAAATCCCCCTTCCGCCATAGTGTCCGCGAGCTGTTCGTCAATCGCGTGCCCGTGCGTGGAAATGTCCACCGGCTGCACATATTTATGGGTCACGATGGGATATGCAGACGCCAGCGTAACAACGACCAGAATTACCGCAAAGAATTTCCCCATTGCACCTCCTTCCTAGGTGTCTGGCAGTTTGCTCTGGTCGAGCTAATACGGTTTCGCTTTGAAAACAAAATTCACCGTCTTGGTTTCGCTTCCCGAGATAGTTACGTCCTGAGACTGATCGCCGTAAGATTCGTGCCAGGCCGTGATGGTATATTTCCCCGGCGGAAGGTTCGCCAGCGAAAAGCCGCCTTCCCCTTGCGTGACCGCGTAGTGTGAATTCTTCATCACGGCGAAGTTCCCGTGCATCCAGGGATGGATGTTGCACTTCACGGGGATAAATTCGGGCTTGTCATACTTTTCGGAAATTGGCGCCGATCCCGGTGGCTGCGACTTGTTCCATTCGCGGTTGACCTTTGGCAGCGGGTGAATGTTGTGAGAGGTCTGGTCCGCGTTGGAGATTTCCAAAGTCTGATTCACCTGGAATGCCAGTACGTGCGGTATATATTGGCAGCCCTTCTGCTCGAACTTCACTACTTGGCCGGGAGCATTTTCGTCCGGAACGCCCGCCGAGACGTAAACCACTACATTGTCGAGCGTATTGTTCGAACCAGTAACCACAGTCTCGGTCGTGATCGGAGTGGCGTGTTGCTTGGCGCAGCTCGGCTCCTTGGACATATCGATGGGCTTCTGTTTGGCGGGCGTGCCCTCATAGGTCACCTTACCGCTGACGGTTCCGCCGCTTGGCATGGCGTGGACGATGACAGCGCAAACGGCCAGCGTCGCCAGTCCTGCTAAGTACCCCGCTTTTACTCGCATTCTCCAGGCCTCCTCTTCAAAAAATAAACTGGCTTGTGAGACTCACTGTTGAATTCCAGAACCCGTCGCAGTCCCTTTGATTCTTCTGGAAGCCACCTGCTCCGCTCCCTCTTTCGTCGATTCCCACAACGCGAGTTCCGGACTCTTATGATTTACCTGCAAGGTGCGCAGAAAGTGGACCAAGTCCCATGCCTCTTCAGGTTTGACGACATCGCCAAACGATGGCATCGGAGTGCCATCGACTCCGGTTAAAAAGATCTTGTAAAGATCTTCGTTCGTCGACCCGCACTTGAACCGCGATCCCGCGGCAAAATTGTAGGGCCGAATCGGCTGGTCGTTGCTGTCCGTGAGCGTAGACGCCGATGGACCATCACCGCGACCTTCCTGTCCGTGACATTTCCAACATTCCAGCTTCTGGAATAGCTCCTGCCCATGCTTGATACTTTCCATGGTCAACTTTGGTTCGGCAGGAACCGTGATCGGGTCGCCCGCTTTATCCGTTTTCCACCGCGGCGAAAACGTTTTGATGAAGGCCACCAGGTCCGCACGATTCTGATCGGTCAGCGTTATCCAGGACGGCATGTTGGTATTGTTGAAGCCGCGCACCAGCGAGTTGAACAAATCCTTATCGGTTGGCAGCGTACCCGTCGGCGTGGATCGGCATTTGAAGGTGGCAGCGACGAAATTACGCGGGAGAATGTTCAGATAGGGAGCGTTCTCACCGTTGCCGTCCCCGTGAAATCCGTGACACCCCCAGCAGTACCGAAAGTAAAGCTCCCGGCCGGTGCCGGCGTGCCCGTTAAGTTTGCCAATGTGTGATTCTTGCCCGGAAGAAACGAAAGGCAGAATGAGCAGGGCCCCCAAAACCAAAGTGCACTTAGCTGTCGTACGTATCGCGCTCATTTGGTGTCATCCCTCCTCAGAATGCAAAGTCGAAGCCGAAGAAGAGGCCGCTGGTCGTAACATCCAGTCCAGTCAGCGACACCCCGCGCTGTCGAACGATGGAATATTCGTTGTGGAATGCGAAACCCGCGCGGGTACCGATGAACGGATAGTAGCGGTAGCCGAAGGTGAGGGCGTCGATATCTCCCAAGTTCCCCGGATTGGTCAGCAGCGCTTGCCGCGACATCCGAATGAGCTCGTAACGATTGATGAAGATCAACTGGGGGTTTAACGAATAGTGGGTCTCGATCATGCCGCCGTCCCACACCGGTGCCCGCGCGCCGACTGGCAGATCGGCGTTTGCCGGCGTGGCTGTGGCCAAGAACGCACTGTCGCTGGCGTGCGTCCACATCGTCGAGAAGTCCAGTTTCTTGATGTACCACTGCCCGAGCAGGCCAACTCGGTAGAACGATTTCTGGCCGAAGCCGTCAACCAGGGTTGCGCCTCCACCCTGCGTGGAATAATACGTCGGCGCTCGGCCAATGTACGCGAACGCTCCAACCCGCTGCACACCCAGACTCCCCACTTGGAACGCCTGGCTCACGGTCATGAACGTGTCATAGCCATGCCCGTTCGGAAGGCCCACGTTGCCGTCATTACTGCTCAATAGCGAGATCGAATAGCGAGTGCGGTCGTCTTTCGAATGTCCCATCAACTCCGCACCCAGCTGGTTGTCTCCCAGGCCAAACGTGTTGACGTCCCCGATGGGAACAAAATGATAGATCTGGTAGAAGCCGCCATTGCTGGAGAGACCCAGAATTCGCTTCTCCGAAATCAGGTTGTCGAGTTCGAACTTTCCTACCTTGACGTTCAGCCAACTGGAACCCAACAGGTTGCTGAAGCGAACGTTGGCGGATTCGAAATGGAAAGCGCCGGTCGAATCGCTGGACGGCACCAGCAGGAAGCTGATGTTCTTCGCCAGTGTGCCGGCAGCCAAAATGTCCATGCCGGTCAGGTCGAAACCATGGGTGGTGACTTTCTGCTCGATGCTCCCGCCGGGTGTGGTTGGATCGTCAAGTACTTCACGGTCGTTGCTCTCGCGATGCCAGTGCGGGGTGATGCGTATCGCAATCGGCCAGTAGGCCGGCTGTTGGAAAATGGGGGCGTCCCGCTCGTTCCCCAATTGATAGCCATTGTCCTTAAATGCTTGGCCGAAAGGACTCAGCTTCGGCCAAGCCTCGTGACACGAAGAACACGGCAACCCGTACTTGCGCGCAAACGCAGGGATCGCTCGGACACGAACGCCAGGCGTCGGTAGTGCAGAAGCAGTCTGGTTATTACCCAGGACCAAGGCGAGAAACAAAAGTACGAAGGAAACACCGGAAGTCAGAAAAACCAGCCACCGATCACGCAACCTCGGAGACTTTAGATACATACCGCCTCCCCTGCCTGATGTTCGTCATACTTCGAACAGCAGGTTTCCGTGACTTTAGTTGCAGGGAGGGGGTGTTAACACACCGACAGCAGCGGGATACACTTCAACTCACGACTCGTCATGTATCCACGAGTGCGAGAAACCACGCCCATAGAGAACTCACCCCTAATTTCTCTTGAATACAAGAGAGGGGCGAAGCCCTAAGTCCCTGAACCGGCGCGAATGTACTCCTCGAAAAAAACGAATGCAAGGGAATTTTTATGTTCGGCATGAAAATTTTCTATCATTGGACACTTCGGACCCAATTTCTAATCTTCGGCACTTCGCGCCTCTATGTCTCGGTGCCTGCCTTTCGGATTGACACCACCTCATGCGCCGGGTTAGACAAAGGGCGCAGGGCCGCAATTCGTATGAAACCCTCCACCAAGACTTCTCGTCAGACCTTTCACGGTCTCGGACCAACGAGTCCGATGAGCATGACTCGTGCGCCGCTTCAACTCGAGCCTCCCAGCCGGCAATGTCGCTTCTGGCGCTTCTGGATTTCTGCGGGCTTCTCCCTTTTGGCCATTTGGACGTGCAACCTTCCCCGGGCGATCGCCAACACGCCACAGAAAGTCCCAGAGGGAGCCGGTTTTGTTCAAGAGCTCGCCGCGCCACTCAGCGACGTCCAGCAAGCTTTGGATGACCTATTGCAAGACCAAACCATCCACGGAACCTACATTTTTGATAAGGAACGAACGCTCACGGGCGCTAAGTTGGTATCTCAGACACCGCTATTCGAGCCTTGGAAAGGCCCGGGCTCGGTGTTCTACAAAATACGAACCCAGGCCATCGCCCCGCGCCACTTCCTCGACAGCGCCGACCAAGGCACCATCGCCGTTCGCTACGTCGTCACCACTTTGGACGCGAACCGTACGCGCCTTCGAATCGATGCCGTCTTCGTCGAAAGTTCCCGTCGCACCGTTCATCCCTCTGACGGCACCGTCGAGTCTAGTGAATTCAAAGTCTTCCAGGAGCATCTGCAAGCCATTCAATTTGATGAACAGGAAGCGGTGGATTCCAAACGCCGCCGCGATGGTATCGAGTTAGCGAGGCAAACTCTCGCTCTCCAGCACGAAGACGAAAGCACTCGACTATCAGCAGCGGAATCTTCAAACCAGGATCTCCAGCAGCGCATTCACTCTTTGCGGCAACAGATCCAACGACGGATCAAATCTCCCGGCGCCAACTTAAAGGCCGCTCCCTTTCGTTCCGCAGCCAACGTAACCAGCCTCGCGGCTTACACCGACGTGATCATCGTAATCGTCACGCCCCGCTGGTACGGGATTGAGACTCCCGACGGACAGCGTGGCTGGCTTCCCCTAAACCAACTGGAACCCCTTCCGTGACAATAGCCACGTCCCGCCTACGGTCAGCTGTTCTAATTTTCCAATTCCTCATTTGCATAGTTGGTGGTTTAACTTCGCCGCAAACTTTTGCGCAGTCTGTGCCCTATGCCCGCCAGTACCAAAAGTCGAAACAGGACGTCGAAAATGCCCTAAAGGAACTTGGCGCATACAGCGGACAGAAGCTCCCGATCGTCGATGGCTTCGTGGCTACCGGTGATCGTCCGCTCGACCGCTATGAACGTGCCTTCTATCAATTTTCGATCGACGTGCTGCCGGGACCCTCAAGCAGCACGGTTGTGCGTCTTACCGCAAAAATCACCGCGTGGTACGCGGATCGCGAGCCATGGAAAGCGGGCTATCAGACGCTTCCTTCCAACGGCCGCCTCGAATTGGATTTTCTCGATCGCCTTAGCGAAAAGTTCGGTGAAACGCCGGTCCCCTCGGTTCTCAAGTCTCAAGTGCAGGCCCCGGCCCCAAAGCTGGATCTGTCTACCGGATTGCCGCGGAGTTCCCTGCCGCCGGCTAAGAACTCTAGCGAGATTTCCTCAACCGCGACGCCCGCAAAAAATGCGATTACAGCATCCAGTGATGAACTGTCCTCGTTGCGTACCAAGCGGGAAGCCGAAGAAAAGCGCATGAGTCAACTCGCTGCGGAGCTGCGTAGTTTGCAGGACATCCAGCACAACCAGGCACACCCGCCGAATTTGGTAGTAGTCCGGAAAAATGGCACACCCGTTTTGGCTCACGATGCGGAAACTTCCCCCGTTCTTTTCACCGCCGCCGCGGACGACGAGTTCGAATTCCTGGACGTGAAAGGTGACTGGGTGCATGTTCAGATCTCCGGCGCCTCTCGCGGATTTATTCGCCGCGCTAGTCTGGAGCTGCCTGAGATCGTTGCTGAGCGCTTCAATTCGCCCAACGCGACGCCCGCGATATTTCGCGTCGAGCGCGAAGAGACTAGCGTTTTTCCCGGCGATTGGGAACCCTTACGAGGTAAACCCGTCAAAATCATTACGGTTCAACCGGCATCCCAAGACCCCAGGCAAATCGGTACGGCCGCGAAGTTGAACTTCGCATCCTCTCTCTTGAAGGAAATGTCCGCGGACCTGATTCATGTCGCCCCGATTGCTGAAGGCGTCGTGATCATATTCGATTCAGCCGACGGCGGAATGATAGGGACCACACTGGCCGAAGTGCAGCAGTTTTCGCATGGCACGCTCTCCAGTGCTGACTTTTGGAAACGTTGCTACCTTGATCCGCGCGAGGCCTTCGTACTTCCCACCAAGTCTTCCCAGTGAAGGGACGTAAAGAGTGAAGGCGCGGGTGGGATTCGAACCCACGAATGGAGGTTTTGCAGACCTGTTGAAAAACGTAAGTAATTGATTTCCGGCGCAATTCCGTCGGTTTGATACGCTGAGATAGAGTTGAGTGGCACGGTTTTGTTAGCAATTGTTAGCAAGAATTTGAAGAATTAGGTCATGTGGGAAGTTTGTGCGACATGGAGTAACTAGTGCATTGCGGGCTGAAATCTTGATGACCGCCGGACACCGTTTCGACGCACAGCGAAAGTCTGCAGCGTTCTGTATGCGAAGTTCCGGCCCGCCTTTCCGAAAAAACTATCGTAGAAATGAAGGCGTAGAAAACCCGACGCCGCTTTCGTTTCGACTTATGTCTGGGCAGAACTCTACGGATGAAAATAGGCCAGATTGTCGAAGCGCAGTGCCTCACCGTTGGTAAAATCGAAGCTGACGCGAGAGCTCGGGTCACGCCAACCGGTCCTTAAGCGGCGAAGTTCTTTGGGCTTGATAGTGAAGGACACCTCGCGGATTTCCGGCGACCTGATGATAACCGTCGCATCCGTATCTCCATCGTTGTAGGCATCGATGCCAGAAAAAATGAGCGGGATGCTGAAATCAAAATTAGACCGTCGGATTTTTGGATCGGCCAAAGCAAGGGTGAACGTTGCGAACTTTCCATACGGCGTGCCAATCTGCCAATCGCCCTTACCCCAATCGATAACGCCAGAAGGATATTGCCCGATCAAAGGCGTTCCTGCCGCAAGATGCGGATCGTCGAATGTCACGTAGAAAGCCGGGACTCGGTCGCCCTTGCCTTGAATGTCTACATCCCTGGAACTTATGTGACGGATGGAAAGGACATGAGTGGCGTCGTCAAAAGTATAGCCCTCCTCGGCAAGATCCTTGCGGCGGCGGGCAGGCTTGCCCCCCACGATTACGAAGTCCGGAGCGAAATTCAAACGCAACACGTCCGTTGACTCTGGATCAAACGTTGAATAGGTTACCGAACCGCGACCATACGCGATCTTCGTAACCGCGGAAAGTGAACCTAGGAGATGGGATTCATCGGCCGGCGCCCATTCAGGGACAGCCCAGAAAGCATCCATCATTCTCCGAGGCCCATCGGAAAATTCGTCGGTGAACCACCACTGAGTGCTGAACGGGGCGTGGGCAGATCCGGAAAGGCCCTGAAAATAAGTGACCCAATTGTAGGTCCGATACGCCGCTTCCTTGTAGGCCGCGTCTCCCGTCTTTGCATAATACAGTGCTTCAACAGCAGCGAGCCTCGAACTGTGGCTATCGCAACACTGATTTGGGACATTGCAGCAAAAATTCTTGAGGCTGCTGCCCTGTTCGGTCGTGACGGTAGCACCGTGAACGATATATTTAGGCCATCTCGGGGTGGTCTTCACCCATTCAATCAATTTGAGCGAATGCTCGCGCCAGTCGGGGTCTGTTTCTGGGTGAAGAAGAACATAGCGCGCGAATTCGAGTGGAATAACCTGGTTCATGTTTTCCATGCTGGCTTTCACGTCCTCGAAATAGCCGACCCATACGTTGTTCTGCATCGGATACTTCATCAGCCAAGCCCACGCACCGTCGCGAACTTTTTTGTAGGAAGCGGTGTCGCCTTGATCCAGACGGATCAATTCGTCCAGCAGCATGATTGGCTCAACGACATTTGCAGAATACGGGAACATTCCTGTCCCGCCGTCGATCCGGCCATCCCGGGCAAAGCATCGGTATGGCCATGGAGAATTGTGATCGTCGCCAACTTTGTAATTTTTTGCAAGCGCCTGGGCGCAACGAATCGCGGCGCGCAGATACTTCGTATTTCCGGTCATTTCAAACAGCCGGAGATACGCGTAGCCGTCTTCTCCGACAACGTGAGGCTCCACGAAGTCTTCACCGTGCTCGCTCCACCCCGTGTAACGGCGGCTGCCCGGATTGGCGGACGGGTAGGGTACCTGGGCCCACGCGTAACCTTCTGGAGTTAGACCGTTTTCGAGCTCATAGTCCACGAAATTCTGAAGAAATTCCAGCGTGTGGGGATCACCGGTGTAGGGATAGAGGCGCTCGACAAAACCCTGCATCATCGCGCGCAAATAGCCCGTGGAATTGGCCCAGTGCCATTCCGGAAACAGTTCAAACGTGGTGCGGTTAAAATCGAAGCAACAGAAATAGTAAGGTAGGCGCTGACGATTGTACTGGTCCCACATGATTGTCCACTGCGAAAGAAAATAAGCGGAGTAGGAGTAGCCGGTGTCGTTCGGCATGGGCCATGGCAAGAGCCTTTTTTGAGCATCGAGAGCGACAGGCCGTCCTGCGATCGAGGACTCGTTCACGGTGGTGGTGACTTGAAGGTTGTCTTGTCCCGCAACCACATTCGCGGACAAAAAGAATGCGACGAAGAGTCGCGCGAACTTAGTAGCATGTGTCATAGCGCACCACCAGAATGGTTGAGATCAGAACAATCGCCGCACCAACAAGGGCCGCCGCACTGAGCCGCTCCAAAACCTGCCCCGAGCTATTCGGACCGCTGCATCACATGCCACCGGCCAGAAAGGTGCCCCACTTTCGCCAAACTTGGTCATCAAACCGCGCCAAACTGCATCGATTGCCACATGCCGGTGCAGGCTTCAAACTCGCTCGTCTTGAATGTCGGTGATACCGCGTGAAGGCGCGGGTCCGCAACCACTGGATCCGAGTGTATTCCGCGTCTCCAAATACACGTTGAATAAGGCGATGCCACGATCGGGCAGATTGCATTCTAGACCATCCCGAAGTGCTGTTCTGGAGTTCCGCATCGAAGGACCAATCGACTGTCCAAATACAACTCGTTGGGGGCCCATGACGAAATCTCTCGGCCCATGGGCTTCTTAAGAGTCCAGGCGTCAGCGCCAAATTCTTAAAGGAGGTTGGAGGCGCGGGTGGGATTCGAACCCACGAATGGAGGTTTTGCAGACCTCTCCCTTGGGCCACTTGGGTACCGCGCCAAACAAATTCGAACAAAAATGTAGGGGCGCGCTTTAGCGCGTCCCTCCGAGGTTTCGAGTATAACAAATCCTCACCAGCAAGCTGTCAGCACGCCTCCCGTTGCTCCACCTCAGAGCCGGCAACAGGTTATTTCCTTTCGGCAGCCGACGTTACTCGCGCTTCCCGCAAAAACCGCGCCGCTTCCTCCGGCGGCGTAGGGTTGATGTAAAATCCCGTCCCCCACTCAAATCCCGCCACCTTCGTCAATTTGGGAATAATCTCGATGTGCCAGTGATAGTGATCGTTAATCTCTTCCCCGATCGGCGAAGTGTGAATCATGAAGTTGAACGCCGGCTTATCCAGCACCGCATCCAGCCGCATCAGCGCATCCTTCAACATTTTCGCCAAACTCGAATAAATCGAGCTCTGATTGTTCTCGTACGCCGACCCGTGCGCTTTCGGCAGCAGCCACATCTCAAACGGGAACCGTGAAGCGTATGGCGCGATCGTAATAAAATGTTCGTTCTCCCCGATCACGCGTTCGCCGGTATCCCGTTCCTGCCGGATAATGTCGCAAAAAATGCACCGCTCTTTCTCATCGTAGTAGTGCCAGCAGTTATCCACTTCCTCTCGCACGCGCCGCGGCACAATCGGCAGCGCAATCAACTGCGAATGTGGGTGTTCGATTGATGCGCCAGCCCCTTCGCCATGATTCTTGAAAATCAAAACGTACCGAAATCTCTTATCGTTCTTCAGATCCAGCATCCGGTCCCGGTAAGCCCACAACACATCCTCAACGGCTCGCTCTGGCAGCATCGCTAGCGACGACGAGTGCTCCGGCGTCTCCACAATCACCTCATGCGCTCCAACGCCGTTCATCTTATCGAACAAACCTTCGCCTTCGCGGTCCAGTTCACCCTCAATCCCCAGCGCCGGAAACCGATTCGGCACCACGCGAATGCTCCACCCCGACGTGTTCGCGCCGCCTCCGTTGCGCCCATACACCAATATTTCCGGCGGCGTCTTCCCTTCACTCCCAGGACAAAACGGACAATTCTTCTGCCCCAGCGGCACGACGGTCTCGCGTAGAAAATCCATGGGCCGTCTTCCACGCTCGGTCGAAATAATCACCCATCGACCGGTTATCGGATCTTTTCGCAGCTCCGGCACAGCCATCCTCCCAAAACGTGTTCGGGGACAAGCCTAAAGGTAAGAGCACCCTTACTTGGAATTGTACCGCGTCTAACCAGTTGCTCGGGTGTCTCACCCACGGTTTCTAAGAGCATGTTCTTCCAGAAGCAATATCACAATGCATTCGCTCTTAGGACGGTTTCCAAAACCAGCGCCATCACAAATGCTTGAGGGTGCCCCACCCTTGGTTTCAAGGGTGGGTCTTAGTAAGGTTATGAGACGACGGTCGAAACATCGGCTCGGTTCAAAATACTCGCCCTCACTCCCTACCCATCTGCGGACTAAACGCATCCTTATGCAATCGCACCTCCGGCGCCATCCCCGGATGATTGTCGATCGCCAAAACATCAAATCGCAAAGGGCAATCGCCAACGTGCCGCTCGCCAATAAATCGCCGCGCCGTTCGCACCACCACGCGCTGCTTGTCGGTCGTAACACTTAACTCCGGCAAAGCCGTAAGCGCATCCCGCACCGTCCGCGTCCGCACTTCCACAAACGCCAACGTCTTCCCGTCGTACCCAATCAAATCAATCTCGCCCTTCGCTCCACGCGGCATGTAATTCCGCGCAACAAACACATAGCCATTCCGCCGCAAATACCAATATGCGTAAGTTTCCCCACGCATGCCGGTCCTGCTCGCCTGCAACTTTCGCGCTGCAATTCTGTTCACAGGTGAGTTGGCTACCCTCGGTGTCGTTTCCGAATAATCGTGGTCCAACACATTGCCGACCTCGCCGCGCAAACCTTTCCGCGCAGCCCAACGCACCGCACCAAAAATCAACGAAGAGAAAATTGGCATCCGAATCTCCGTACGCCCCGACACCGGCAGAACCCATGTAGGCGACGGGCTTCAGCCCGGCCCGACGTCCGACTCTCCACCACCCAAAAGACCGCGAGAATGACGACAGCGAGTATAGACAAAAATCCCGCAGCTGCCACGACATCTCGGGCAGCCACGGGACCCGCCGTTCTCTTCTCAGTGACCTAACTCTTCTCTTCCTCCCGGAAGCATTCTTCTAGCGTCTTCACCGCAAACTCCGCCTGCTGTTCGTCAATTACCAGGGGTGGGCAGAATCGCAGCGTGGTATCCCCAGAGCCCAGAATCAGCAGCCCCTTGTGATACGCCGCCTGCACGATCCGGTTGCGCATCTCCTGCGCCTTCTCCCTGGTCTTCTGATCGCGGACCAGTTCGATGCCGATCATCAACCCGCGCCCGCGCACTTCGCCCACGTTCTTGAACCGTTGTGTCCAATCCGCGGTGCGCTTCAGGATGAATTCGCCGATTCGCTTGGCGTTGTCCATGTATTTCGACTCGAGCAACTGAATCGTCGCCAGCGCTGCCGCAATGCACACCGGATTTCCGCCAAACGTGGACGCGTGCGCTCCCGGTTTCCAGTCCATCACGCTTTCTCGCGCAATCACCGCACTCAACGGCATTCCCGACGCAATACCCTTCGCCGTGCAAATAATATCCGGCTCGATGCCCGCTGCATGATCAACGGCCCACCACTTCCCGGTCCGTCCCATGCCCGACTGCACCTCGTCCGCGACCAGCATGATTCCGTACTTCCGGCAAATTTTCTGCAAGCCCTGCAGGAATTCCGCCGGCGCCAGGATGTAACCGCCTTCGCCTTGAATCGGCTCGATAAAAATTCCCGCCAATTCTTCGGGATCAACGCGCCGCCGGAACAATTCATTCTCTAGATAGCTCAAGCAATCCGCCGCCGCATTTTCCGGACGCACGCCATAGGTTCCGCGATACGTATCCGGATACGGCATATGAAACACGCCGGAAAGCAGCGTGCCAAATCCTCGGCGCTGCACCGCGCGGCTCGCCGTCAGCGAAAGCGCTCCCATCGTGCGCCCATGAAATGCGCCGTGAAACGCGATCAGCTTGTCGCGCTTGGTGTGATACTTCACCAACTTGATCGCCGCCTCAATCGCCTCGGCCCCTGAATTGCCGAAGTAAACGCGCTTCGATTCTTTACCCGGCGCAATCGAGCTCAACTTTTCCGCAAGTTTCGGCATGCCCTCATAGTAAAAATCCGTCCCCGACAAGTGAATCAGTTCCGCCGCCTGCTTCTGAATCGCAGCAACAACATCGGGATGGCAATGCCCGGTAGCGCAAACCGCAATCCCCGCCGCAAAATCCAAAAATAAATTCCCGTCGACATCTTCGACCATCGCGCCGTAGCCACGCTTGGCCACCAGGGGATAGTCGCGCGTATACGACGGCGAGACGTACTTGGTGTCGAGGTCGATGACGCGCTTGGCGTTCGGGCCGGGAAGCGGCATGTTCAGCTTCGGCAATTTCGTGGTGGTCAAATTCGTATCGGTCGTTTTTGTCTCGGTCGTGGCAATCATTTCTTCCTCCTTGGTGAAGAATGGACGGTGGTTAACTTATTGAAACGGAGGAACTTGCAAGCAGGCGGCATCGCACGCTTGTGCGCTCTTGGTGCGGCCTGGAGAGGGAGGGTTTGTTAGTCTACGCCGTAGAGGTTTGGGCGCACGTCGGCCGGGGACGCGATGCCTGTGAACTGCTTGAGATTGCTCGATTTAGACTGATTCATTTGCGTTTCCAGCGGACGCTGCCGTCCCGGCTATCTTCCAGAATGATACCACGATCCGCGAGTTCTTTGCGGATGCGATCGGAGGCGGCGAAGTCCCGGCGCTTGCGGGCGTCCTGCCGCTCGGCGACCAATTTTTCCACGTCCGCGTCGGCCACCGCTCCGCTTGCGTCGCCGTAGCCGAGAGCTTGCAACTTTTCGGCATCGGTGTCGGCGATTACCGCGAAGACGCGATCGAATGCCGACAACAAATCCTGTGCGGCGCCAACATCACCTTGGCGGAATTCGCCTTTGTCCATGGCGATGTTCGCCTCGCGCACCAAGTCATAGATCGCGGCGAGCGCCATCGCGGTGTTCAGGTCGTCGGACAAGCCCGCGTCGAAATCTTGCGCGGCTTTTGCGATGCGCTCGACCATGCCGGGTTGCTGGCCTTCCGGGAATTTTCCCTTGGCCAGCCGGTCGGAAAAATTCCGCAGTCGCTCGACGGCGCTGGCGGCTTGTTGCAGCCCGTCGAGGGTGAAATTCAGCTGGCGGCGATACGGGACGCTGGCCAGCGCGAATCGCAAAGCCGACGGCTTGTAGCCTTTCGCGAAAAGGTCGCGCAACGTGAAGAAATTGCCGAGCGACTTCGACATCTTCTCGCCTTCGACGAGCAGATGCTCGGCGTGCATCCAGTAATGCACGAACTGTTTGCCGGTGGCGCCTTCGCTCTGGGCAATTTCGTTTTCGTGGTGCGGAAATGCCAGGTCGATGCCGCCGGTATGAATGTCGATCGTTTCCCCCAATAATTTCATGGCCATCGCGGAGCACTCGATGTGCCAGCCGGGTCGGCCTGGACCGATCGGCGTCTCCCAGAAATGTTCGCCGGGCTTCGGAGCTTTCCAGAGCGCGAAATCGCGGGCGCTCTCTTTTTCGTAGCGGTCGCTGTCGACGCGTGCACCCGTCTGCATGCCAGTGACATCGATCTTCGATAGCTTGCCGTAGTCGGGAAATTTGGCGATGCGGTAGTAGATCGATCCCTCGCCCGCGTAGGTGTAGGACTTTTCTTGCAGGCGCTGGATCAGCTTGACCATGTCGTCGATGTAATCGGTGGCGCGAATCCAGTGCTCGGGCGCTTCGATACTCAAGGTTTTGCAATCGTCGAAGAAGGCCTGCACGAATTTCGCAGTGTAGTCGCGAATGCTCACGCCCGCCTTCGCCGCGTTGGCGATGATGCGATCGTCCACATCGGTCAGATTCATGACGTGATCGAGCTTGAATCCGCGCAGCTTCAGGAAGCGCCGCAGAATGTCCTGAAAGACGAAGGTGCGGTAGTTGCCGATGTGGGCGTAGTCGTAGACCGTCGGCCCGCAGGTGTAGATGCTGACCTCGCCGGGTTTCTGCGGGACGAAGGGCTCGGTCTGGCCGCTCAGAGTGTTGTGCAGTCGAATTTCGTTCATGGGTCCGTCGGTCGTGGTCAAAGCCTGAAAACAAAACGATGATTCTATCCGACCCATGGAGGAAAACAAACGGAGACGAGCTAGTGAGTAGTGGGTAGTGAACAGTGAGTGGTGAGGAACGGGAAGTTAACCGATCGACCCCCTCCCCCCGCCTTTTTTCGGATCTGCGGATTCTAAAGGACTTCAAGTCTAATGTTTTTGGATCTGCGGATTGTAAAGGAGTTACGGGCGCGTTTTGCGGAAGTGCGGATTCTAAAGGGCTTAGTGAGCAGAGAGTAGTGGGCAGTGAGTAGTGGCAGAGGAAGAGTCTCGCCTGATGTTTGCGCTGCTGGACCACCCGGAGGGCAGGAATCGCGCCTTGGGCCCCCACACCCCCGGTGTTTTTCGTATGAATGTGAAAGGAAAGGGGTTGCTGGAAAAGGATGTTGTAAGTTGATGAAAGGAAGGGGTGGAGATTTGAAGAGGGAGCGTTTGGGGAGGGCTGTATTCGAGGATACACGACGGAATGTAGCATGGAAGTTATCTCTTGTCAACTGATATCTTTGTAGGTAATCGTTCGAATGATGGGAACTATTTGAACAGCGATGGATCGAGGCTCCGCGAACTGGACACCCAACGGAAACATAGGCCAACGACCGTGCCCAGGATGCCGTACCAGACAAAGTTGCCACCAAATAGAAGCAGGGCAAGCATGATCTTGAGCCATATTTCCGCAGGGTCCGCCATGCCGAAAATGATTGTTGGCCACAGCGCTAGACGGACCCAGTCATTCATTAGGTTGCCGGACCATGGAACGTAAGCCAGCGTTAGGGCGACAAATAGCCCAACGCAACCGGCAAAGAAGAACCATGGAAAAAGCGAGCGTCCCGCCTTCATACGTCGAGCCTTGGCTTGGAGGACGATGGATTCGGTGGAGTCACGCTTGCATGGTACTTTGCTGGGATTACGAGAACAAGTTCTGGAGTTTGGAAGCATCCGAACGATTGAGATCGATGAAAGCTTGATGCGGAAGGCGATGCGGGTATCTGGCACAGACCAAGCGGGCGACGGTGGAGGCTGCGTTGCAGTTGCTGATTCGAACGAAGGCGCAGGCTGGAATGCGGGGGTTGCGGGGAAGGGTCGATTGGCAGGGTGACTAGTCCCGTTTCTAGCGCGACTCGAACCAACAGCAATGAGCTCGCTTGAACACAACAGGGCCTTCTGTGTTCGGCTGCGAGCGAGGAGAGATTCCTCTCTACGCAGGCCGACCCATTCGCAGGAAGCGAATGGGGAAGAAAGAATCGGCCTGCTCCGCTCGGAATGACAGTTCGGTGTTTAGGTGGGGAAGTTTTTAGTGGAGGAAGTTTTGGTGGAAGGTGGCTAGAAGG
>Ga0137403_10001194_pt1 | contig 32771 bp, 30 predicted proteins | sample CZOMad2_1_16fung_FD_122057 | JGI IMG/M metagenome (GOLD analysis project Ga0137403, IMG submission 122057) | Vadose zone soil fungal communities from Angelo Coast Range Reserve, California, USA - CZOMad2_1_16fungal (Hybrid Assembly) | ecosystem: Environmental > Terrestrial > Soil > Vadose zone... | reverse complement strand
CCCCGGCGAAAGCCGGGGCCCATATTCCAGAGGCCTGTGTCTATGGGCCCCGGCTTTCGCCGGGGTGACACGGGAGTAGTGGTCATCGCGATCGCTCTCCCCTGACTCAGAGCCGGCCCTCGAACGAGGTGATCGGCGGATGGGCCGCGGGATCGGTGATGACGTCGATCACCGTCGTCTCGGCGGCGGCGAGCGCGCGGTCGAGCGCGGGGCCGTACGCCGCCGGGTCCTCGACGCGCACGCCGTTCAGGCCGCAGGCGCGCGCGATCGCCGCGTGATCGACCGGCTCGAAATAGATCGCCGAGGTGTGGGCGCCGAACAGCACGTCCTCGGCGTGCTTCTGATAGCCGAGGATCTGGTTGTTGAGGACGGTGACGACGATGTTGAGTCGATTGCGGCGGGCTGTCTCCAGCTCCGACCAGACATGGGCGAAGCCGCCGTCCCCGACGACGCACAGCACCGGGCTGTCCGGCCGCGCCAGCTTGGCGCCGAGCGCCATCGGCAGGCCCCAGCCCAGCCCCGCCAGACCGCGGGGCGTCAGGAATCGCATGCCGGCCTTGTGCGCCGGAAGATAGTTGGCAATCCAGATCGAGGCATAGCTGGCATCGGCGACCACGATCGTGTCGTCGTCGAGCCGACGCGCGAGTTCGGCCATCAGCCGCTCCGGCCGCGCCGGCTGTCCGCTCGCCATGAGCATGGCCTTCGCTTCCGCTTGATGCTTCCGGCGGCCATCGGCGATCCGTTCCACGGTCGCGCTCAGCGCCGCCCGCCGGCGCGACAGATCGCGGCGCTGCAGCTCCTGGGACAGGGCCGCCAGCGTCAGCTTGGCGTCGCCCACCAGCCGCAGCGCCTCGTAGTTGCGGCCGACCTCCAGGCCGTCGATATCGAGATGAATATAGCGGGCTTCGCGCGGAAACAGCGTCCAGGAATCGGTTCCGTTCTGGTTGGTGCGCGTGCCCACGAACAGGACCACATCGGCGTCGGCGACGAGCGGGCGCTGGAACTTCGCCATGCCGCCCGTGCCCATGAAATAGCCGATGATCCCGACCGACAGCGGATGGGATTCGTCGACCGCTCCCTTGCCCATGGCCGTCGTCGCCACCGGCAGCGCGGCGAGCTCCTGCAGCCGCACCAGCTCCGGCACCGCATCGGAGAGATGCACGCCGCCGCCCGCCACGATCAGCGGCCGCTCCGCCCGCGCCAGCAGCTCGGCGGCGGCGGCCACCTGGGCGGGATCGGCCACCACGCGATCGAGCGGGTAGCGGCCGAGCGATGCGGTGCGAACAGGCGCCGGCGCCGCCGTCTCCCCGAACAGATCGAACGGCACCAGCAGCACCGCCGGTCCCGGCCGCCCGCCGGCGGCGGCGGCGAAGGCCATGTCGACATAGTCGTCGACGCGGTCGGCGGTGTGGATGCGGCGCACCCATTTCGTGCAGCCGGCAAACAGCTTCAGGTGGTCCAGTTCCTGGAAGGCGTTGCGGTCGAAGTTGCCGCGCGCCACGTCCTGCACGATCGCCACCAGCGGGATCGAGGCCGTCAGCGCCTCCGCCAGGCCGGGCACCAGCAGGGTCGCGGCTGGGCCGTTCTGCGCCGTCACGACCGCCACCTGGTGCGACACGCGCGCGAAGGCGTCGGCCATGATCGCGCCGGCGTTCTCCGTGCGATAGGTGATCTGCCGGATGCCGCAGTCGGGCGCCGCCAGATGCAGCTGCGACGGGATCGACTGCCCGAACGTCAGGTCGACGCCGTGACGCCGGAGCGCCGCCGCCATCGCCTGCGCAACGGTTGCGTTGCGGCGCACCGTCGGCGCCGCTCCCACTCGATCGTTCATCCTCCCTCGCGGTGCCGGCTCTAGAGGCCGGCTCGCACGTTCTCGTACATCTGAACGTACTTCGCGCGCAGCGCCGGGTCCATCTCCCGCAGGAAGATGCCGCGCGCCAGCAGGTCCTGCGGCGAGGTGATGCCGATCTCCTTCAGCCGCTCCGGCTTCACGAGATCGAACGCCTTGCGGTTGGAATGGGCGTAGCCGTAGGTGTTGATCATGTATTCGCCGGTCTCGGGCGACAGCCAGGCGTCGACATAGTCATAGGCGTTCTGTTCCTTGCCCGGCGCGTCCTTCATCATGATGAAGCCGTCGATCCAGACCACGACGCCCTCCTTGGGCTTCATGTAGGTGATGGGGACACCCTTCGACTTCAGGGTCGAGGCCGAGGCGGCCCAGGCATAGGCGGCGACGACTTCGCCCGAAGCGATCGCCTGCTCGAGTTCGGACGGGTCGGTCCAGTAGAAGCGCAACAGGCCCCGTTGCTTCTCCAGGAAGGCCTTCACCTGCGCCAACTGGTCGTCGTTCATGTTGTAGGGATCGGGAATGCCAAGCACCATGGCGGCCGGAATGACCGAGCCATCCATCTCGACGGCGTTGGAGATGTGGCCGGCATAGCGCTCGTCCCACAGCAGGTTCCAGGAGTCCTCCTTGGGCTTGACGAGGTCGGTGCGATATATGACGGAGTTGTAGCCCCAGCCCGCCGGCACCAGCCAGCGCTGGTCGCCGGTGGTGAAGCCATGGACATTGGCCACCTCGGGCATCACGTCCGGCCAATTCGAGAGCCGGCTGACGTCGATCGGCTTCAGCATGCCCTGATCGCGGTAGCGGCCGATGGCGTAGCTGGTGGGATGGATGAGGTCGCAGCGGAAGCCGCCCTTGATCTTGACGTAGGCTTCCTCGTCGTCGGCGAAGATGGTGATCGTCGGCGACTTGCCGTACTTGGCGATGTAGGGCTTGTGCAGTTCGGGTATCTCGTAGCCGCTCCAGTCGAAGACCAGGAGATCCTCGTCGGCGCTGGCGCGGCGGGTGACCACGGGCATGCTGGCCGCGACCAGGCCGAGCGCGCCGAGCATGCGGATGACCTCGCGGCGACCGCGGCCGCCCCGGCGCAGCTGCGTGAAGATATCGGTGTCAATCATCGCGTCCTCCTCCCTTGTGCGGTGACCACGGCGATCGAGCGTCGCAGTCGGCATTTTTCGCCCTTCCGTCGCATGAAGGTATCATGTGAAAACGATTTCGGAAATCGATTTCTATGGTATCGTCGCAGTAACGAGCAGCGCGAGCGATGACGAACCTTCGGCAACCCACGATAACGATCAAGGATGTCGCCCAGGCCTGCGGCGTGGCGCCCTCGACCGTATCGAATGCGCTCACCGGCAAGGGCTATGTGCGGGCGAAGACGCGCGACCAGGTCATCGCCACCGCCGCGCGGCTCGGCTATCGCGCCTCGTCGCTGGCGCGCGGCTTGCGGCTGCAGCGCACCTGGACCGTGGGCGTGCTGCTGGCCGACATCGCGAACCCCTTCTTCTCCGCCCTGGTGCGGGGCATGGAGGATGTGCTGTGGGCGCGACACTACAACCTCATGCTCTGCAACACCGACTATGACAAGGAGAAGGAGGCGGCCTATCTGCGCCATCTCGTCGACAAGCGGCTCGACGGCATCATCCTCGCCTCCACCGCCGCCGACAGCCCGGACGTGATGCTGCTGCGCGAGCGCGGCATGCCCTTCGTCATGCTGAACCGCCGCCACCGCACGCTCGCCACCGACTATGTCGGCATCGACAACCGCCGCGGCACGGCGACGGCCGTCCAGCATCTGGCCGAACTCGGCCACAGCCGGATCGCGTTCATCCGGGGGCCGCAAGATTCGAGCGCCGCCGAAGACCGGCTCAGCGGCTATCTCGACGAGATGCGCCGGCGCTTCGCCCTGTTCGACGAGCAGTTGATCGCGCCCGGCGACTACTCGATCGAGGCCGGCCGGCGCGCCGGCGCCCGGTTCCTCGCCCTCGAAAAGCGGCCGACCGCGATCGTGTCCGCCAACGATTTCATGGCCATCGGCGCCATGGCCGTGCTCCGCGAGCATGGGCTGACGGTGCCGGCCGACATGTCGGTCACCGGCTTCGACGACATCTACGTCGCCGCCCTGCCCTGGATCGATCTCACGACCCTCAATCCGCACAGCCGCGAGCTGGGCGCGCGCACCGCCGAGGCGCTGCTCTCCCGTCTCGACAAGACCGCCAACGGCCCCGCCGACATCGTGCTGGCGCCGACCCTGATCCACCGCGGCACGACGGCGCCGCCGCGTTGAATGGCGCTTCTGAGCCCTCCGATTCCGTCTCTCGACGCCCTCTGACGTACCGAAAGTGAACTATGTCAAGTCTTTGTTATATATAGGCTATTTTTTAATGCATGGGGTTGTTTTGCAGAATCGTGTTTTCCGGCCCTAGCGCCCCACCGTGCTGCCGCCATCGATCGACAGCATGGCGCCGGTGACGAACGCGGCGGCGTCGGAGGCCAGATAGAGGATGGCGTCGGCCACCTCCTCCGCCGTGCCGATGCGCTTCAGATAGGGGTACTGCAACAGCGCCTCGTGATACTTGTCGTAGTCGACGCCGGCGGGAGCGCCGGTGCGGGTCATGTCGGTCTCGATCGGGCCGGGGCAGACGGCGTTGACGCGGACGTCCGGCGCCAGCTCGATCGCCATCGAGCGCGTCAGGTTCACCACGCCGCCCTTGGACGCGCAGTACACCGTGCAGCGCGGGTTGCCCATGATGCCGGACTCGGAAGCGATATTCACGATGTTGCCACGCCGCTGGCGCAGCGACGGCAGGGCCGCCTGGGCGGCGAAGAAGGTCCCCTTCAGGTTGATGTTGATGGTCTGGTCCCAAAACGCCTCGTCGCTGTCTTCCATCAGCCTGTCGCGGTAGACGCCGGCGTTGTTGACGAGCACGTCGAGCCCGCCGAAGGCGGTAAGGGCCGCACCGACCGCGGCCCGGCAGCCGGCGACCGTGCCGATGTCGCCCGGCGCGGCCACGGCCTTCGCGCCGGCGCCGAGCTGATCCATGGCGCGCTGCGTCGAGTCACTGCTGTGGCCATTGATGGCGACGCGGGCGCCGGCGGCGAGGAAGGCGCGCGCCGCGGCCGCGCCGATGCCGCGGGTGCCGCCGGTGACGAGCACGGCCTTGCCGCGGAAGTCGAACTTGACCGTGGACATGATGCTCTCCCTCGCTCCCCTACCACAGGGCGCCGGCGGAAACGGTGAGGTCCTGGGCGTTGATGCCGGAGGACTCGTCGCGGCAGAGGAAGGCGGCGACGGCGCCGATCTCCTCGGGCTCGATGATGCTCTTGCGCGGATAGGAGGCCGCGATGCCCGCGATATATTCCTCCTCGGTCCGCTTGTTGCCTTCGGCCGCCAGCCAGCGTTTCACCGATGCGCGCAGCATCTTGGTGTTCACGAAGCCCGGGCTGATGGCATTGCAGGTGACGCCGTGCGGCGCGCCTTCGAGCGCCACGCAGCGGGTCAGGCCGAGGATGCCGGATTTGGAGGCGCAATAGGCCGGGTTGTCCTTGGCGCCGACCGCCGCCGCCGTGGAGGCGATGTTGACGATGCGGCCCCAGCCGCGCTCGATCATGGCAGGCAGGCAGGCACGCGTGGTGCGGAAATAGCCGTTCAGGTTGGTGTCGATGATGTCGAGCCAGAGCGGCTCGCTGTGGCCGCAGACGGCCTGCTCGGCACACACGCCCGCGACATTGACGAGGATGTCGACCTTGCCGAAGGCGTTGATGGCGGCGGCATGGAATGCCTCCACCGAGTCGGTCCGGCGCACGTCGAGATCGCAGCCGACGGCGCCGGCGCCGCGCGCCATGATCTCGTGACAGACTGCGTCGAGATCGGCCCGCGGCGGGAGGTAGGTATCCTCCTCCGCGGCCGCCGGTCCATGGGTTGCCAGAAAGGAGCCGATCGCTACGTCCGCTCCGTGCTCGGCCAGCGCCAGGGCGATGGCGCGACCCTGGCCCGACGCACCACCCGTCACCATGGCGGCGCGGCCCGCCAGATAGCGCTCGATCATCTCCTCCCCCAGGTTCGTTCTTGATTGGCGCCGACCCTAGCAACCGGCCGCCGCGCTGAACAGCCATGTTCCGCGCGCGCCTGACGCGCTATAGCTGATGCCGCAACATCAGCCGCGCACCCGCTCTCACGCCATCATGGACTACCAAGCCCTGCGCAGCCTGCCGGAGATGTTCTTCCAGCAGAGCGCGCGTCTCGCCGACAAGCCGTTCCTGTGGCGCAAGCAGGATGGCGTCTTCCGCCCGCTCAGCTATGGCGAGGCGGGTCAGCAGACCAGCCTGCTGGCGCGCGGCCTCATCGATCTCGGCATCGGCCCCGGCGACCGTGTCGCGCTGGTGGCGGAGAACCGGCCGGAATGGTTGATCGCCGACCACGCCATCATGGCGGCCGGCGGCATCACCGTGCCGGCCTTCACGACCAACACGCCGGCCGATCACCTCCACGTGCTCAGGAACAGCGGGGCCCAGGGCGCCATCATTTCGGGCAAGGCGATCGCCCGGCGCTTCCTTCCCGCGGCGCTCGAAAGCCCGGAGCTGCGCTTCATCATCAGCATGGAGCCGCTCGATCTCGCGCAGGAACCACCGGCGCGCGTCTTCGGCTGGGGCCAGCTGCTGGCTCAGGGCTCTAAGCGGCCGGAGAGCGATGTCCGGGAGCGCGTCGAGCGCCTGAACCGCAGCGACCCCTGCTGCTTCATCTACACCTCCGGCACCGGCGGCGTGCCGCGGGGCGTCGTCCTCACCCACGGCTCCATCCTCTGCAACCTCATGGGCTGCTATCATCTGCTGCGCGATTTCGGACTCGGTGACGAGGTGTTTCTCTCCTTCCTGCCGCTGTCGCATTCCTACGAGCACACGGCCGGACAGTTCCTGCCGGTCTCGCTCGGCGCGCAGATCTACTACGCCGAGCATATCGACAAGCTGATCGACGACATGGCCGCGGTCCGCCCGACGCTGATGCTGGCCGTGCCCCGCCTCTACGAGGTGATGCATCAGCGCATCATGCGCTCCGTCGATAAGACGACAGGGCTGCGTCGCCGGCTGTTCGATCGCGCCCTGGCACTCGGCCGCAAGCGCTATGAACAGCCGCGGGGCCTGTCGCTGATCGAGCGTCTACTCGACCGGCTGGTCGACCGCCTCGTGCGCGACAAGGTGCGGCAGCGTTTCGGCGGTCGACTCAAGGCTCTGGTCTCCGGCGGCGCCGCGCTCAATGTCGAGATCGGCCTCTTCTTCACGGCCCTCGGCGTGCGCCTGCTGCAGGGCTATGGCCAGACCGAGACCTCGCCGATCGTCAGCGTCAACCCACCGCACAAGGTGAAATTGCACATGGTCGGCCCGCCGCTCACGGGCATCGAGGTCAGAATCGCCGACGACGGCGAGATCCTGGTCCGCGGCGAGGCGGTGATGCAGGGCTATTGGCGCGATCCCGAAGGCACCGCCGCCGCCATTCGCGAGGGCTGGCTGCATACCGGCGACATCGGCGTCATCGATGGCGACGGCTACCTCCAGATCACCGACCGCAAGAAGGACATCATCGTGCTCTCCGGCGGCGACAACGTCTCGCCGGCGCGCATCGAAGGCTTCGTCTGCCTCGAGCCGGAGATCGCCCAGGCCATGGTGCATGGCGACCGGCGGGCGCATCTGGTGGCCCTGCTCGTTCCCGAGCCCGACTTCATCAGGGATTGGGCGCGCCGCGCCGGCAGGCCGAGCGATCTGGCTGCGCTCGCCGACGATCCGGATCTGCATCGCGCCCTCGCCGGCGCGGTCGACCGCGTCAACGCCAAGCTGTCGCCGATCGAGCGCATCCGCCGCTTCGCGATCGCGGCCGAGCCTTTCACCACGGACAACGCCATGCAGACGCCCTCGCTCAAGATTCGCCGCCATAAGATCCGCGAGCGCTATGGCGAGACGATCGAGCGTCTCTACGACAAAGCCGCCGGTTGAAATCGGCGGCGGCCGTTGCCACCGACGGCGAGGGCTGTGCTAGCATCGCGTTGCGGTGGCCGCTCGGCCTCGCGAATGCCGATGCGTCCAAACAGCCTGGTCGCCCATGCCTGCTTCGATCCTGATCGCGGATGACGAACCGAATATCGTGCTGTCGCTCGAGTTCATCCTGAAGCAGGCCGGTCATCGCGTGCGCGTGGCAGCGGATGGCGAGGCGGCCCTGGCCGCCATCGGCGAAGAGCCGCCGGACCTGCTCGTGCTCGACGCCATGATGCCGAAGCGCGATGGGTTCGATGTCTGCGGAGCCGTCCGGGCCAATCCGGCCTGGGGCAGCGTCCGCATCCTCATGTTGACCGCCAAGGGCAGCGACATGGAGCGCAGCAAGGGTCTCGCGTTGGGCGCCGACGACTATCTGACCAAGCCGTTCTCCAATCGCGAAGTGGTGGAGCGCGTGCGCCAGCTGCTGGCGGCCAGGCGGACCTAGGAAATCATGCCCGACGAAGTCCGCCGCCGCGACCGCCTGATCGGCCTGTTCCTGCTGGCGCTGGTGCTCCTCAATCCGCCGCTGCTGATGCTGTTCGGCGGCGGCGATACGGTGTTCGGCCTGCCGCTGCTCTATCTCTACATCTTCGTCGCCTGGCTGCTGATCATCGGCGCGGTGGCCTGGATCGCCGAACGACGGGCGGCGCGACGCCGGCGCGACGCGGACGGCTGAGCGTGGTCGCCGGCTGGTTCATCATCCTGATCGCGGCGGGCTATATCGGCCTGCTGTTCGCCATCGCCTACTACGGCGACAAGCGTGCCGACCAGGGCCGCAGCCTGATCAATTCGAGCGCCGTCTATGCGCTCTCGATCGCCGTCTACTGTACCTCGTGGACCTTCTATGGCAGCGTCGGCCGGGCGTCGCAGAGCGGCATCGCGTTCCTGCCGATCTATCTGGGGCCGACGCTCGTCTTCTGCCTCGGCTGGCTGCTGCTGCGCAAGATCCTGCGCGTCAGCAAGGCTAACCGCATCACCACCATCGCCGACTTCATCGGCTCGCGCTACGGCAAGAACGCCGCACTCGCCGGCCTGGTCGCGATCATCGCCGTCATCGGCGTGGTGCCGTACATCGCGCTGCAGCTGAAGGCGGTCTCCACCAGCTTCACGGTGCTGCTGCACTATCCGGCCGTCGGCGGCATCGCCGACGCCGGACCCGACTCCTACTTCCACGACACCGCGTTCTGGGCCGCGCTCTGCCTGGCGGCCTTCGCGATCCTGTTCGGCACCCGCACCATCGAGGCGAGCGAGCATCATCAAGGCCTGGTCGCGGCCATCGCCTTCGAATCGATGGTCAAGTTGATCGCCTTCCTTGCGGCCGGGATCTTCGTCGTGGTCGTGCTGTTCGACGGGTTCGGCGATCTGTTTCAGCGGGCCGCGGCGGATCCGGCGATCACGCGCCTGCTCCGCTTCGAGGCGACCGGCGGCGGCTTCAGCTGGATCACGCTCACACTGCTCGCGATGGCCGCGATCATCTGCCTGCCGCGCCAGTTCCAGGTCATCGTCGTCGAGAACGTGAACGAGCGCCATCTCGACCGGGCGCTCTGGGCCTTTCCGCTCTATCTCTTCCTCATCAACATCTTCGTACTGCCGATCGCGCTCGCCGGCCGCCTCACCGCGCCGGCGGGAGTCGACCCCGATACCATCGTGCTGACGCTGCCGATGGCGGCCCAGCAGTACTCGCTGGCGCTGTTCGTCTTCGTCGGCGGCTTCTCGGCCGGCACCGGCATGGTCATCGTGGAGACCGTGGCGCTCAGCACCATGGTCTCGAACGATCTGGTGATGCCGCTCCTGCTGCGCTGGCGCCGTCTCGGCCTCGCCGATTGGCCCGAGCTGGCGCCGTTCCTGCTCAAGGTCCGGCGGATGGCGATCCCGTTCCTGCTGCTGCTCGGCTATCTCTACATGCGCCTGGTCGGCGAGAGCTACGCGCTGGTCGCCATCGGACTCGTCTCCTTCGCCGCCGTCGCCCAGTTCTTTCCGGCCATCCTGCTCGGCCTGTTCTGGCGGCGCGCCAGCACGGCCGCCGCCTTCGTCGCCATCGGCGGCGGCTTCCTCCTGTGGACCTATACGCTGCTGCTGCCGTCGCTCGCCGGCTCGGGCTGGCTGCCGATTGCGTTCATCGAAGAGGGGCCCTATGGCATTGCGCTGCTGAAGCCCTATGCCCTCTTCGGCCTCACCGGCCTCGACCCCATCACCCACAGCCTGTTTTGGACGATGCTGATCAACATCGGCGCGCTGGTCGGAATTTCGCTACTGACCGAGCAATCGGCGCTCGAGCGCGCGCAGGCTGCGCTGTTCGTCGATGCCCTCGAGCAGGCCGAGGCCGGACGGCTGTGGCGCGGCACCGCCAAGCTGTCCGACCTGACGGACCTGGTGGCGCGGTTCCTCGGGCGCGGGCGCGCCGATGAAGCGTTCCGGGACTATGCCGGGCGCCGCGGCGTCGACGTCGCCGAGCTGGCCGTCGATGGCGAGCTGGTGCGTCATGCCGAACGGCTGCTCGCCGGCGCCATCGGCACGGCGTCTGCGCGCGTGATGATCGCATCCGTCGCCGAGGAGGAACCGCTCGGCATCGACGAGGTCATGCGCATCCTCGACGAGACCTCGCAGGTGATCGAGTACAGCCGCCGGCTCGAGGACAAGTCGCGCGAGCTGGAGACGGCGACCGGCGAGCTGCGCGCCGCCAACGATCGCCTCAAGCAGCTCGATCGCCTCAAGGATGATTTCGTCTCGACCGTCAGCCACGAGCTGCGCACGCCGCTCACCTCCATCCGCTCCTTCTCGGAGATCCTGCACAACAACCCCGACCTCGATCCCGACAAGCGGCGCGAGTTCCTTGCGATCGTGGTCAAGGAGAGCGAGCGACTGACGCGGTTGATCAACCAGATGCTCGATCTCTCGAAGATCGAATCCGGCAAGCCGGATTGGGCGGTGTCCGACGTCGATCTGGCCGAGGTGGCGCGCGACGCCGCCGCCGCCACGAGCCAGCTGTTCGAGGACAAGAGCGCCCGCCTCGATCTACGGCTGCCGGAGTCGGCCCCGCCGGTGGCGGCCGACCGCGACCGCCTCATGCAGGTGACCGTCAACCTGCTGTCGAACGCCGTGAAGTTCTGCCCGCGCGTCGATGGCCGCGTCGCCCTCACGGTCGTCAGCGATCCGACGGACGTCACCCTCACGGTCGCCGACAACGGGCCGGGGATCGCGCCCGAGCATCACCAGACAGTGTTCGAACCGTTCCACCAGGTCGGCGATACGCTGACGGCGAAACCGCAGGGCACCGGCCTCGGCCTCGCCATCTGCCGCATGATCGTCGATCACCATGGCGGTCGCATCTGGGTCGAGAGCGAAGCCGGCAAGGGTGCCGTCTTCCGCGTCCGCCTGTCGCGCAAGGTCGCACTGGCGCGCGCGGTGTGACTACGGTCGGGAACCTCAATACATCACTTCGCCATCGCGCTTAGCCGCCCGCTCCAGCAGGCGCCCGCTCTCGTCGGCATCACCATCGCCACGTTCCCGCTCATCCATGCGATCCCGTGCGCCTGCTGCTGGGAGCGCGCGGATTGGCAGAGACGGCAGCCGAGTCTGCGCCGATGATGCGACTAATTTTCACTTGCATTTGGCCGGGCCGGTCAGCATAGTCACTGCGACTGAAACGCATTATCAGATGCGTCCCGGCGTGTTTACTGGGGGAGAACAAAGACATGCGCCAATGCCGGCTGTTGATATCGACCTTCCTGGCGGTGGGCCTGTGGGGCGCCGCTGCGTCGGCCGCTCCGACCGCGGAGGAGGTCCTCGCGAGCTACGCCGACATTGCGCACGCCGGCTACGGCGACGCGCGGATCACGGCCGAGCAATTGCTCGACGCGGTGAAGGATCTCACCGCGAAGCCCACGACCGAGACGCTGGCGGCCGCCCGCAAGGCCTGGCTGGCCGCGCGGCCGCCCTACATGCAGACCGAGGGCTTCCGCTTCGGCAATTCCATCGTCGACGACTGGGAGGGCCGGGTGAATTCCTGGCCGCTCGACGAGGGGCTCATCGACTATGTCGATCCGAGCTACGGCGAAACGTCGGATGAAAACCCGTACTACCGGGCCAATGTCATCGCCAACCCGCACCTGAAGATCGCCGGCAAGGAGATCGACGCCACCACCATCACGCCGGAGCTGCTATCCAAGCAGCTGCAGGAGGCGGGCGAGGTCGAGGCCAACGTGGCGACCGGCTATCACGCCATCGAATTTCTGCTGTGGGGCCAGGACCTGCACGGCACCGGGCCCGGCGCCGGCGAGCGGCCCGCGTCGGACTACGACCTCGCCAATTGTACCCATGGCAACTGCGATCGGCGCGCGGCCTACCTGACCGTCGCCACCCAGCTCCTGATTTCCGACCTCAAGGAAATGGAAGCCGACTGGGCAGCCGATGGCGCCGCCCGCAAGCAGTTGGCCGAAGGCGGCACTGACGCAGGCCTCACGAAGATCCTGACGGGTCTGGGAAGTCTGTCCTACGGCGAGCTGGCCGGCGAGCGCATGAAGCTCGGGCTGATGCTGCATGATCCCGAGCAGGAGCATGACTGCTTCAGCGACAACACCCACAACTCGCACTTCTATGACGAAGTCGGCATGATGAACATCTACTACGGGCGCTATACGCGGCTGGACGGCACGAAGGTGGGCGGCGCCGGGATGGCCGACTACGTCAAGGCGAAGGCACCCGCCGCGGGCCAGCGCCTGAGCGCGGACATGGATACCGCGCTCGCCGACCTCAAGGTCATCAAGGACACGGCGGACAGCGGCCGCATGGCCTACGACCAGATGATCGGCCCCGACAATCCCGAGGGCAACAAGATGGTCGACACGGCGGTGCAGGCCCTGGTGACGCAGGCCCATTCCGTCGAGGCCGCGGTCACGGCGCTCGGCCTCAAGATCAAGCTCGAGGGTTCCGACAGCCTCGACAATCCATCCGCCGTCAAGACCCAGTAGACCAGCAGGATCGGCGGATTCGCAGGCCAACCATGACGGCGGCAATGCGCATGCGGCCGGCGCGCCGGAGTGTCATGCTCGGCGCCGGCCTCGCCATCGGCAGTGGCCTGGCCGGCATCCCGCTCGGCGGTGCGGCAGCACCCACCGAGCAGGAGATCGTCGCTGCGCCACGGTCCTTCTCGCTGACGGGCAACGCTGCCGCGGTCACCGCCGGCTGGGGCTATGCCGATGCGTTTCCGCCGCCGACGCTGCGCGTCAAATTGGGCGACACGCTGCGCGTCCGCCTGATCAACCGGCTTCCCGAGCACACCAGCATCCACTGGCACGGCATCCGCCTGCCGAACGCCATGGACGGCGTGCCCTATCTGACGCAGCCGCCGGTCGAGCCGGGCGCCGAATTCGTCTACGAGTTCCGGCCGCCGGATGCCGGCACCTTCTGGTATCACCCGCATTGCAACAGCATCGAGCAGATCGGACGCGGGCTAATGGGCGTTCTCGTGGTGGAGAATCCCGACGATCCGCCGTTCGATGCCGATATCGTCTGTCTCTATCGCGACTGGCGTTTCGACCAGGCCGGAAACTTCACGGCCCTCTCGACCGACGAAGGCGCCGGTCGCGCCGGCACGATGGGCAACTTCCATACCGTCAACGGCGTCAACGCCCCGGTGATCGACGTTCCGGCCGGCGGTCTCGTGCGCCTGCGCATCCTCAATCTCGACAGCGCGCGGGTGATCACGGCGACACTGGCGGAGCAGCCGGCCTGGGTGATCGCGATCGACGGCAATCCCATCGCCCCCGTCGCCTTCGATCAGTGGCAGATGGGACCGGCGATGCGATTGGACTTGGCGCTGCGGGCCCCCGATCGCGAAGGCGCGATCTTCACGCTCGTCAATACCTTTCTCGCCGAGCCCCTGATTCTCGCAAGCTTTCGCGCGGCCGGCCCTGCCAAGACGGGTCGTTCCGACGGGCCGCCGGCGCTGCCGGCGAGCCCGATCCCCCGCCCCGATCTGGGCAATGCGGAGGCACTGCCGTTCAGCTTCTCGGCGTCGAGCGCAACCGCGCTCGATCCGCAGGACCAGCTACCCGACCTCAGCGCGCTGCAATCGGCCCTCGGCACGAACGAGCCGGTCGCGGACTTCCTGTGCCGCCCGCAGCGGATCTTCTGGGCGATCAACCAGCGGCCCTGGCCGGGGCAGACAGGCGATCGAATACCGCCGCCCCTGGCGACGCTGACGCGCGGACGCACCTACATCTTCGAGCTCATCAACACGACGCCGCATACCCATCCCATTCATCTGCATGGGCATACGTTCCTGGTGATCGAGTCGAATAAGCGGACGGTCATGCCTTACCACACGGACACCGTCCTGATTCACACGAAGGAGCGCGTGAAAATCGCCTTCGTGGCCGACAATCCCGGCGACTGGATGCTGCACTGTCACATCATCGAGCACCAGGACACGGGCATGATGGGCTATGTCCGCGTCGCCTGAGACCGCCGCCGCGGCGCCGCGAGCAAACGACCGCGCATCGATGGTGACCATGCTGTCGATTGCCGTAACGGTCGCCATCATCTTCGCGTCGCATCGCGCCGGCGCCGGCGACACTGTGGTCGCCATCCAGACCAGCCCAGCCGCCGAGACGGGGCTCGATCTCGCCCTTGGCCGCGCGCTGTTCCAGTTCACCTGGATTTCGGCGCCCGCCTCCACCAAGTCCGCCGACGGCCTCGGGCCGCTCTACAACGCGCGCTCCTGCGCTTCCTGCCATACGGTCGCGCGCCGCCAGCCGCGCGACGAGTCGGGGCAAACCGTTTCGTCGGCGATCATCGTAAAGTTCGCGGGCTCCGCGGCCGGCGATCCCACCTATGGCGCACAATTGCAGACGGCCGGCGTTCACGGCCTGCCGGCGGAAGGGCGAGTGTCGATCGCATACCAGGAGACTCCGGTGACGCTGGCCGACGGCCGCGTGGTCCGATTGCAGAAGCCGTCCTACCGCATCACCGATCTGGGCTATGGCCCGCTCGATCCGGCGACAACTCTCTCGCCGCGCGTGCCGCCGTCGCTGGCCGGCGTCGGCCTGCTCGAGCGGATCGACGCCGCCTCGATCCTTGCCGGGGCCGACGCAGAGAAGGCCAACGGCATCTCCGGGCGGCCGAGCCGGCCGGCCGGCTGCGCCGATCGGCCGGACTGCATCGGCCGCTTCGGCTGGAAGGCTGCCGCCGCCACCATCGACGACCAGGACACGCTCGCCTTCAGCCTGGACATCGGCATGTCCACGCCGCTTCGGCCGGCTCCCTGGGGCGATTGCACGGCCAGGGAGGGCGACTGCTTGAAGGCGCCGCACGGCGCCGATGCCGCGGCAGGCGAGACCGAGGTCGCGCCGCAACTGCTGGCGCTGGTCGATGCCTTCGTGCGCGCCCGGCCGGCACCGACGCGGCACGACGCCGATTCGGCGCCGGCGAAAGCGGGCGCCACGATCTTCGCCGCAATCGGCTGCGCGGCCTGTCACCGGCCGAGCTACAGCATTGCCGCGGCAGATGGCGGATCCCAGGTCATTGCGCCCTACAGCGATCTGCTGCTGCATGATCTCGGCGACGGCCTGCGCGATGCGGCGGGCGCCGCGGGCGACTGGCGGACCGCCCCGCTCTGGGGGCTCGGAACGATCGATCGCGCCACCGGCCCCAAGGCCTATCTGCATGACGGCCGTGCCCGCTCGCTCGATGAAGCGATTCTCTGGCACGGCGGCGAAGCGACGCAGGTCACTGCCGCCGCCAAGGCGTTGACGACGCCCGAATGGGACGCACTATTGGCGTTCCTGCGATCGCTATGAGGTTGCGCTCCCCGATGTCGTCGATGCGGCTTCCCTGCGCTTGGCTCATCCTCGCCATTCTCCTGCCGCTCGCCGCCTCGGCGCGGGCGCAATCCGACGATGCGCGCTTCCAGTCCTTCGACCTCGCGATGGCGCGCGACTATCTGCTGCCGCGCTACCAAGCGCTGGCTCAGGCGACCGACAAACAAGAACAGAGCTGGGCCGCCTTCTGCCGACATCCCACGGCGGATGGCTTCGGTACGGTTCGGTCGAGCTTCCAGGCCGCCATGGACGCCTGGATGCCGGTTCAGCATGTCCACACCGGTCCGGCCTCGCTGCAGACACGCATCGATCGCATCTATTTCTGGCCCGAGCGCAGGAATGCCGTCACCAAGCAGGTAGCGACCCTGTTGCAGTCCGGCGATGCCGCGGCGCTGGCGCCGGATCGAATCGCCACGGCCAGCGTGGCCGTCCAGGGCTTCCCCGCCCTGCAATTGCTGCTCTACGACGGCGACGATCCCGCTCACTTGTTCCTGTCCGGCGATCAGGCCGCCGCCTATCGCTGCGCCTATGGGACAGCGGTGGCCCGCAACCTGAAGGCGATCGCCCGGCAGATCGTGGAGGGCTGGACCGCGGCGATCACCGCGATGGCGGCCGGGTCCGTTGGATCCGGCAGCGAATTCGGCCTGCAGGTCTCACCAAAGGAAACGGCGCAGCAGATGTTCACGGACCTGCTGACCCTGTTCCAGCTGGTAGGCGATCTCAAGCTGGCCTTGCCGCTGGGGCTGTCGCTCGACAACCCGAAGCCGAAGCTCGCCGAGAGCTGGCGGAGCGGGCGGTCGCTGCGCAATGTCGAACTCAATCTCGAGAGCGCGCAGGCCATGTACGGCAAGGACCGGATCAGTGGCTTCCGGTCGCTGCTGCCCGCAGGCGCCGACGGCGACGGCCTCGACCAGCAGATCACCGAGGCGTTCGCCGCGGCATCCTCATCATCGGCCGCTGTTCCCATGCCCTTGGACGCCGCCGTGGGCGATCCCGGCGGGCGGCCCGAGGTGGAGGCGTTGCTGGCCGACGTCCGGCGGGTGCGGGATCTGGTGGGCCAGAAACTGCCGTCGGCGATCGGTCTTTCCGTGGGGTTCAATGCGCTCGATGGCGATTGATCGGCGAAAATTTCTGCTCGGATCCGGGGCCGCGCTGTTGGCCACTTGGAGCCGCCCGGCGGCGGCCGTGCCGGCGCGATTCGACGAGACCTTCTTCAGCGCGCGGGCGGACGGCGCCGCTCACCATCATGTCGTCGCCTTCGATGGCGGCGGCGATATCCTGCTGGACTGCGCCCTGCCGGCACGCTGTCACGCCATCGCGGTGCGCCCCGACGGCGCCCAGTGTGTTGCGGTCGCCCGGCGGCCGGGCGCCTTCGCGGTCGTCATCGATGCCGTGAATCGCGCGGTCGCACAGGAACTCACGTCGACGCCGGGGCGAACCTTTGCCGGCCACGCCGTCTTCTCCGCCGATGGCCGCTGGCTCCTGCTGACCGAGGACGACACCGAGCGGGAGGAGGGCTTCATCTCTGTCCGCGATGTCGACGACGCCTACCGCGCGGTACGGAGCTTTCGCAGCCACGGGATCGGACCCCACGAGCTGCTATGGTCGACCGACACGCGAACGATCGCGGTCGCCAACGGCGGCATCCTCATCAATCCCGAAAGCGGGCGCGCGCCCCTGAACATCGACAGCATGCAGCCGTCGCTCGCGCTGATCGATGCCGCCGACGGATCCTTGCATCGCCAGGTCCAGTTGCCCGCCGAGCTTCATCAGCTCTCGATCCGCCACCTGGCGGTGCTGTCCGGCCGGCGCATCGCCTTCGGCACGCAGTATCAAGGTCCGCTTGAGGACGACGTGCCGCTGGTCGGAATCCTCGCACCCGACGGCTCCGTGCGCCTGCTCGAGATGCCCGCACAGTTCGGATCGCGCGTCCGCCAGTATATCGGCAGCGTCGCGGCCGATGCGAGCGGACGCTGGCTGGCGGCATCGGCGCCGCGCGGGAATGTCGTCCTGTTCTGGGACGCGGAGGCGGGCGCCTTCGCCGGCGGCATCGACATCGCCGACGGCTGCGGCGTCAGCCGCACGTCGCTCGCCGGCGAGTTCTTGTTGACGAGCGGCGCCGGCGTGGTCGAACGCGTGCACTGCGAAGGGCCGCTCCGCACGCAAAAGCTGGAATCCGCCGCTCTGGCCGATGGCCAGTGGGACAACCACGTCTCCTTCCGGCGGCGCTGATCGCCCTGTTCGAATAGCCGACGTTACTCGACGACAATCTTCGAGAAATCGCCGGCCGGCTTCGGATATTTCAGGTCCAGCCCCTCCAGCGTCCGGCGCAGTATATGCGCGACGATCGCGTTGCGGTACCAGTTGCGGTTGGCGGGAATCACATACCAGGGCGCCCAGGACGTGCTACAGCGTCGAAGTACGATCTCGTACGCTTTCATATAGTCGTTCCACCACGCACGCTCCTCGAGATCACCGGTGTTGAACTTCCACCGCTTCTTCGGGTCGTCGATACGCTCTTGCAGGCGCTTCTTCTGCTCATCCTTGGAGATGTGCAGGTAGAACTTGAGGATGGTGATGCCGTTCTCGCTCAGGTGCTTCTCGAAGGCGTTGATCTGGTCGTAGCGCTGCTCGATTGCCGCGGCCGGCGCCAGGCCGTGGACGCGAACGATCAGCACATCTTCGTAGTGCGAACGGTTGAAGATGCCGAGATATCCTCGCGGCGGCACCGCCTTGTGCGCGCGCCACAGATAGTCGTGGGCCAGCTCGACCGTGCTCGGCTTCTTGAAGCTGGTGGTGACGAGGCCCATCGGATCGACCGCGCCGAACACCTTGCGGATCGTGCCATCCTTGCCGCCGCAGTCGACGGCCTGAAAGACGCAGAGGAGCGCATGCTTGCCCTGCGCATACATGATCTCCTGCAAGACGTCGATGCGCGCGACGTCAGCGGCCATGTCGAGCTCCGCCTGCTCGCGATCCGGCAAGCCGTCCTTGCCGTCGGGATCGACATTCTTCAGGCGAAACCGCTTGCCGTCCGGGGGCACGCAAAAACGATCAACGTCGATGCGATTCTTCGCAGCTCTTGCCATGAGGCTCTCTCCCGGCGCTAGGCCGACTGCAAACCGTGATACTCCCGGAACCAGGCGACGAAGCGCGGAATCCCCTCGTCGATGGCCGTGCGCGGCAGGAAGCCGAGGTCGCGCGTCGAGGCCTCGATGTCGGCATAGGTTTCCGGCACGTCGCCCGGCTGCAGCGGCGCGAACTCGATCCTGGCCTTCCGATTGCACGCCCGCTCGATCACCTCAATGAAGCGCATCAGCGGCTCGCTGCGGTGGTTGCCGAGATTGTAGAGGCGATGCCGCGGCTGCCCGTCGCCGGCCGCAGGCGGATGGTCAAGCGCCGCCAGCACGCCGGCGACGATGTCGTCGATGAAGGTGAAGTCACGGCGCATGTCGCCGTTGTTGAAGACCTTGATGGGCTCGCTGGCCAGGATCGCCTTCGTGAACAGAAAGGCCGACATGTCCGGCCGGCCCCACGGCCCGTACACCGTGAAGAACCGCAGGCCCGTCAGCGGCAGGCCGTAAAGATGGCTGTAGTTGTAGGCCATCAGCTCGCCCGCCCGTTTGGTCGCGGCATAGAGCGAGATCGGCCGATCCACGGGATCGCTGATCGCAAAGGGCAGCTTGGTGTTGCCGCCATAGACCGACGACGAGCTGGCATAGACCATGTGCGCGAGCTTCGGCAGCCGGCGCGCCGCCTCCAGCATCACCAGATGTCCCGTGACGTTGGACTCGGTGTAGGCGAACGGATTGACCAGCGAGTAGCGCACGCCGGCCTGGGCCGCCAGATGGACGATGCGGTCGATCTCGGGATGGCGCTTGCACAGCTCCTCGATCGCCGCGCGCTCGGCAATATTGGCGCGCTGGAAGCTGAAGCCGGGCTTGTCTTTGAGCCCCGCCAGCCGCGCCTCCTTCAGCGCCACATCGTAATAGTCGTTGAGGTTGTCGACGGCGATCACGGTCTCGCCGCGCGCCAGCAGCGCCCGGCTGACATGATAGCCGATGAAGCCGGCGGCGCCGGTCAAGAGGATGGACATTGGGGCGCCGGCTCCTCTGCTCACTCCCGTTTCCGTTCCGAGACATAGCCGCTTACGGCGGCCCGTTCAAACGACCCGGCGATTGACTCCCGGTCCCATCCTGCCGACATTCCAGGTCAGGATGGCGGCACCATGAAGATCTTCGGCCTGGCGGGATGGAGCGGCAGCGGCAAGACCACGCTGACGGCGCTGCTGTTGCCGGCGCTGATCGGCCGCGGCCTCACGGTCTCCACCATGAAGCACGCCCACCACAATTTCGATATCGACCAGCCCGGCAAGGATTCATACGTCCACCGCATGGCCGGCGCCAGCGAGGTGCTGGTCGCCTCGGCCAACCGCTGGGCGCTCATGCACGAGCATCGCGGCGCGCCCGAGCCCTCGGCGGCCGAGCTGATGCGCCAGATGACGCCCGTCGACCTGCTGCTCATCGAGGGCTTCAAGCGCGAACCGCATCCGAAGCTCGAGATCTATCGCGAGGTGAACGGCAAGCCCCTGCTCCATCCCGACGACCCCTTCATCGTGGCCGTCGCCAGCGACGTGCCGCTGCCGCAGTCGCCGCTGCCCGTGATTTCGATTGACGACATTCCGGCGATCGCGGAGTTCATCATCGACCACTGCGGACTGAATCCGCCCCAAGCAAGGAAGTCGCGGATAAACGCCGATGTCCGCAACTAGCGCCTCATTGTCATCGCCGGGCTTGACTCGGCGATCCATGGCGGCATGGGACGATTTGTGCCGCATCGAGATGGATGCCCGGGTCAAGCCCGGGCATGACAGTCTTTTTATCATGCCCGTTCATTTGCGTTCATCTAGGGCTGCTGGAACATGGCCCAGCTGACCGACGACTGTTTCGCTGCCGGCGGGCCGCTGATGACCCTGGGCGACGCGCTCGACTTGCTGCTCGGCAAGCTGATCACCGTGGTCGAGACCGAGCAACAGGCTCTCGATCGCTGCGTCGACCGCATCCTCGCGGCCCCGGTGGTGGCGCCGATCGACGTCCCGCCGCACGACAACTCCGCCGTCGACGGCTACGCCGTCCATTTCGAGGATCTGAAATCCGACGGCGAGACCCGCCTGCTCGTCACCGGCCGGGCCGCCGCCGGCCACCCGCTCGGGCGCCCGGTCAAGCGCGGCGAAGCCATCCGCATCTTCACCGGCGCCGTCATGCCGGCCGGCGTCGGCGGCGCGCCCGGGCCGGACACCGTGATGATGCAGGAGGACTGCCGCCTCGACGGCCCGGAGGTCGTCATCCGCCCGGGCATCAAGCGCGGCGCCAACCGCCGCAAGGTCGGCGAGGATGTGCGGGCCGGCAGCGAAATCCTCGGCCCCGGCCTGCGCCTGCGGCCGCAGGATGTCGGCCTCGCCGCCGCCATCGGCTTGACCCAGCTCGCCGTCCAGCGGCCGCTGCGCGTGGCCGTGTTCTCGACCGGCGACGAGCTGGTGGAGCCCGGCAGCGCGCTCGCCGACGGCCAGGTCTACGACAGCAACCGCCACACCCTGCGCGCGCTACTAGGGCAGCTCGGCGCCGCCGTCACCGATCTCGGCATCCTGCCCGATCGGCGCGAGGTCATTCGCCTGTCCCTGGCGGTGGCCGCCCAGCAGCATGACCTGCTGATGTCGTCCGGCGGCGTATCCTCGGGCGAGGAGGACCACGTCAAGGCCGCGGTGGAGGCGCTCGGCCGGCTGCATTTCTGGCGCCTGGCCATCAAGCCCGGCCGGCCCATCGCCATGGGCCAGGTCAATGCCGACGGCCGCCGCGTGCCCTTCATCGGCCTGCCCGGCAACCCGGTGGCGGCGATGGTCACCTTCCTGCGGCTGGCCCGGCCGATGATCCTGCGGATGATGGGCGCCCGCGACCTGGCGCCCACCTTCTTCCGCGTGCGCGCCGATTTCGACCACAGGAAGAAGCGCGACCGCCGCGAATGGGTGCGGGCAAGCCTGACCACCGATGCGGCCGGCGTCCTCATCGCCCGCAAGTTTCCCCGCGAGGGCGCCGGCATCCTGTCTTCGCTCGTGCAATCCGATGGGCTGGTGGAGCTCCCGGAGGAAATCACGCAGCTCGCCGCCGGCAGCATGGTCGATTTCCTGCCCTTCAGCGAGCTGCGGTAGATTCCGATTCGCAGCCCCAAAACGGGAAACCCCGCTCGACCCGTGTCATGAGGGAGCGGGGTTCCGATCGGCGAGGGTCCATGACCCTGCCACCCGGCATTAGCGCCGGGCTTCAGTCAGATGTACTATCCGTAGCTGTGAGATATGGGCCCGGTGGAGTCATGTTGCTTAGACACCCTCCTCGGCCAGAGTTGCAACAGATGGAGTCATGTCATTCACTCTCCCCTGTTGTTACCGATATTTGAATCCTGCGCTTCGAGGCGCTAAAGGTCAAGCCATTCGTTCAATTCTTGGGTGCGGTGATCCGATGAAAGTTCTCTATTTCGCGTGGCTGAAGGGCAAGGTCGGCATCGGCGAGGAGGCGGTGACGCCGCCGGCCGAGGTGGCAACCGTCGGCGCCCTGCTGGACTGGCTGTCGACGCGCGGGCCCAAGCACGCCGCCGCGCTCGCCAACCGCTCCATCGTCCGCGTCGCCGTGAATCAGGAATATGCCGGCCTCGAGCATCCCGTGAAGAGCGGCGACGAAGTGGCGCTCTTCCCGCCGGTTACGGGCGGCTGACCCAGGATGGTCCGAGTCCAGCTCGAAGACTTCGATGTCGGCGCCGAGCTGGCGCGCCTCACGGCCGGCCGCACCGATGTCGGGGGCGTCGCCAGCTTCATCGGCCTGGTACGCGATCTCGCGGGTGGCGCGGAAGTGGGCGCCATGACGCTCGAGCACTATCCCGGCATGACCGAGAGGAAGCTGGCGGAGATCGAGGCCGAGGCGCAGCGCCGCTGGCCGCTGCAGGCCAGCCTCATCATCCACCGCTATGGCCGCCTCGAACCGGGCGACCGCATCGTGCTGGTCGCCACCGCCTCGCCGCACCGCCAGGCCGCGCTCGAATCCTGCACCTTCCTGATCGACTGGCTGAAGACCAAGGCGCCGTTCTGGAAGGTCGAGGAGACCGCCGCCGGCCCGCAATGGGTCGAGGCCCGCGACAGCGACGATGACGCCGCCGCGCGCTGGAGTCCGCCGCGCCGCATCGCGGAGTAGCCGTCAATGTCCACGCGGCGGCTGCCCGGCGGCAGCAACGCTCGATTCCTTCGCAAGTCCCGTCAGGCGCAAGCTGAGATCCCAAAGATGCCGGCGGGCGGCGGCTTCGTAGGCCTGGGCGTTGGCGCGCGCCTCGCGCTTGCCGTCGAAATAGAGGCCGCTCCTTCCCTCCAGATCCGCTGACGTCGCCAGCGCGAGGATGGCATCGGCGCCGTCCTCCACCTTGGTCACAGGCGCATAGCCGCTTTCGATCACCATGTTGGTGTTCATGAAGGTGGCGGGGTGCAGGCAGTTCACCGTCACGCCGCTGCCCTCGAGACGCTCCGCCAGATCGAAGGTGAACATCACCTGCGCCAGCTTGCTCTGGCGATAGGCGCGCGTGCCTTCATAGCCGCGCACCAGCATCACATCGTCGAAATCGATCGGGTATTGCCCGGCCGACGACACATTGACGATGCGCGCCGGCGCGCTGCCCTGGAGCGTGGGCAACAGCAACTGCGTGAGCAGGAAGCCCGACAGATAGTTGACCGCGAAGCGCAGCTCGTAGCCGTCGCGGCTGGTCTCGCGTCGCATGGCGTCGCGCGGCCCGAAGCCGATCCCGGCGTTGTTGATGAGCAGATCGAGTCGCTCGTGCCGCGCCGAGACCATGTCGGTGAGGCCGCGTACCTCGTTCAGCGATGCCAGGTCCGCCAGATGGAACTCGAGCCTGTCGCTGCCCGTCGCCGCGCGAATGTCCGCCAGCGTACGCTGGCCTTTCTCCCGGCTGCGGCCATGCAGCAGCACATGCGCACCAGCCTGCGCCAGACGCTGCGCCACCAGCTTGCCCACGCCGTCGGTCGAACCAGTGATCAGGACGGTCTTGTCTGCAAGATTCATCGGCAACTCTCCCCGCGCGGCGGCATCTTCCTCGACCCTATCGCAATGTGGGGTCTGCTCACGCGTCCGTTCAATGCGCGTTCGTGATTTTCCTGTGAATCCCGGGCCGACGCACGCCCGGTTTCCTTCTCCCGTCGCCCTGCTATGCTCGCCTGCGGCAAGGGGCAATCGACATCATCTGCTCTTGGGGGGACCATGTCGGACACCGAACTCTGCTACCTGAGCGCCGGCGAGGCGCTCGGCCGCTTCAAGGCGCGCCGGCTCTCACCGGTCGAGTTGATGCTGGCCGTCATCGCGCGCGCCCAGAAGGTCGAGCCGAAGATCAACGCCTTCCCGATCAAGCACTACGACCGCGCGCTCGAGCAGGCGAAGGCCGCCGAGTCGAAATACATGAAGACCGACGGCCGCCTGCGCCCGCTCGAAGGCCTGCCGATCGCCATCAAGGACGAGGCCTACATCAAGGGCGAGCGCGTTACCTTCGGTTCGCTCATCTACAAGGATTTCGTCGCCGACGAGACCAACCCCTCGATCGGTCGCATCCTCAAGGCCGGCGCCATCATGCACGCGCGCTCGGCGGCGCCGGAGTTCTCCTGCGCGCCCTACACCCATTCGCGCCTGTGGGGCGTCACGCGCACGCCCTGGAATCTCGGCTATTCCTGCGGCGGCTCGTCCGGCGGCTCGGGCGCCAGCCTGGCCGCCGGCAGCACGACGCTCGCCAGCGGCTCCGACATCGGCGGCTCCATCCGGATCCCCGCCTCCATGTGCGGCGTGGTCGGCTACAAGCCGCCGTTCGGCCGCAATCCGGATACGCCGCCCTTCAACCTCGACCAGTACTGCCATATCGGCCCGATGGCGCGCAGCGTGGCCGATTGCGCGCTGCTGCAGAACGTCATGTGCGGCCCGCATCCGGAGGATATCGCCACCCTGCGTCCCAAGCTGCGCATCCCCACGGTGCTCGGCGATATCAAGGGCTGGCGCATCGCCCTCTGCGTCAATCCCGCGCAATACGACATCGAGCCGGACGTGGTGAAGAACACGCTCGCCGCGGCCGATCTCTTCCGCGCCGCCGGCGCCACCGTCGAGGAGGTCGACCTCGGCTGGAAGCGCGAAGAGGTGGCATTCGCCGCCGGCGCCCATTTCGGCACCATCTTCGGACCGCAGGTCGCACGCCACGCCAAGAAGTATCGCAAGATCATGACCGACTACGCCCTCGATTTCGCCGACTGGTCGAAGACCTCGCGCAAGGAGGACTTCCTGAAGGGCCTGGAGATCGAGACCGCCCTGTACAAATCGCTCGGCGCCCTGCTCCAGAAATACCGCATCCTGCTCTGCCCGACCCTGCCGCTGCCGGCCACCAAGGCCGGCGAATCCTATGTGAAGCGCAAGCTACGCATCGACGGCAAGCCGCAACCATCGATCAATTACTGGCTGATGACCATCTGCTTCAACATCATGAGCCGCTGCCCGGTGATGAGCATGCCCTCGGGCCTCGCCGCCAACGGCGTGCCCACCGGCCTCTCCATCGTCGGCCGCACCTATGACGACGTCAGCGTGTTCCGCGCCGCCGCCGCCTTCGAGCGCGCGCGCCCGTGGTACACGACGCCTGCCCTGCGACCGAAATTATAGGGGCGGCCCGCGACCGCCCGAGGTTACCAACCGTTAACCAATTGGTCGCAAGATCGCAGCCCTCGGGATCCAACGGGCCGCGTTCACGCATGTCCTCCGAACTCTTGTCCGATGCCGCCGCGCTCGCGCCGGCCGATCGCCGCCGCCGCCGCTTCGAGCGCATCTACGATGCGCTCGCGGCCGTGAGCGTGCTGTCCGTGGCCATCGCGCTCTATTTCGGCGGCGTGTCGTTCGGCATCCTCGGCGACTTCGTGAAGCACGACGAAGTGTGGGCCGAGCGCCAGTTCGCCATCGCCGACCTGCAGCGCGCCGCGACTTTCCTGATCGCCCCCGGCAACGACGTGTTGCAGACCAACGATGCCGCGAAGGCGCGCGCGATCCGCGACCGCGCGTTGGCCGAATTCGACGCCACGCTCAAACAGTTCGAAGTCGAGTTGACCGGCCTGGTGCCCGCCGACTTCGCGGACCAGATCGTCGATGCCTTCGCGATGCTCGAACATGAGCGGGAGATGCTGGTGACGACCTCGGACAAGGTCTTCGCTGCCGTTGCGGCCGGCCGCACCGATGAGGCCCGCCTGGCGATGGTGGCGATGGATCAGCGGCTGTTCGAGTTGACGGCGGTGTTCAGCGAGTTCAACCGCATCTTCCAGGAGATTCAGCGCGCGCAGTTCGCAACCCAGGAGGACTACGCCCGCAAGGTCGAGCGCTACCGCTATATCTTCGCCGGGCTCGTGATCCTCATCACCGGCGGCGCCATCGTCTACGGCGCCCACGTCCGCCGCAAGATCAAGCCCACGGAAGCCTCTTAAACCGCAACACACGCCTTGTGATCTGACGCACGCCGTCTCAACAGGGTCCCCTCTCCCCCTGTGGGAGAGGGACAGGGTGAGGGGCTTGGCGCCGGCAGGCACCGATGAGTCCGTTGCTAGGCGCGCGGACGCTGAGCAGCATGCGCGCTTTCCACAGCTTTATGCATCGATTCGCATGAGGTCTTTTCGCGCTGCCGCGCGAGCCCCTCACCCTGTCCCTCTCCCACAAGGGGGGAGAGGGGACTCTGCTGGACGGCCTTGCGTCAAACGCAACAGGTGTGCGCGTCGCCCCGACAGCCACTCAGCTCGGCTGCCGGACAAGCGCCTCGTAGTCGGCCATCATGTGGCGCGTGATCGGCCCGACCTGGAAATTGTAGGGGCCGATCTCGCCGACCGGCGTCACCTCCGCGGCCGTGCCCGTGATGAACACTTCGTCGGTCTTGGCCAGTTCGTCCGGCATGATTGCGCGCTCGATCACCTCGATGCCGCGCTTCTTGGCCAGCTCGATCGCGGTCTTCCGCGTGATGCCGTCGAGGAAGCAGTCGGGCTTGGGCGTATGCAGCTTGCCGTTCTGGGCGAGGAAGACGTTGGCGCCGGTCGCCTCCGCGATCTGGCCGCGCCAGTCCAGCATGAGGGCGTCGGCATAGCCGTCGTTCTCGGCCGCGTGCTTGGAGAGCGTGCAGATCATGTAGAGGCCGGCCGCCTTGCTCGAGGTCGGCGCCGTCTCCGGCGACGGCCGCTTCCATTTCGAGAAGGTCATGCGGATGCCCTTGGTCTTGGTCTCCGGCGCGAAGTAGGCCGGCCATTCCCAGGTCGCGATCGCCAGATGGATGACATTCTTCTGCGCCGACACGCCCATCATCTCGCTGCCGCGCCACGCGACCGGGCGGATGTAGCAGTTGGTGAGCTTGTTGGCCGCCATCGCCGCCTTCTTGCCGGCGTCGATCTCGGCGACGCCGTAGGGAATCTTGAAACCCAGGATCTCCGCCGACTTGTGTAGCCGCTCGCTATGCGCCGTCGACTTGAAGATGCGGCCCTCATAGGCGCGCTCGCCCTCGAACACGCAGGAGGCATAATGCAGGCCGTGGGTGAGGACATGGACCTTGGCGTCGCGCCAGGGCACCAGCTTGCCGTCGAACCAGATGACGCCGTCGCGATCGTCGAAGGGCAACACGCTCATGGGAAGGCCCCGTCTCTTGCTGTGCCGTTTGGTCTTGCCATGCGTACCCGAATCGGCGGAATATGTCAACATGGCTGACATAAAATCCCCCGCAAATCCGTTGTTCCTGCGCGAGGAGGATCTGCGCCAGGGCATCGAGCTGCTGTTCTACGCCTACCGCGACTTCACCACCGAAGCCGATGCCATGCTGCTGCAATACGGCTTCGGCCGCGCCCATCATCGCGTCATCTATTTCGTCGGCCGCAACCCCGGCATGCCCGTGGCGGCGCTGCTCGACATCCTCAACATCACCAAGCAGAGCCTGTCGCGCGTGCTCGGCCAGCTCGTACGCCAGGGCTTCATCACCCAGCGCCCCGGCCCGCGCGACCGCCGCCAGCGCCTCCTGGAGCTGACGACGCAGGGCGCCGAGCTGGAACGCCGCCTGACCGAGGCCCAGCGCGCCCTCGTCGCCCGCGCCTACCGCGCCGCCGGCGCCGACGCCGTCGACGGCTTCCGCAAGGTCCTGCTCGGCCTCATCAAGGACCAGGACCGCACGAGGTTCCTGCGCCCGGCAGCGAGCCCGCGGCGATAGTAAGTGAACCGCAGAGACGCAGAGACGCAGAGATGTAGGGGCGACCGGAAGGTCGCCCGCGGTATGGTGCGACGGATGGCCGGGCGACCTTCCGGTCGCCCCTACGAGTCTTCTCTGCGTCTCTGCGTCTCTGCGGTTCATCTTTCTTCGGCGCGCCCATGAACCAACCGCCCCAGATCCGCGTCGGCGATTTCGCGCCCACGGCGATCCTGCAGGATCAGCGCGGCGAGGCCATGGCGTTCCATCATCAACAGATGGCCGGCCATTCCGTCGTCGTCCTGCTCTGCCGCGATGCGCAAGCGACGGACGCGCTGCCGCGCCTGCGCGAGCTGTACGCGCAATTTGTCGCCGCCGACTCGCGCGTCCTCGCCGTGAGTGGCATGGCCATCGCCGACAACAGGGCGCTCGTCGAGACTCTACAGCTACCGTTCTCAATCCTCGCCGATTCTCGCAACGAGGTGCTCGGCCGCTTCAATGACACGATCGCGGTGCTCGATCGCAACCAGCGTGTGGCCGGCCTGTTCGCGGCCGGCGACGGCATCGCCGCCGCGTTGGCGCTGTGCAGCCGGCTGAACAACGACGACAAGGCGGCACCCGCCCTGCCGCACGCCCCCGTGCTGCAGGTGCCCGGCATCTTCGAGCCGGAGCTGTGCCTGCGGCTCATCGACTATTGGCAAAGCGGCGACAAGCGCGCCAACGAGGTCACCCGCGGCACCGCCGGCCAGGCCGACTACGCCGCGCGCAGCGACGGCGTCGTCAAGCGCCGCACCGACGTGCTCATCCCCGAAGACACCAACCCGACCAACCTCGCCATCCGCGATCGCCTGCTCGCGCGCCTGGTGCCGGAAGTCTTCAAGGCCTTCCAGTTCCGCGTGCGCTCCTACGAGATCGCGCGCATCGGCTGCTACGACGCCGGCGACGGCGGCTGGTTCCGCCCGCATCGCGACGACGCCGGCGATCCCGCCAAGCCGCGCCGCTTCGCCCTCAGCGTCAACCTCAACGACGATTTCGAGGGCGGCGGCCTCTGCTTCCCCGAATATGGCCGCCGCTTCTATCGCCCGCCCGCCGGCGGCGGCGTGGCGTTCTCGTGCAACCTGCTGCACGAGGCCCAGCCGGTGACGCGCGGCCGCCGCTTCGGTCTGTTCACGTTCCTGCGCTAGGACCCGACGAAGACAAATCGTCCGTGCAAAAGCTGTGGCCGGACCAGCACAATAATATCACATGGCGAAAAATCGCCTGAAATCAGGCGATTCTTCCGCCAGGCCGCGCTCGCGCCGCGTGCCATTTTGCGGTCGCCCCTTTCGCTCGCCGCCCGTGGGCCTCACATGCAAGACAGTCGAAAAGCATTCGTCCGCAGCCTGCGACGAAGGAGGTAAGACATGTTGAAACAACTTCTACTCACGACGGCGCTCGCCGCCTTCGTGGTCGGCCCGGCGCTGGCGCAAGACACGACCACCCAGCCCGGCCAGAGCCCGACCGTTCAGACGCCGCCCCCGCCGGCACCGACGGCACAGGATCAGGCAGCGCCGGCGGCGCCCGCCGCCACTACCGCGGCAGAACAGCAGGTAACCCCGCCGCCGGCCGACGCCATGATGCCGACTCAAGGGGCCACGGACATGCGCGCCGACAAGCTGATCGGGACATCCGTGTACAACACGGAAGGCCAGTCGGTCGGTTCGGTCCAGGACATCGTCTTCGACAAGGACGGCAAGATCGTCGGCGTCGTGCTGAAGGTCGGCGGAATCCTCGGCATCGGCGGCAAATCCGTCGGCATCAAATGGACCGAGGTCCAGGTGATGCCGCAGGCGGACACCGTCAAGGTCAACTACAGCGAGGACCAGTTGAAGGTCGCGCCCGACTTCAAGACCCAGGAGTCGATCTCGGCCGAGCAACCGCAACAGCCGTTGGCGCCAGCATCTCCGACGTCCACGCAGTAGCGCTGCACGGCCCAGCACCCGCCCGCAAGGGCGGGTGCCCCATTTTCTCCCACCGGGGGCGTTGCCGCTGACAGGCGGCAACGCCCCCGATGTTTTTTCGCACGGAGAAGCCGCGGGAAAAACGATCGACTCTGGCACTATATTTTCCACACCAACGATCGATCTCTCCATAGCTTCCGGCGGCGGCGCAGACGCCGCCCCGCGAGGACCGTGATTCCCATCACAGCGCGGCGACGCTCCGCGCGCCACTCTGACAGACCGGTCGCGGGCGACGACTGCCCGATCGCACCTTTCTGCCGGCCGGATGAAACATGGAGACAGATATGGAAGAAACTCAGGGTTTGACGGAGTCTCGTGATTTGACTGCCTCTCGCGGCCTCGGTTGGCTTCCGGATGTGCCGAAGCCGAACGACTACTCCCCGTCCCATGATGCCGTGGCGCCGCTGCTCAGCAAGACGAAGGCGGCGGCCCATGTGACGGCCCTCAAGAGCGCGGGCGAGCGGGAAACCGCATCGACGCCGATCCCGGCCAAGGTCGATCTTCGGCAGTGGTTCTCGCCGATCGAGGACCAGGGAAGTCTCGGTTCCTGCACGGCGAATGCGGCGGCCGGGCTGCTCGAGTATTTCGAACGCCGCGGCAGCGGCGCCTATGTCGACGCTTCCCGGCTGTTCCTCTACAAGGCCGAGCGCGATCTGCTGGGCTGGACGGGCGACACCGGCGCCTATCTGCGCACCGCCATGGAGGCACTCGTACTGTTCGGCGCCGTGCCCGAGCGCTACTGGCCCTACGACGGGCGGCCGCCGGCCTCCAACACGCACTATGACCTGGAGCCGCCGGCGTTCTGTTACGCCTTCGGCGCCAACTACAAGGCCATCAAGTATTTCCGGCTCGACCCCGCGGGCGCGTCGACCGCCCAGGCCCTCGCCAACATCAAGGCGTTCCTGGCGGCCGGGTTCCCGAGCATGTTCGGATTTCCCGTTTATACCGAATACGACAATCCGCTCCCCGGCGGGCTCATCGCCTATCCCGGCGCGGGCAGCCACTATCGGGGCGGTCACGCCAATATCGCGGCCGGCTATGACGACAACCTCATGATCGGCGGCAACAAGGGCGCCCTCCTGGTGCGCAATTCCTGGGGCACGACCTGGGCCACCGCCGGCTACGGCTGGCTGTCATACAAGTACGTCACGCAGGGACTGGCCGACGATTGGTGGAGCATGGTGTCCGCCGATTGGGTCGCGACGGGCCAGTTCAATTGAGCGCCGATCCGGCATACCAACAAGAATAAGGGCCGGAGTCACCTGGGGGCGGCCGGTGGCCGCCCTCAAACTTCGTGGCTTCGCTGCCGCACCCTGTCGCAGGTTCGGTCCGCTTGACATGCGGCCGAACGCGATTTGACAATCGCCGGGACTATCGCCGCGTCAATGACAGGGAGAAGCGCCATGACCGCGACAAGGAAACTGCCCATCGCCGCCGTCGTCCTGACTGCCGCGCTTGGATCTGCGTTTCTGATCGGACCGGCCGCCGCCGATGAGACGCTCACACTGGTCGAGCGCGCCGCCAGCGATACCGTCACCGACCTGGGTGCCAAGGGCGACAGCGCCGGCGACATCCTCACCTTCGCCAACGAGGTCTTCGACAAGGACAACGCCAACAAGGTCGGCTCCGACAACGGCTGGTGCGCCCGCACGGTAGTGGGCAAGGCCTGGGAGTGCATCTGGACGCTGACGCTGGCCGAGGGCCAGATCACCGTCGAAGGGCCGTTCTACGACACCGCCGATTCCGTGCTGGCGGTCACCGGCGGCACCGGCGAGTATGCAGAGGCCAGCGGCTCCCTGGCGCTGCACGCCCGCAAGGGCACCGAGTACGATTTCGTCTACAAACTGAAATAGCGGCGCGGCGGCAGGCGCGCTTCACTTCGTCAGCGTGATCTTCACGCTGCGGTCCTGCTGGTTGTCCTCGAACAGCTTCAGCCAGTCGCCGTAGGTCTCGCCCTTGCCGACGACGGTGATGTTCTTGGCGGCGACGCCCTCATGCTCGAGGGCGGCGGCCACCACCTCGGCGCGCTTCACCGACAGCGTGAAGTTGGCCTTCTCGTTGCCCTGCTTGTCCGCGCTGCCCAGGAGGCAGACGGTGCGGATGTACATCGCCTTCACGCGGTCCGCCACCTCCTTGACGTCCTGCTTGGCCTTGGTGTCGAGCTTGGTGCTGCCGACGGCGAAGTAGACATAGGACGGACCGGGCACGCCCGGCGACTGCGCCCGGCATTCCCCGGCGGCGCGCGCGTTCCCGGCGGCGAGCGACAGCGCCGCGGCGGCCGCGATCACAACGAGCATCAGGCGCAGGCTCTTCATGTTCGCTCCCCCCTCAGCCATGGCAGATCGAGACGCGCGAACACTACGCCCGGCCGGCCGGGCGGGCAATCGCCGCGCTGGAGCGCCCGGCGGCCGGCGCTATAATCGCCGCGATGACGGTCGAGACCCCAACCGAGACGCCCCACATCCTCGTCGTCGACGACGACAAGCGCCTGCGCGAGCTGCTGCGGAAATACCTCACCGAGCAGGGCTTCCGCGTCACCGTGGCGACCGACGCCGTCGACGCCCGCCGCAAGCTCGACGGCCTCGCCTTCGACCTCCTCGTGCTCGACATCATGATGCCCGGCGAAAGCGGCCTCGAGCTCACGCGGGCGCTGCGGGAGAAGGACGGCGTGCCCATCCTGCTGCTCACCGCCATGGGCGAGCCGGAGGACCGCATCGCCGGCCTCGAGACCGGCGCCGACGACTATCTGGCCAAGCCGTTCGAGCCGCGCGAGCTGGTCCTGCGCATCCGCACCATCCTGCG
>Ga0137403_10001193_pt1 | contig 32776 bp, 33 predicted proteins | sample CZOMad2_1_16fung_FD_122057 | JGI IMG/M metagenome (GOLD analysis project Ga0137403, IMG submission 122057) | Vadose zone soil fungal communities from Angelo Coast Range Reserve, California, USA - CZOMad2_1_16fungal (Hybrid Assembly) | ecosystem: Environmental > Terrestrial > Soil > Vadose zone... | reverse complement strand
CGCCGCAGATAGCACTTCCCAAGAGCCGACTGCCACATTCAAATCGAACGTAAAGCTAGTCAGCGTATTCACGACGGTGGTCAATAAACGGGGAGCGCCTGTCGCGGGCCTTGCGAAGGAAGACTTTACCGTCGCCGAAGACGGTCAACCACAGGACATCAGAGTTTTCGATCGCGAATCCGAGCTGCCGCTGAACATCATCCTCGCGATCGACACCAGCCTGAGCACTCGAAAAGACATTCGTCTCGAACTCGATTCCGCCCGCCGCTTCGTGCATTCGCTGCTGCGCCCCGTCGACTCACTTTCGCTTTTACAATTTTCCGAGAATGTGGACCAACTGGTGCCGTTCACTTCGAATCTGCAGCGCATCGATAAGGGCATCGATCATGTTCGGATTGGTGCGGCGACCGCGCTCTACGACGCCATCTATCTCGGCTCGCACGCACTCGCAGATCGTAATAACCGCAAGGTGATGGTTGTGATCACAGACGGCGGCGACACCATAAGCAAGATCGATTTCAATGAGGCCGTCCGTGCCGCGCAGGAATCGGAGGCGATTGTCTATAGCGTCATCATCGTCCCCATTGAAGCCGACGCCGGGCGCAACGTCGGCGGCGAGAACGCTCTGATCCAGCTCTCAGACGATACTGGCGGCAAACATTTTTACGCTTCTGGCGCCGCCCAACTCGATGCTGCATTTCATCAAGTGTCCGACGAGCTCCGCACCCAATACCTGATCGGCTACTACCCAAAGCGCAAGCTTTCCGACTCCGACTTTCGCCGCATCGAGGTCACCCTCACGAAACCCGGCCTTGATTACAAAGTCCGCCACCGCACCGGCTACTACACAAAATAATTTCCCTCCATTGCTGTCATCCTGAGCGGAGCGACGCCGCAGGCAAGCGGAGTCGAAGGATCCCTTTAGTACGATAGTGCCTGAGTAAGTTTCAATGAAAAGCACCTTCATCCCGCAAATGGAACAGATCGCCCGCGAAGCCGGCGCTCTTCTCATGTCGTATTTCGGGAAAATCTCCATCGAATACAAAGGTGATGCCGACCTGGTCACCGAGGCCGACCGTGCCGCCGAGCGCTTCATCACCGAGCGCATCGTCGCGTTATGGCCAGATCATGACTTGATGGGAGAAGAGGGCGCGCGCCGCGAACGGGGCAGCGACTACAAGTGGTACGTTGACCCACTCGACGGGACAACAAACTTCGCTCACGGCTTCCCCGTCTTCTGCGTGTCGCTGGGTTTGACTCACAAGGGAGAGCGCATCGCCGGCGTGATCTTCGATCCAACGCGCAATGAACTGTTCGCCGCCGAGCGGGGCTCAGGCACATTCCTGAATGGAAGCGCTACTCATGTCTCGAAGACCAAGAAGTTGGTTGAGAGCCTAGTGGCCACCGGCTTTCCCAGCCACAAGCGCCACAAGAATCCAAACATTCACTATTACCACCAGATCACGCTTCGCTCGCACGGAGTCCGCCGCGCCGGTTCTGCAGCCCTCGACTTATGCAGCGTCGCGTCCGGTCGGGTGGATGGCTTCTGGGAATTCAAGTTGAACCCCTGGGACACCGCAGCCGGCGTTCTTCTGGTCGAAGAGGCCGGCGGGCTTGTCACCGACATGCGCGGCGGACCGTTTGCTCTGGATAGCCGCGAGGTGCTCGCCTCGAACAAACTCATCCACCAGGAGTTGCTGCATGAATTCGCAGAAATCGAAGCCGGGCGCGTCGAGGGTCTCCCTAAAACGAAGATGCCCTCGTAGAGTCGCGGCACGCCGTGTTTCTGCCTCCATCGACCGTTCTCCTCCGCATACTCTCCGGTTATGGGTTTGCAGACGAGGGCAGACGACACCGCTAAGCCGAATCATTTAAAATCACTCTTGTGACCACCTCTCTCCAAGATCGCAAGATCGAGAAGCGTCCCACCCAAGTAAAGCTGCAAGGACGCATCCTCTTCCTCACCGAGGACCCTGAACTCATCAAGCGCCAGCTCGCCGGCGAAGACCTGCCGTGGGACACTAAGAATCCAGCCAACAATCCCAAGCTGCGTGACGATATCTCCACCGACGAGATCACCCCCGCGCACTATTGCTTTTATTTCGATCAGACCCTGGGCGAGATTCCTTACCTTGGATTAAAGTGCGGCAACGAGACCCCAGTTTCCCGCGGCTCGGTAAAGAAAGGTGGATTCGTGGCCGCGGTCAGCGGCAAGCGTCGCGGCAAGGGCTCCAGCCGCGAGCAGTCGCCCTACGCCGAGATGTCTGCGGGAATCCAGCTGGTGATCGCTGAGAATATCGAGCGCATCTATAAGCAGAATTGCCAGAATCTCGGCGTCCTTACGTCCACAAACTTCGGATTGATCGATAAGATTCGCCACGGCGAAGAGATTCCGCTCAGTGAATTCACTCAAGGCGAAGACGAGATCACGCGCGAGGTCATCGAGTACGGCGGCCTCTTCCCTTTCAACGTCGCACGCCTGCAGAAAAAAGTCGCGCTGCCACCGATCAAGACCGCGAAGCGGCCGATGACGGTGGCGGAGAAGATCTTTGCCCGGCACATGATCAACGCCGACGGCTCGGTCGGCGTACCCTACGTCAAGCCCGGCGACACCGGGTTTGCGCGCACTGACCTGCGCTTCAGCCACGAGTACGTCACTCCGATGGCGGCAATATTTTACGAGCAGTACATGGGCAAGGAAACGCCGGTCAACGACGCCAAGAGCATCCTCTTCTTCCGCGACCACCTGACTTTTCTCGACGAAGTCATCTCCGAAGAGAAGAAGAAGATCGGCCTGCTCGACCTGGCCACGCAGCTCAAGCTCAAACAAGAGTCGTTCGGTAAGGCCCAAGGCATCAGGCTGCACGGCGAACTCAAAGACCGCAAGGGTTCTGAGGGCATCTGTCACTCCGTGATCGCCGAGAGCTATGCCCTCCCCGGCCAGCTAAATGTCGGCTCCGACTCTCACACTCCACATGTCGGTGCTGTCGGGTGTATCGCCTTCGGCATTGGTACTACCGACGTATTCAACTCTTGGATCACCAAAGACGTACGGGTGAAAGTTCCAGAATCAGTTAAAGTCGTCATCCATGGCGAGACTCGTCCCAACGTCACTGCTAAGGACCTGATTCTCAAGCTGCTATCACTCGATTACATCAAGAGCGGCAAGGCTCTGGCCAAGGTGATGGAGTACTGCGGTGAGGCTATCGAGGCGCTCGGTGTGGACGAGCGGGCCACCATGACCAATATGGCTGCCGAGATCGGCGGCTTCACCGGCATCGTCGCTCCCGACCAGAAAGTCGTGGAATTTCTAAAGGAGCGGCGCGGGCTCAATCCCGGCGACGTCCGCAAGATGATGGATGGAATCTCCAGCGATGCTGACGCCGAATACGCGCACGTCATCGAGCTGAAAGCCGAAGACATTTATCCCATGGTCGCGACCCCCGGCGATCCAGGGAACGGCAAGTATGTCCGCGACCTCAACACTCCCGTCCCAGTGGAGATCGCCTACGGCGGTACCTGCACCGCCGGCAAGAACGAAGACATGGATATGTACGCCCGTGTTCTCGCCGATGCATTGAAAGAAGGCAAGCGCGTCGCCGACTCATGCAAGTTCTACATTCAGTTCGGATCACAGGAGACGCGCGAGTACTCCATGCGCAAGGGATATGTGGAGGTCTTCAAGAAAGCCGGCGCCATCATCATCGAACCGAGCTGCGGCGCCTGCATCAATGCCGGCCCCGGGGTTTCAACGCGTCCCGACCAGATCGTCATCAGCGCGCAGAACCGCAACTTCCCCGGGCGCAGTGGACCAGGGCAGATGTATCTCGCGTCGCCGCTCACCGTCGCCGCCAGCGCGGTCGCCGGCTTCATCACCGAGTACAAACCAGCAAACGTCAGCGAAATGGCGAGCACTCGCTAGCTGATCGGGATGTTGTCATTCTGAGCGAGCGCAGCTGTGCAGCGCACAGGTGGGCGAGTCGAAGAATCCCTTTGTTGCGACGATGCTTCGAGTTCACTCCACCGCCACGGCGATGTCTTTGTTCCTGAATGACCACGCCGCCAAACCCCAGAAAAGCAACGTCTCGACAAGCGCCATGCCGACCAAACCTTCATTCAAGGACATGCCCGCGATGGGATTCCATGCCGCCAATTCCTTCAGCAGCACAGCCACCGGAAATATCGGCACCGCAATAGTGATGAGCGTCAGCGGCAGCGCCACCCACGGGTGTGCGAATGTCGAATAGAAAATGGTGATCGCCGCCGCGAGCAGCGTCGCAGTCGCTGCCATACCAAGTACCGTCCACCCCTGAACCGCTGCTACTCCTACGCGCTCCAACAACGCAGTAGCGATGATCCCCAACCAGAAGAGATAAGCCAGCAGCACGCTCACGCTGCCCAACAACATTCCCGCCAGGTACTGTCCGCGCGTGATCCCTTTGGAAAGCACCGCCAGGATGCGCTTCGACTTGCGTTCGTTATGGATAGCCGTGGAAGCCAAGGCCACCCCCAGCAACACGGCGTATGCCGCATGCTGTTTGATCAGGAAGATGACATCTTCAATTTCGGGTGCGTGCGGCAGAAGCGCCAGCGTGCCGCCCCCAAGAACCACATAAGCCACCATCAAAGCGAGCAGGATGCGCTGCTCGCGGAAGAAATTGCCGGCGATCAGCAGTACGGGTCTCATACGTCCGCCTTGTCGCTTTTCTCTGCAAGCGCGACGAATATCTCCTCCAGCGATTTGCGCGCCGGGTTCACGCTTACGACCTCGCCGCCGGCCTGCCAGATGCGCTCCATGAATGGCCGCTGCTCCGCAGCCCTCACCGTCAAGCGATGAGTTCCGTTTTGCGATTGAAGCTGCGCGCCGATTCCGAGCACGCTTGGCGCAACGTTCTTGAATTCGATCTCCGAGATGTTGTGATCTTCCAGCAGTTCGCCGGTCTTGCCCTCGCGGACGACGCTTCCCTTCACCAGGAACGCCACCCGGTCGCAGATCAGCTCGATCTCCGAAAGCATGTGCGAGCTAAGAAAGACCGTCTTGCCGGCCCGCTTCGCAGCCAGCAACAACTCCCTCACCTGCACTCGCGCCACTGGATCGAGCGCTGAAGTCGGTTCATCGAGCACCAGCAGATCGGGATCATTGACCAGCGCCTGCGCCAATCCCACACGCTGCAGCATACCGCGCGAAAACTTTCCGATGTTGCGACCTGCATCTTCGGTCAATCCAACTTGTTCGAGCACGATACGCGCTCGTTTGCTCAGTTCCGGTTCACGCATCCCGTTGAGCGCGCCATAGAATCTCACCGCATCGAGCGCCGTGCGGTGGTAGAGAGCCACCGCCTCCGCCAGGAATCCGACGTGCCGTCGGGCAGATGCATCGCCGAAGGGTCTGCCGAGCATAGTCCCGCTTCCGCTCGAGGCCCGCACAAATCCCATCGCTATATGCAGCGCAGTGGTCTTTCCGGCACCGTTCGGGCCAAGGAAGCCAAAGATCTCCCCTGCTTCCACGCTGAGCGAGAAATCCCGCAGCGCAGTAGCCTCGGTCTTCCCAAAGAGGCTCTTATACGTCTTTGTCACCCGATCAAATTGGAGTGAGGCGGCCACGGCCTCATTCTAGTCACTATCCGCAGGCAATAAAAAAAGCCTCCGCCGAAGCGGAGGCTTTGGGAACCAGAGATCCTTACGCCGTGCGCAGGAAAATCAGCACGAACGCGAAGAGCACCAGCGACTCGATAAACGCCAGTCCAATGAACAGCGCCAGCTGGATACCGGCGCGCGCTCCCGGATTGCGGGCGATGGATTCCGCCACCGCTGCGGCCACTCGACCCTGGCCCATACCGGCCAGTCCGGAAGCGAGTCCCATGCCGATGCCGGCGCCGATCGGGATCGCCCAGTTAAACGTGGGGGCGGTGGTTGTGCCGCCTTGGGCATACATAGGCGACGCGATCGACAAGATCGCGATCACCAAGAATAAAAACGTTAGCTTGCGCATTATCCTTCTCCTTACCAATGAATTTCCAGCAGGAGGTGGTTGACGCTACCGTGCAAGCGCCCTCACACTGCGTGGACACAACAAAAGTCTAATGTTCCTCGCCCACAGCGCCGGCCAAATACACAGTCGCCAGAACAACGAAGATGAATGTCTGCACCAGCGAAACGCCTAAGTGCAGCAATAAGAAAATGATGGGCACGCCGATTGGAATCAGCGAAAAGAACGCCAGCGTGACCATGTCGCCGGCAAAGATGTTTGCGTAAAGACGCACGGTGAGCGACAGGACGCGCGCGAAGTGGCTCACGATCTCGATGACGAACATCAGCGGCGCCATCGCCCAAACCGGACCAAGGAATTGCTTGATGTAGTGCTGCTTGTGCTTGCGGATGCCGTGGTAGTGGTAGTAGAGAAAGGTAACCACTGCAAATCCAAGCGGCACGGTGGGAGTCGCCGTCGGAGAAACGAATCCCGGGATCAATCCTATTAGGTTCGCGACCAGAATAAACAGCCCCAACGCAATGAGATACGGGGTGAAGCGCTTGTAATCGTGCTCGATGATTTCGTGGCTCTGGTTGTCGATGAATCCGTAGACCCCTTCCATAGCGTGCTGCAACGCACCCGGGCTCTCAACCGACAGGCGTGAGCGCACCAGCACAAAGAACACAAACAGAATGCCTACGACCAGGATCTCCATCGCCACAAAATTATTGATCGGCGCGTTCGGATACGCAGGCGCAACGTGCAGCGCGTTCATCGCAGAGCTCACCGCGCCGCCAAAGTAGCGGTTCAGGATCTCGGTGAACCAGAGTTGTTCAGGCATCGACAAAATTCCCAGGAGTTGGAATTAAAAACGATTGCGGATCGCAGTCATCGCTTCGTACATCCCCTCGCACATGGCGGCCGCGATAGGCACGAACAGGCCCGTACAAAAGCCATAAAGAGCGTGACTGGAACCTCTAAATATAACATACGCAAGCAGCGCGACCACGACGTAGCGTCCGAAGAAACGGGCCATTAATCCAGCTCCCGAAGGTGCACGCTTCCCTGATGCGATCTTGTCCACGATCCCATCTACGGCGCGCTTTAGCCACGCAAAGTTGAGGTATGCGGCGGCGCATCCGGCCACGAATCCCAACCCGAACTTCCAGCCGAACCTCCACGCGAGCAGCGGCGACGATAGTACGGCCAGCACGATGATCATCCATGCGATCCGCCGGTAAGCTCCGCCCAAGAACGCTTCGGCTCGGTGATCGACTGGCGTTTGTTCAAATTCTTCATCTCCGTGCCGTGGACCCTGATCTTCATTCATCACTCGCGGCTCGCCTTCATCATCACCCGGATCAGTTCAACGAACCCGGCAACGCTGCCCAGTATGATCCCGACCAGCATCAGCGACTTGGTTCCCAGCCATTTGTCCAGCGCCGAGCCGATCAGTAGGCCAACGAAGACACAAGCCGGCAGTATGAAGCCGATATGTCCGTAGCGCGCGACCAGCACCCAGACGTTCTTCTTCTGCTCCGGTGTCTCGCCCTGCTGATCGGTTTTTTGCTCTTCGTCCACGAGAGTTTGATTATTTCACGGAGGTCATCCCGAGCGACCGCTCATCGCGAGTCGAGGGACCTGCATTTCTTCAGACATTCCCAGCACGTAGAGACGCGGCATGCCGCGTCTCAGGATCGGCACAATATCGCATTCCTTTATAATCAACTGTTTTCCTGACAGGAACGAACCTACTTGGCACTCGACGAAAAAATCTACGACCTTCGCCGCGACAAACTCAAACAGATCGAGGCTCTCGGCCATGCGGTTTACCCGCACAAGTACGAGACCACGCACTCGGCCCCGCAGATCATCGCCGAATACGCCCAAAGCACGGGCGAGCAACTGGAGCAATCGCACGTCAACGTCCGCATCGCCGGACGCATCATGTCGATGCGTTTGATGGGCAAGGCCGCCTTCGTCCACTTGCAACAAGGTGGCGAACGCCTGCAGTGTTACATCAAAAAAGACGCCGTCGGCGAAAAGGGCTTCGAGCTATTCAAGCTGCTCGACCTTGGCGACCACATTGGCGTCTCGGGATACTTATTTCGGACCCGCACTAACGAACTCTCGGTTCACGTCGACGAGCTGACCTTCCTATCCAAGGACCTGCTTCCTCTTCCGGAAAAGTGGCACGGACTCACCGACGTCGAGCTCCGCTATCGGCAGCGCTACGTCGACATGACGATGAATCCCGAGGTGCGCGAGGTTTTCGTAAAGCGCGCCAAGGTGGTGCAGTCCATCCGTAGCTTTTTCGACGCGCGCGGCTATGTAGAAGTCGAGACCCCGATGATGCAGCCCATCGCCGGAGGAGCGGTCGCGCGGCCGTTCGTTACTCATCACAACACGCTGGACATGGACCTCTTTCTTCGCATCGCACCCGAGCTTTACCTCAAACGCCTGGTGGTCGGCGGCCTTGAGCGCGTCTACGAGATCAATCGCAACTTCCGCAATGAGGGCATCTCGACACAACACAACCCTGAGTTCACCATGCTCGAGTTCTATCAGGCATACGCGGATTATCGGGACATGATGGTTCTGACCGAGGAGCTGCTGTCGCAAGTCGCAAAGGATGTGAACGGGACTGCGGTCTCCAAGTTCGGCGAGCACGAGATCGATTTTTCGAGGTGGCAGCGGCTCTCGATGCGCGAAGCCATTATCAAGTATTGGCCAGAAGCTGCCGGAGCAAAGCCCACCATGGCCGATTTCGCCAGCAAAGAATCAGTCGCAGCCTTGGTCAAACGTCGCAACGCGGCGGTGACTCCGCACATGCCTTTCGACCCTGCCGATCCCGCAGGCAAGACCATCGCCGCGCTTTTCGAGGCGGTTGCGGAAGAACACCTGATCCAGCCGACCATCATCTATGACTTCCCCGTCGAGATCTCGCCGTTGTCGAAGAACAAGCCCGACGAGCCGGCATGGGTTGAGCGCTTCGAGGTTTTTATCGGGGGCCTGGAGATCGGAAACGCCTTCAGCGAGTTGAACGATCCTGAAGAGCAGCGCCGCCGCTTCCAGCAGCAGCTTGCCGAAAAGGCCCGCGGCGACGAAGAAGCCCACGCCATGGACGAGGACTACATCCGCGCTCTCTCTTATGGTCTGCCGCCGACGGGTGGCGAAGGCATCGGGATCGACCGCCTTACCATGCTGCTCACTGATTCTCGCTCAATCCGCGACGTCATCCTCTTCCCGCTGCTTCGTCCCGAGCCAACACCGGAACAAGGAGAAGAAACTACAGGAAGATCTTAGAAGATCCCTGAACCTTTGCTAGTCCATGAAGTTGGCGCCAGTGCACAATTTTTCCGTCTGTATAATCGAGACTTGCTTCGTTCATGGCTACTACAAGCATTCATTCCAAGCCACGCCCTCATCGCCTGCGCAAGACCTTCTTTCGGACATTCCTCGTCTTCTGGTTGGTCGTATTGATCGACGGATACTTCACCCGCCTTCCCGTCCATGATCTCGGCAAGCGCCAGCCAGGCGAGGTGGTGGGCATCCTTCACGTGCACACCAATGTCAGCCACGATGGTGGTGGAACGCTCGAAGGCGCGATCAAAGCTGCTCGTGACGCCAATCTCGACTTCATCACTATCACCGAGCATAACGTTGCCTTCGATCCCTCGCGATTGAAGCAGCTGCCGACTGATGTCATGGTCCTGCCCGGCGAAGAAGTCAGCACTCCGAATGGACACTTTGTGGTGCTGGGCGTCGGCCCCGGCTGGCGTGACGAGTTACCTCACCCAACCGAAGAGCTCTTGCAGAAAGCGGGCCAAGCCGGTGGCATCCGCATCATCGCCCATCCCTTTAACGGCGCTCCGCGTTGGAACTATTGGAATACGGCTAGCTTCGACGGCATGGAGATCTGGAACGACGATGCGCAATGGCGGCGCACCGCCTATCAGCTACCGGTGACTGCGTTGATGTATCCCGTGAATCCCGAGCTGGCTCTTACTCGCCTTGCATCCCGGCCTGCTCCCAACCTCGCCAAGTGGGACGAGCTCTTGCGGACCCGCCACGTCATCGGCACTTGCGGCTCCGATGCGCATGAAGCAATCATCCTGGGCGGTCATCTGCTTTGGCATTTCCCCAAGTACACCAACATCTTCCGCATCTCGCGCCAACACGTTCTGCTTGGCTCTCCCACCGGGCCCGGCCAATCTGCGCCACACACGCCCGATGCTGTTCTCGATGCTCTGCGCAAAGGACACACATACTGCGCAGTCGATTCCCTGGCGCCAGCTTCGGGATTTCAGGAGCACGTGACATCTGGCGCCGCAACTGCCGGGATCGGCGATACTGTCCGGTTCGATCCGAAGGCTCCGCCAAAGCTGCGCATCGCTCTTCCTCCCACTCCATCAACACCACTGATCAAAATCTTCAAAGACGGCAAGGAGTGGCAGAGTTCGTCTGCGCAAACATTTGAAAAAGAGATCGCTGAACCGGGAGTCTATCGGACCGAAGTTTGGTTGCGGCAACCAGGTCTCACCGGATGGAACCGCTGGACGACCTGGATCATCGCCAACCCCATCTATGTCGAGGCTGGTCCCTGATCTTTACGCAACGGACGCAGCTTTGATCCTGTTCTTCCACCGTGTCCAGAAGAACCAGATCGTCCCTATCACCAGGACCGCCAGGATCACCGCATCGAAGCGGTGGAACCACATCTTCAGCCGCGCATCTTTGTCCCATTGCTCGCCCAGTACTAATCCGACATACGCCAGCCCCAGGCACCAGGGAAATGATCCGATGAATGTGTAGATGTGAAATCTCGCGCGCGGCATTCGCGCCACTCCCGCCGGAAGTGCGATGAATGTCCGGATAACCGGCAACATGCGGCTGACCAAGATGGTGATTGCGCCATGCTTCTGAAAGAGACGGTCTGCCATGTCTAGCTCATGCTGGCTGAGCCAGATCATCCTGCCGAATCTTTCCACCAGTGGACGCCCGCCATAGTATCCGATCTCGTAAGCGACGATTGATCCCAGATTACAGCCGATCGCTCCCGCCAGCGCAGCGAGCCACAGGTTGAAGCGGCCCTCATGTACCAGAAATCCCGCGTACGGCATGATGAGTTCGGAAGGCAGCGGTATGCACGCTGACTCGATGGCCATCAGCAGCGCCACTCCTGGATATCCCAACGTAGAGATCACGGTGACAACAAACTGGTGTAGCACGGCAAATATCGAAGAGATCATAAGATTGATGAGATTTTTGAAAAAAGAAAGGCTCTATTCACATGCGCCCTGTGCGGTTTCGTAGGCCGCCACGGCGTCGGACACGTCCGCCTCGCAGCTGCCACAGATTGCCTGGCCACCATCGTTCTCCACCGACTCGCTGTCCAGGATAACGGTGCCCGCCGAGGCGTACTCGCCAGCTTCGGCGTTCCAGGCGAACGACTCTTGTAGCGTCGCCCCCGCGACATTGCACCCCGTCAGCACAATGGTGTAATCATTGCCCCCGCATGCCGGACATTTGAACGGTTCTGCCATTGGTCAATGATTTTGCTTTTGACGTCCCTGGGTACTGAGTACCGGGTACTGGATACTAGAAGTCTTGCGCGTCCTGCGTGTAGGTGTAACCCGGCAGAGAAGCTCCATCATTCGACTTCTGCACTTTGATTCGTATCGTTTCCGCGGATGCCGCCCCGGCGTTCGCCTGCCGCAACATGGCGTACGTCGCGAACACTTCACTATAGAGTTTGGTCACCAGAAAATCCTGCCCGCTCTGGTCGTTGCGCCACACTTGCCCGAGTTGGATCGATTTCACTGCCATGATTGGAAAGACTACTGAGAGACGTCGGACGCGTCAACTTGCGGAGGGCTTCGCAGGCAGCTTTCCTTCCAACAACTCCGGCAGTTTGTCCGCCGTTACTCGCACTCCCACATAAAACTTGCCGAATAAACCGTACACCGCGCTCACTTCGTCAAAACGCATCTCGTAGACGATCTTCTTGAAGGCGGAGGCATCGTCGGAGAACAGGTCCACGCCCCACTCGCAATCGTCGAGACCGACCGCCGCGGTGATGATCTGCTTCACGACGCCGGCGAAGCGGCGCCCATTCTTACCGTGCTCATCCATCTGCCGCTGGCGCTCCTCGATGGGCAACATGTACCAGTTCTTATCTTCCCCGCGCCTACGGTCCATGGGATAGAAGCAGACATAGCGCGCATCCGGCATCTGCGGCAACAGCCGCGAACGCATCGCCTCGCGCTGCCGCTTGAGCAGTTCCTCAGTCTCATGCTTCCATTCTTCGGAGTGCGGCTCGATGCCCTTTTCCGCCAACGATCGGAATAGTTTGACCGATGACTCATACAGCCCAAGCTCGACCACCGAGAGAAACGACGTTGCGGGTTCCAGATACTCGCCAAGTTTGAGTGAATTGATCTGCAACTCCGCCTGCTTCAATTGGTCCACCGACTCGCGAAAGTGGATCAGCATCAGGTCGCCCTTCTGTCCCACCATCGAGAACACAGCGCTTTGTCCGTGTGAAGGAGTCTCCGCCTCAGCGAAATAGGCTCTTGCCTCTTCTGCGATCTGTTTGCGTGTCTTCTGCTCTAGTTTGCGCCACTCTGCCCAGCGCAGGCGCAGCATCTGATGCAGCACGAAGTACCCCTCCACCGACAACGGTACCGGATAGAGCGCGCCTGGATGTTGCTTGGTATCCATTCCGACTCTCTGCTAAGTTGAAGAACGGAGTATTGTAACGTGCCGATGAAGAAGCGATCAGCAGGCAGCAGTCAGGATCCAGCCAAACCGAGTTCTCGGAAGTCCGTCAAAGGCTCTCGTAGGGGCGCGGCTTCAGCCGCGCCGAACCGGCACGTCAACAAGAAAGGGGCTTTAGCCCCGGCAGGAAGTAAGCCCACCGACCCAATCCGCGTCACCGAGATCCTGAAACGCCTGGAAGCCACCTACGGCGGTGCAACCTGCGCGCTCCACCACAAAAACGCCTGGGAGCTGCTGGTCGCGACCATCCTTTCAGCTCAGTGCACCGACGTGCGCGTGAACCTGACTACGCCCGAACTCTTCCGCCAATATCCGGACGCCGCTCACCTTGCGACCGCGAAGCCGGAAGAGATCGAGCCCATCATCAAAAGCACGGGATTTTTTCGTAACAAGTCGAAGTCCATCGTCGGCGCTGCCAAAGCCGTGACCGAGCAATTCGGCGGCGACGTTCCCAACGACATGGAGCAGTTGCTCTCACTCCCCGGCGTGGCTCGCAAGACAGCTAACGTGGTGCTTGGTACCTGGTTCAGGAGGAACGAAGGTGTGGTGGTAGACACGCACGTGCACCGCATCTCCCGCCGCCTCGAATTGACCAAAGGCGATAATGCGAAGGAGATCGAGCAAGACCTGATGCGCGTGATCCCACGCGACAAGTGGACCGACTTTTCCCATCAAGTCATCTGGCATGGGCGCGCGCTTTGCGTCGCGCGCAAACCGAAGTGCGCTGATTGCCCCCTGGAGAACCTCTGCCACGCCGCCGATAAGACCTGGAGCACAGTCGAGATCCACAAGAACGCGAAACCCTGAACTAGGCACAGCCGCCCTCGGCTGTGCCCGTGCAGCTACCCGCCAATCCTTGGCTTGGCGATCAGGAACCATCCCCAGCATGCTCCGTTCAGTAAGATCGTGATGGCCGCTCCGATCATCACGCCCGAAGCGAAGGTCTTCATTCCCCGACGCTTCGCCCAAAACGTAAGCGGAACCACATACAAGAGTTGAACGATCCCAATCCCGAGCAAGGCACTAATCGCGATCGTTTGAAGTCCTAACCATCTGAAACTATCCGCCCCTAGAAAAAACACAGCGACGGCAAGGATGTTTGCAGCTATGCAAGCCAGGATTCCTGCTATCGCACTTCCTATATCCTTTTCGATCATAAGCTCACCAACTCTCGCTTAGCCCATCCCGCCTCTGCTCTTTTCCGCAGCGGTTCCAGCCGTGTCTTCTCCAGCTCATCGCGATAGAACATGTTGTAGGTGTCGAACGGGATCAGCCTTCCATCGGGATGTACGATGTGCACGCAGGTCTTCTTCACCGAGCGCACATCGAACGAGTGCGCATCGATGAACTGCATGATGATCACCCGGAAGATGTTCTCGTATCCCAGATTCTCGGGCACCAGCACCTTGGGCAGGCAGCAAAGCAGCTCGCGCAGAGAGCCTGCGCCCGATTTCGGCGAATGGTTGGTCGCAAACAATTTGAACAGGGACGCCCGCACTGCCTCTTCCTGTTCGTAGAGAATGGTGTTGCGTCCGGCATTCAGCAGGACGTCAGGCGGAATCATCGAGGTGAGCGGCGTCACCTGCCCGTCCAATTTCAGCGCGTACGCCATCGCCAGCGAATCCGGATGGCACGGGACGGGGATCACGTCCTCCGGTTTGAAAACGTTTGTTTGTGAAAGGATCTTGCGTCGCACTTCAGTCAAGGTAAGCCGGTCGGTAGCGGGATCGAAGTGCTCGGTGCGTCCCGCATTCTGGATCGGCTGGAAGGTCACTCCGCGAACGCATGGTTGTTCGAGGGCATAATCGATCACCGCGCCGATCTCGTCGTCGTTCAGTCCCTTCTTGAGGGTGACGACTAGATTGGTCGAGATTCCGTAGCGGTTAAGCTCTTCCAAAGCCTGTTCACGTACGCTGCGCAGGTCGGCGCCCCGCAACTCCATCAGAGCCTCGCGCTTGAACGAATCGAATTGCAGGTAGACCTCAAGGTCTTCCTTGTATTCCGCCAGTTGCCGGACAAAGTCCTCTTCCTTCGCAATGCGAACACCATTGGTGTTGATCATCAGGTGGCGGATGGGTCGCGCCTTCGCCAGTTCGATCACCTTGAAGAACCCAGGATGCATCGTCGGTTCGCCGCCAGAGATCTGCACCACGTCCGGTTTGCCTTCGTTCCGGACTACCGCGTCCAACATGAACTCGATCTGCTCCAGTGAGCGGAACTGTTGCCGCTCAGGCCCGCTCTCCGCGTAACAGATGGGGCAGCGCAGGTTGCAGTAATCGCAGATCTCGATCAGCGAGAGGCACGAGTGTTGCTCATGGTCGGTGCACAACCCGCAATCGTACGGACATCCCCACTTCACCGGCGTGTTGTACGTCAGCGGCATCTCCGGGGGCTTGATGAATACCTCGCGGCAGCGCCGGTAATAGTCCACGTCGTCCGCCATCAGCACACGCTCGCGTCCATGCTCCATGCAATGTTTCAGCATGTAGACCTTGTCGTCTTGGAAGACGATCTTGGCCTCGCACTTCATGTAACAGCGCGAGCAGATGGATACAGCAACGTCGTAAAAAAGATAGGGACGGACTCGCTCTGCCATATTGAAGTAGATCCCCGACTACTGCTTCGTAGGGGCGCGGCTTCAGCCGCGCCGTTCGATCAACTTTGTTTCGGGGCTTTTAGCCCCGCTATCAAAACGGTCTCATGCGGTAGAAGACTGCAGTCAGCCCATGGGCGATGAACATGTAGAGCAATGCGATGCCGCCTGCGGCAGCGAGAGTCGAGTCATCGTCCGCCTGCCGCGGCATCGCCATCTTTGCTCGCCAGCCGGTGATCACAACGGCCATCTCAGCCGCGGCGGGCAGCAACCACATCGGCAGCATCTGCAGGCCGTGCATGTATCGGGAATACATGGTGAAGTTCCACATCGTCCACAACACACCCGCCGCTGCGTATGCGACCGCTAACAGAACCGCAAACCGATCCAGTTTCTCGCGGATGCGCCACAGCACGAATCCATTCGGTGCCTGATAGATCAAGAAACCAAGCATCGCCGGGACCAAATACTGGCGCACGCCGTAACTTCCTGGTTGTACCTGACGATAAGTGAGCATGGCCGCGCTCAGCAGGATCCTCGCCACCAGCGCGACTCTCAGATGCAAGAGCGGTTCGGCTTCGCTGGCCGCATCGCGAACTCCGGCAGACGCTTCGGCAATCGGAACATCGTCAGCCAACACTGCCCGTCCTTCGCGACGGGTGCGAGCGATTCCCTTCGCCAGCTTGGCGATAAGAAAGATGCCGCCAACCAAGATCACCGGGCAGCCGAGGCCGATCATCAGCTTCGCACTTTGGTCGCCACTGGAGGTCGAAGACCACAATCCGCACATGCTTGCGATCGCAAAAATCAGCGCCGCGACGATGATCACGATGCTGATCGCTACGATCCCCAGCACACGCAGGGTTTGCGCCGCCACTCGGTCCATTCAGTTCACCTCTTGCGCTTCACCGTGTTGCTGTATCCGCCCTATCGCGGACCATCTGAAGATGTCGCGCGAGTAGATCAAGATCGCGGCCAGACAAGCCCACTGCAGTGACCCCATACCCAGAAACACCGTTGGATCCGATGGCTTCCAGAAATCCAGCACCGCGCGGAAACCTAAATAAGAGACCATGAACAACTTGAAAACATCGCCGCTCTGCAAAGCACGGCCGAAGAGTTCCCGCATAGGAACGCGACCTACCGCGCCTCGGACCGGCAACAATCTGTCAAGGAAGACTGACAGTCCGATCAAAAAGACAGCCTCGTATAACTGCGTCGGGTGCCTCGCGACCCCATCGCCAAAATCCACTCCCCAGGGCAAGTTGGTTGGCGTGCCATACGTCTTGTCGGCCAATCCGGTCAGGAAGCACCCGATTCTCCCGACAGCGATTCCCACGGCAAGCGGCACGGCAAACAAGTCGCCCGTTGATTCGCTGATCCCCACATACTTTTTCATCAGCTCGACCGTGATCCATCCGCCGATGAGCCCGCCGATGATGGTCTTGCCGCCCATCAAGTACATAGGGTCGCGCCAATGCGTTACCGTTGCCGCGGGATCTTCCGCCCAGTACAAGATCTTGCTTCCAAGCGCACCGCCCACGAACGCCGCCGCCATCACACTCCAGCGCAACGGGACATCGATCGCGTCGCCACGCCTTCCTCTGAGCCACAGAAAAGTGACGAACGCAACCGAATATCCCGCCGCTTCAAACAGCAAATGCGGATGAATCCCCCATAGGTAAACAGGAAAATGCACGCGGCTCCTCGTTCAGGATTTTTGGTTCTCAGGATAGTAGCCGACGTGACTAGAACGTCCTAGAGGAAATTTCTTGCAGGCGTGCTTGTGTAGCACAGAATCGTGTAGCACGTCCGCCTCGGCCGCGCAGTTGCGCAAGCTCCGAGAATGTTTGGATATCGAGGATATCCACGTAGGGACGCGGATGTCGCGTCTCAGAATCGCGAGTGGCGCCGCGGGCTACCTTCGTGACGTACTTCATGCCCTTCGTGTGAACGCCTTCCGCAGCGAATCGACTAACCCCTGCATGCTGTATTCGCGCGCCTCGACATCCGCTTTCAACCCACACTCGCGCAACGTCGCCGATGTCACTGGCCCTATCGACGCGAGCAGCACTCCATCCAGCGATATCGCGCCCGCCATCTTCACGAAATTCTTCACCGTGGACGAACTCGTGAAGGTGATGGCATCCGGCCGTCGCTTTCGACCCCGCAGCAACTTCCTGGTTTTCGTAGCTGAGCCGCGTGGCAGTTCGGTCCGATACGCTTCAACCACGTCCACACGCGCACCTGCTTTGCGTAGTTCCCGCGGTATCACATCACGCGCCACGCTGGCGCGCACCAGCAACACTCGTTTCCCTTTTACCTTTGATCGCAGCGCCCGCACCACCGACTCGGCCACGTATTCCTGCGGCATCACATCAACTCGCAAGCCATGTCGCTCGATCTCGGCGCGCGTCGCCGGGCCGATCGCCGCCACGCGCAATCCGCTTAGGTTTGCCGATTTCAATCTCTGCAATCGGGAGAAAAATACCTCTACGCCATTCACGCTGGTGAGGATGAGCCAATCGTAAAGTGGTAGCTTCCGAACTGCTTCATCGAGCAGTCGATAAGATCTTGGTGGTTTTATCTCGATGAAGGGAATCTCGATCACAGTTGCGCCCTGTTCGCGAAGCAGCACGCTCAGCGCCCCGGCCTGCTTTGCGGCGCGTCCAACCAAGATCCGCTTACCGGCAAGCGGCTTCATGGCTGCTCTGCTACCGGCGCAGCGGCTCCGTAAATCTCGTCGAGAATCTCTTGCGCGCCCTTGCCTAGCAAAAGGGTTGCAACCGATGCTCCCACCCTCAGCGGGTCTTTGCCGGTTTGGCGTTCACGCAATACTCGCCTTCCATCCGGCGACGCCACCACGGCGGTCAACATCAGTTCGCTGTCGTGAACTTCGGCGTGCGCCCCGATCGGAACTTGACACCCGCCACCCAACCCATTCAACAGCGCGCGCTCGCACGAGGTTGTCGCGCGCGAAGCCACATCGTCCATAAAGGAGATCACTTGAACGGTTACGGAGTCGCCGGCTCGAACCTCGACTGCCAGTGCCCCTTGCCCGGCGGCCGGACACATCCTGTCGACTGGCAGCCGTTCGCGGACGTACTCTTCCAGCCCCAAACGCTTCAGCCCTGCCGCCGCCAGGATGATCGCGTCAAATTCGCCGCTCTCCAGCTTCCGCAAGCGCGTATCCACGTTGCCACGCAGCGGACTCACTTCGAGATCCGGACGAATCGCTCGCAACTGTGCCTCGCGCCGCAGGCTGCTCGTTCCCACACGTGCATGTTTAGGGAGAGACCCGAGCGCCTCAAACTTCTTCGAGACAAACGCATCGCGTGCATCTTCCCTCGGCAAGATCGCCGCCAAAGTGAATTCTCCGGACAGTTCGGTCGGCAGGTCCTTCAGGCTGTGCACCGCCAGGTCGATCCGCTTTTCGGCGAGGGCCTCCTCGATCTCTTTCGTAAACATTCCCTTCGTTCCGACTTTTGATAGCGCGACCTCGGTGATCTTGTCGCCGGTTGTCTTGATGACCTTAATGGAAACCTCGTGACCGCGCTCACGCAACAGGGCTGCTACGTGGTTCGCCTGCCAGAGGGCGAGCTGGGATCCACGCGAGCCGATTCGTAGCTTCGCCATTATTCTGGCTGGTCTTTCTTGGGAGCTTCGGTTTTCAGGTTGAAGATGCGGCGAATAGTTTCTTCCAGGGTATTCGCTTCTGCCTCACGCGCTGCTGACTTCAACGTCGTGATAGGCGTGTGCAAAATCTTGTTCACAATCGCTTTCGTCAATGCGTCGACCGCCATCTCCTGTTCAGGAGTCATCGCGCCCAGCCTTCCGCGAGCGCGGTCGATCTCCGCTTGGCGGATAGTCTCGATCTGCTCCTGCAGCGAGACGATGGTCGGAACAATCTCCTTCTCGTTGAAGCGGGCCAGGCATCGGTCGACTTCTGCCTCCACGATCTGCTCCGCGCGATCAGCTTCGGACTTCCTATCAGACAGGTTGGAGGCGACCACCGACTGCAGGTCATCGATGTCATATACGAAGATGCCGTCCAAGCGATTCATCTCCGGATCAACATCTCGCGGCACCGCGATGTCAATAAAGAACATCGGGCGGTTCTTGCGGCGCTGTAGGAACTTCACACCGTGCTCGCGCCGGAAGATGGCGTGTGGCGCTCCCGTTGAGGAGATCACGATGTCCGCCCGGTCGGCCGTGTCGTAGAGTTCGTCAAAGCGGATCGCCTCTCCCTGAAAACGCCCGGCCAATTCCACCGCACGGTCATGCGTCCGATTGGCTACAAAAATGGACCCAGCGCCATGCGCAAGAAGATGCTTCGCCGCCAACTCGCTCATCTTTCCCGCGCCCACAAGAAAGACATGCTTGCCTTCCAGCGATCCGAAGATCTTTTTTGCCAACTCCACCGCTACCGACGCAACAGAAACCGACGACGATCCTACCTGCGTCTCGTTTCGCACTCGCTTCGCCACGGCAAAGGCCCGCGTGATCACCCCATTCAGATTGGAATGGACCGCGCCCACGCCGCGTGCAACCGCGTAGGCTTCTTTTACTTGTCCCAGGATCTGCGGTTCGCCAACGATCATTGAGTCCAGGCTTGCTGCCACGCGAAAAAGGTGGCGCACAGCGTCGCGCTCATTCAGCTCATAGAGGTGTTCCTCATAGGGCGACACGTCGGTCTTGAAATACTCACGTAGAAACCCGCGCAGGTCGGTGTGTCCGTTTTCGGACGAGACCAACAACTCCACCCGGTTGCAGGTAGAGACGATCATTCCTTCTTCGACTCCGGGATGACGTGCCAGCCGTTGTGTCGCCTCCGCCAGTCGCGACTCGGGTATGGCGAACCTCTCCCTGATCTCCACGGGAGCAGTGCGATGGTTCACGCCGAGTAGCGAAAGTCTCATAGCTGAAGGAATCTGTGCACTCCGCTGAAATAGTTTGCCGCCCACGCCCCCACCGCGATCAGGAACGCGAAGCTGGAAAGGAACGCGGCCCGCCGTCCGCGCCATCCTGAGTTCCAGCGCGTGAACAGCAGTAGCATGTAGACCGCCCACATCAGCAGCGAGAGCAATATTTTTGGATCAAGAAAAAATGTCGCACCGAATTGTGCTTGAGCCACCACAGAGCCGGCGATCAATCCGACCGTCATGAACGGAAATCCGAGGATAAGCGCGCGATACCCGATCTGGTCGATCACTTCCAGCGCCGGCAATCGTGAGATCGTCCCTGAACTCTTCGATTTCAAGCCGCGCTCCTGCAGCAAATAGACGATGCTCGCCACGAAGCTCAGGAACAGTGCCGCGTATCCGGCGAAGATGAGCGCAACGTGCGCGACGATCCATCCTTTGCGCAGCAATTCCGAAGTGAACTCTGGAGGTTGTTGTCCGATCGACGCCGCAAAGGTCAGCAGGAAGACCAACGGGAAGACAAAGATCCCGAACGCGGTGGTTCGGTAGACCGCCCACACCGCCAGAAACAAGGCCATGCACAAAAACGCCAGCAGCGATTCCGAATGGTGGACGGTTGTCGGAGCAATATGACCGTATTCGAATGTCGTCTCTACCAGCGACACCAGATGCAGCAGTGCGCCAAGCGCGGTTGCAGGAATGACGAAGCGCGACAGCCATTCGCTCTTACGGCTCAGTCCCAAAAATGAATACAACAGGCCAACGCCGTAGAGGATTACCGCGATTCGCAACCAAAACAGGGGCATGGGAGGAGCTTCCGAACCTAGAGATTATATAGGTGCAGCGCAATCAGTGCAGACGGTTTACTTCGAGTTTCGCGGCGAGATGATGCGGCCGTATTCGGACGCTCGACCGACAATATCGAAATATGAGTAGGTTAGTCCCGCAATCCGGGAGATTGCATCCTCGGCGGCCTTTTCATCTTTCGCATATGTGGTCATGACGCAAAGAACGTAAGGACGATTGGACGCGAACACGTATCCCGAGTCGGCGCGGACTCCTTCCAATTCGCCGGGTTTTTCGGCCGCCTGCACCCCGGCGGGGAGGCCTCGCAGCATCGCACTGCGCTTCGAGTTCTGGCTCCAGCCCGTCGCCAGCATCTTTATAAAGTCATCGGTGAGTTCTTGAGAAAATAATCGGCGACGATAGATCGCCTCGAGAAGCGTCATCATCTCGCGCGGCGTCGCTACATTCTCTCGACCCTCGCGCGCTGCTTTCAGATCCATCATCTTTCTCTGCAGCCGCGTATATTTCAGCCCCAGACCCGACAACGTCGCGTTCACGTTCTCCATGCCCACTTGATCGATCAGCACATTGGCTGCGCTGTTGTCGCTTACCGCGATCATCATGGTGGCAAGGTCGCGGTTCGTCAGGCGCGTGGCGCTGGGCGTCAGACCCAGCATCACATCGCTGTCGGCGACCAGATCTTCTTTACGGACCGTATACAAATCGCCAAGCCGCACTTTGCCACTGGCTCCGTCCCGCGACTGCTGCTCCTGGTGGTACAGCTCTGCGAGGATGGCTATCTTGATCGAACTGGCCTGCGGAAATACTTCATCACCGTGTATCAGCAAAGTCTTTCCGTCGGTGAGGTCGAGGACTGCAACACCGAGCACGCCATCGAATTGCTTATCCACCGCAGCGACCGACGCCTGAAGCTTTCCCCAGAGAAGTTCGCGCTTCTGATCGGTTTTTTCCGGACAACACGCCGCAGTCTGCGCCCCGGCGGCTACGCACAGCAATAACAAGATCGAGATGGCTCTCCCGCGCAACCCGCTACTCCTCCACGCGATCTATATCCATGCTCCGCAACCTTGCTGCGGCCGTCTCCGGCGTCACCGGAGTGTAGTACACCTCTTTGAATGTGTAGGATTTCGCCCTTCCGCCCGCAAGAATCGGCAAAATCTCGATGTGCCAGTGATAATCCTCATCAATGGTCTTCCAGTACTGCAACGCGCGCGATTTGTGCTGGGTGTTAGGCACGGTGTGCAGCACCATCTGAAAATCCTCAGTCAACGACCGGACTCTCTGCAAAGTTCTTCGCAGGATGGTGGCCAGCTCCTTCAACATTTCCGGATGAGCCAACGCCCGACGCTCGAACGACGCGTCGTGGGTCTGCGGCAGGATCCATATCTCGTAGGGCGCGCGCGGCGCATAGGGACAGCACGCGACGAAGTCGCCGACTGTCTCAATGACCCGGCTTCCCTGCCTTAGCTCCTGCGCCAGGATGTCACAAAAAACGCATCGTTCTTTCTGGCTGTAGTAATCCTTGCCGGCACGCAATTCGTGCAGGACACGTCGCGGCACAAACGTCGTCGCCGTCAGGTTGGAAGTGGGATGTGCGAAATCCTGCCCCGCTACCGCTCCGTGATTCTTAAACACGGTGACGTACTTAAAGCGTTGGTCTTGCTTCAGATCCTGTATGCGTTGCGCCGCCAGGCTGAAGAACTTTTCGATCTCCCCGTCGCTCGCATTCCACAGTTGATGGTCGTGCTTGGGGTTTTCGATCAGCACCTCATGCGCGCCCACGGTGCGCATGCGGTCGTAGATCCCGTCTCCTTCGCGCTTTGGGTCTCCCTCGATGCGGTAGAAGGGTGCGGGGTGCACCACCGAACGGGCGGCCCATCCCGGAGAGGTTTCCGCCGGCACCGAGCCAACGACTTGCGGTGTGTCCTTGCTGCCGGCGCAGAACCGGCAGGGCGCGACTTTGGACTCCAACTTATCTTTCTCAGGGTCATCACCGGTGATGACCCATGAGCGCGTGATCGGATCTTTGCGTAACTGCATTCCGGCCAGAATTACATTGCTGGCGGTTCGCGTCAACTCCGGTACAAAAAAGTCCGGAAAACAGGTGACTCGACTGGCGTTACTCAGGCGATACACCCTGCTGGCAGCGTAATCTTACAGTCGGCGGCCAGCAACTCTGTTGTAGAATCACCAAATCCCCCGGCGCGAACCACTCTATCGTGCAACTACTCGTGTGCTCGAAGAAGCATTATCCAGTGATTGGGCGGAGTTGATTTGGAAACCGGGAAGATAATCCGAACTGAGACCGGCCCCGGCGCGCTGGCGCCAACCTCGGCCGAAGCCATCCGGCTCGCGCTTTCACCCGGCCACCGTCCCCAAATGGCGCCCGAGCCCGCCCTGGCCGACTACTGGCGCATCCTCCAGAAGCGCAAATGGACTGTTGTCGCCACCGCCATGATTGTCCTCACGCTGGCGGCGATCTATACCTTGCGCATCACGCCGACCTACGACGCAACCGCCCGTCTTTCCGTCAATCGCGAGAATCCCGATCCATTCGGCGTCAACCAGAAGGATTTTTCATCGGACGCCGAGGATTTCGACTACACCGTGCAGATGGATACGCAAGTCCGCATCTTGCAGGGCGATTCTCTTGCGATGCATGTGATCCGCGCTCTTCATCTGGAATCGAATCCGAAGTTTGCCGGCTCTCTCGCGGCGCCTCGTTCCGCCGCGGGCTTGCAGGCTCCTTCTTTAAGTAATGAACAGGAGCAGGCGCTTATCAATAAACTTAGGAGCGGGCTCAATGTCACGCCGGTGCCGAACACACGACTGATTGACGTGCGTGTCACCAGCCCTGATCCGCAACTTGCCGCTGCCGTCGCCAACGCATATAGCTCCGGATTCGTCGAGCTGAACCGCCGGGCCAAGTTTGAATCGACTCAACAGGCTTCAGAGTGGCTTTCCACCCAGCTTGCGGACCTCGAGATCAAGGTCGAAACCTCGCAGCAAAAGCTGGTGCAATATCAAAAAGAGCGCGGCATCATCGGCGGCGATGAAAAGACCAACATCATCACCGCCAAGCTCGACGATCTGAACAAGGAGTTAACATCCGCGGAAGCCGATCGCATCATCAAGCAGTCGGCTTACCAACAGGCCGTTTCGACCAATGCTGCATCCAGCGCGAGCGCCACGCTGTCTCCCTTGGTCGCCAAGTTGAGGACCGAAGAACTCGACCTGCAGGATCAGCTTGCGCAGCTCACCAGTCAGTTCGGCCCGCAATACCCCAAGGTCCAGGAAGTGACCAACCGTTTACAGCAGGTGCGGGCCTCACTGGACCGTGAAGTCAGGAACTCAGGCTCGCGCGCCGAAAGCGAATATCAGGCAGCATTGCAACGCGAACGCATGCTGCGTAGCCAACTAGAGGGTCAAAAGCAGGAAGCCAATCAACTCAATCAGAGCGCGATCGAATATAACCTCTTGAAGCGCGAGGCCGATAGCAACCGTCAGCTTTACGACGGTCTATTGCAAAAATTGAAAGAGGCTGGCGTTTCCGCCGGATTGAAGTCCAGCAACATCCGGCAGGTGGACGTCGCGCGTGTTCCGCTCGCGCCTTCACGGCCGAATATTCCGCGCAACCTGATGATCGCGCTGATGATGGGCTTTGCCGGCGGCATCACCCTTGCGTTCTTGCTCGAAGTGCTTGATAACACAGTGCGCACTCCTGAGCAGGTCGAGAGCATTTCCGGCCTGCCGGCGCTTGGTATTGTCCCTTTGAACTATCGCGATCTTAATCTGCTCGCCAAGGGTTCGCAACAAAAGTCATTGACCGGCAAAGGACCTTCAAAGTCCAAGGTTGGGATGATCGCCCATGCGCGACCCAAGTCCGGTATCGCCGAGTCTTACCGCGCTCTGCGGACTTCCATTCTTTTGTCTTCTCTAGGCGCGCCGCCCAAGATCATCCTGATCACCAGCGCTCTTCCCCAGGAGGGAAAGACCACCACCAGCGTGAACACTGCGATCGTTCTTGCACAAAAAGGTGGAAAGGTGCTGCTGGTTGATTGCGACATGCGGCGTCCCGGCGTCCATTCCATTCTTGGCATCAGCAACGATTGCGGACTGAGCACGGTGCTCGCGGGTGGCGAAAGTTCGAGCGCCGCTGTGGTGATCTCGCGCCAGCTGCCAAATCTATACGTCATGGCTTCAGGACCACCCCCGCCTCAGCCCTCGGAGTTACTTGCCTCCGAACCTATGCGCGCATTGCTTGAACAATGGGCGCAGGAATACGACCACATCATCCTGGATACGCCTCCTACTCTTTCCGTCACGGACGCCGTGCTGCTTTCGGTTAGGGCCGACGCCGTGGTGCTGGTGATCCGTTCTGGTCAAACTACCAAAGACGCATTGCGCCGGGCGCGTGACCTGCTGCTTCACGTGAATGCAAAGGTGATGGGGGTGGTCGTGAATGCCGTGGATCTCAGCGCTCCCGACCTCAATTACCAGTATTACTACGGTTCGAAGTACGGCGGCCGGTACTACGATGAGGCCGCTCGCAGCTGACACTCGCAGCATCTGGAGACCTTCGCGGTGTTCCTCGACTCCCGCCAGCGCAAGTTCGGATTTCTTTTCTTAGCAGCGGCACTCTCCCTCATCTCACTTGCCGTGACTGCGCGTTCCGCGATAGCTAGAAGGCTCGGAAGTTCAGACCACATCGCTTCGCTGCGGCGTGCGGCGCAGATGGAGCCGTCGAATGCCGCACGTCATCATTGGCTCGGACGCGTGGCTCTTTTTGTCCAGCAAGACCATCCCGGTGCGGTGCGTGAACTGGAAACCACTACGCGTCTCAACCCTTGGGTGGTCGAGTATTGGCTGGACCTCGCTTTGGCCTACAAGGCGGTCGGCAATGGCCACGGCGAAGCTCGCGCATTGGCGCGCGCTCTTCAGGCCGAGCCGAAGAACCTTAACGCAGCGCTTTCCGAAGGGAATTTCTACCTGAGTCGTGGAGAGATCGGCCCTGCCATGCAGCGCTTTCGGATTGTTCTCGAGAATGATCCTCCCGATCCTGTCTCTGTACTCGACACCTGCTGGCGTGCGACTCGCGATGTCAACGCGGTCCTCGAGGCTCTTCCTCCGCGTGCTGCTTTGCACTTCCGGCTGCTCGAGCTTCTGATCCGTTACGGAGAGCCACAGGCGGCCGGCCAAGTTTGGGAACGTCTGGTCATGCTTCCTCAGCCATTCGAATCGGGCAGGCCCATCGGGTACGTTGATTGGCTGATTCAAATGAAGCAACCTGCGGCCGCTCGCAGGGCGTGGGATCAGATCCAACTCATTTCGAGGCCACAAAAAGCCATAACGAAAGATCTCGTTGTGAATCCAGGATTTGAAGATGATCTGCAGAATGCCGGCTTCGACTGGCGCTTTGGTGCCGGCGGCGCTGTCAACTTCGACCAGGATGAGGAAGAGTCCCATTCGGGAAGGCGCTCCCTTGCCATCATCTACACCGGAGCCTCGATCAACGACTCCGGGTTGTTGCAAATGTTTCCCGTTGATCCTGGAACGACCATGCGTTTGACCGCCTTCGCCAGGTCGAAAGATTTGTTGGCGGCGGAGCGTCCTCGTCTAGCGATCGAGGATTTCTATTCACATTCCATCGTCGCAACCGGCCCAGCCATCCAGGAATCCACGACTTGGCAGCCCACTAGCGTTGACTTCACCGTTCCCCCCGATTGCCACTTGCTGGCGATTAAGATCATCTTGGGACCCGAGCGAAGCCGAATAAAAGGGACGCTCTGGGTAGACGATTTTCAACTCACCCAAGGCCCTGAGGTTTCTCCTTCATCCGCGGTTAACATTACTAAAGTTCGATAATGACGCAAGCTATGGCAATTCATGGAGTTCCGCGCGTATTACCATTCTGGAACGGCCACAAAATTCATTGACGCTGTTGGCGAATCCAAGGTACGATTTGACCTGTTCTGACACTCCAAACTATGTCCCAGAAACTTCTTCGCCCCACGGTGTGGCTACTACTGCTCTGCGTACCCATCGCCCTCACCGCTCAGGCGGTGCCTGCGATCCTGAACGTTCAAGGCAGCGCCAACGTGAACGGAAATCCGGTTCCGGGACATGGGAATATTTTTCCTGGTGATCGGCTCCAAACCATGGCCGGGGCCAGCGCCACCCTTACCGCCGATGGAATGAGTGCCAACGTCCCGGAAAACAGTTCCATCGTCTTCGGTGATAACAAACTCGATCTCGCCTGCGGCGGCGCGACCATTTCTACCGTGAAGGGCACTCTTATCCGATCGGTGGGTCTGGTTATCAGGCCGGCCACGGACACGGCAAAGTACTCGGTGTTCAACAGTTCAGAAGGATTGACTATCGCCCCGGCCGAAGGCTCGGTCACGGTCGATGACGGCAAGGGACAGCCGATCACCGTGCAGCAGGGACAATCTTTCACGCGCAAGATGAATACCGGATGTAATCCGATTGAGAAAAAAGCAGCGGGCAGCGTCCTGCCCATCGGTGCGGGCATCCTGGCCGCTCTGGGCGCCGGGGCCATCGTCTATTGCACAGTCGGGGACATATGCCGAAGCAAGTCGATGAGTCCTGAAACACCTGCCGGGCCCTGATCAGGATCCCTATTCCAGCATCAATCGCCGGATGGCAGTAGCCCGTCCGCTCATCTCATCGCACTCAACGATAACCGAGCAGAATCGTGGCTCATTTTTCGCCGGCTCGAAGCGCGAAGGCATGCTGGTCAGGAATCGTGAGAGCGCGTGTTCTTTCTCGACCCCGATGATGCCGTCGTAAGGTCCTGTCATCCCAACATCGGTTAAGAACGCTGTTCCCTGGTGAAGGATGCGTTCGTCCGCTGTCGGAACGTGAGTGTGCGTTCCCACTACCGCAGTCACGCGGCCATCCAAATACCAGCCCAAAGCCATCTTTTCCGACGTCGCCTCGGCGTGAAAGTCCACGAAGATCACTTTCGATTTCACCTGCTTCAGTAGCTCATCGGCTTTGCGGAACGGATCGTCGTTGTTCGCCATGAAGACGCGGCCCTGCAGATTCATCACTGCGAACGGCACCCCGCTCTTCGTCTTCCCCTCGAACAGTCCCACTCCCGGTGTTCCCATGGGGTAATTCGCTGGTCTCAGCACGCGTCGCGCCGGGCTGCTGGCGTTCCCGTTTGCCGAGTTGAAGAATTCGATGATCTCTTTCTTGTCCCAAACGTGGTTGCCGGTGGTCAGGACATCGATCTTCAACTCAAAGAGTTCTTCAACGATCGGGGCAGTCAGCCCGAATCCGGCTGCTGCATTCTCGGCATTGGCGATGACCACGTCGATCTTGTGATGGTCCACCACCTCATGCAGTTTTTCCCGCACAATGGTGCGGCCGGGACGGCCAAAGATATCGCCGATGAATAAAATACGCATGAAGTTATGATGGTAGCAGAGACTAAATGGCCCCTGCCGCCCAGCTCGCTCGCGCCCAGGAATTGATCAAGCAGGCCGACATCTGCATCTTCGATATCGATGGCACTCTTCTGAACTCGCGTGACGCGGTTCATTACTTTGCGTTCCTGAACGCCATTCGTAGCGTCTTTGCGGTCGAAGCGAACACCGATGGCATTCACATGCACGGCAATACCGACATCGGGATCCTGCGCGCCGTCGCTCAACGGGCAGGCATACCGTCCGCGGCACTCGAAGCTGAGTTATCCGGGATCATCACCCGCATGTGCGCTGAGGTCGAATCCAACAGCAAAGATCTCCGCCCGGAACTCTGCCCCTCGATCCGCGAGCTGATCACTTCCCTGCACGACCGCGGCAAGATCCTCGGCGTTGCCACAGGAAATTTTGAGGCCATCGGGTGGGCCAAGCTGCGCGCGGCCGGGCTGCGAGACTATTTCACCTTCGGCTCTTTTTCCGACCCCCATGAGACCCGCCAGGCCATTTTCCAGAATGCGGTCGCTCTCGCCAATAAAGTGTTGCCTGAAGCTTCCCTGTTGTTCTTCGGAGACACGCCCGCCGATATTAGCGCCGCGCGGGCCGTCGGCATCCCGATCATCGCGGTCGCCACCGGCATATTCCCTCTTCCCGAACTTGAACGTCATTCACCCGACACTGCCTTCGGCTGCTTCACCGACCTGTCACCCTTTTGAAGATCACTGCCGGATTCATTCCCCGTATCCAGCTACTCTCGATTGCACCCAACCCTGCAAGCGCAATAAGCACCCAACTTGTGCGGGCCACTTTACGCGGCTGTACGGAGGTGCGAGATGCTTTGGACTATTTTCGTCATTCTGTTGGTTCTATGGTTGCTCGGAGTGGTTAGCAGCTACACCTTGGGCGGCTTCATCCATCTGCTTCTGGTGCTTGCTGTGGTAGCTCTGATATTCCAACTGCTCACGGGTCGAAGTGCAGCGGTATAGCTCGCGGGTGGCTGCGGGACTTTCAAAAGGAGAACTAGAATGGACAGCAACGAGATCAAAGGCAAAATGAAGGACGTCGCCGGCAAGACCCAGGAGAAATTCGGCGAAGTCACTGGCAACAAGGAGCAGGAACTCAAAGGTATGGGCAAGCAGGCCGAGGGCAAGGTGCAGGAGACCTACGGCAAGGCTAAGGATGCGGTTCGCGATGCAGAAGAAAGCTTCCGCAAGCGCCAATCCGACGTCCAGCCCAACCGTGACGAAGAGATCGGCAACACTGACATCGAAAAGGACGAGAACGCCGCGTAGAGTTTTAGCAACGCCAATAAGAACGGGCGCCTTCGGGCGCCCGTTGCTTTTTGCCCGAAGTTGTTCGTGAGTCCTTCTTTCGGCCTCCAGCATCTTTGATTTACAATATTTAGTTCGCAATCACCTCACAGACTCATAAGGAACCATGGCCGCGCCCAAGACGTACAACAATCTGATCGATGGAGAATGGGTGCCGTCCCGCTCTGGACAGACCTTCGAGAACCTCAATCCCGCCGACACCCGCGATGTGGTCGGCATCTTCCAGCGCTCCAACAAAGAAGACGTGGATGCAGCCGTCGCCGCCGCCAAGCGCGCCTGGGAATCCTGGCGACTCGTCCCCGCCCCGCGCCGCGCTGAGATCATCTTCCGTGCCGGCGAGATCCTGTTGGAACGCAAAGAGCAGTATGCCAACGACATGACTCGCGAGATGGGAAAAGTTCTCAGCGAGACCCGCGGCGACGTGCAGGAAGCCGTCGACACCGCTTACTACATGGCCGGCGAAGGACGCCGCCTCTTCGGGCAGACGGTCCCTTCCGAACTTCCCAACAAATTCGCCATGTCCATCCGCCAGCCGGTGGGCGTGTGCGGCATGATCACGCCGTGGAATTTTCCCATGGCGATTCCCTCGTGGAAACTTTTCCCTGCCCTGGTTTGCGGTAACACCTGCGTGATCAAGCCCGCCGAAGACACACCACTTTCCACCATCAACATCGTTCAGGCGCTGGTTGATGCTGGCTTGCCCAAGGGCGTGGTCAACGTGGTCACCGGCTTCGGCCCCGAAGCGGGTGCGCCCATGCTCACTCATCCAGACGTCCGCGCCATTTCTTTCACGGGCTCGAGCGAAGTCGGACGCATGATCGGTGAAGTCGCCGCGCGCAGCTTCAAGCATTGCTCTCTCGAGATGGGCGGCAAGAACGCCACCATCATCATGGAAGACGCGAATCTTGACCTGGCGGCAGACGGTGTCCTCTGGGGCGCCTTCGGTACCACCGGGCAGCGCTGCACTGCCACCAGTCGCGTCATCCTGCACAAACCGATCTTCAACAAGTTTCGCGATGCCCTCGTCGAGCGCGCCAAGTCTCTGCGCATCGGCAATGGCCTCGAGGCCAATGTTGAGATGGGTCCGCAGATCAATCAAGCCCAGATCGAGACCTCGCAGAAGTACGTGGACATCGGCAAGAAGGAAGGCGCCAAGCTCATGGCTGGCGGCTCGCGACTCGACAAAGACGCTTACGCGCACGGATGGTTCTTCCAGCCCACCGTTTTCAGCGACGTTGACCCCAAGATGCGGATTGCGCAGGAAGAGATCTTCGGCCCGGTCGTCTCACTTATCCCGGCCGAGAACCTCGACCAGGCCATTGAGATCTCCAACAACGTGATCTACGGCCTTTCGACCTCGATCTACACGCGCAACGTGAATGCCGCCTTCCGCGCCGCACGCGATCTGTACGCTGGCATCACCTATGTGAATGCGCCTACCATCGGCGCCGAGGTGCATCTTCCCTTCGGCGGCACCAAGGCCACCGGCAACGGCCACCGCGAAGGCGGACAGGCCGCCATCGATTTCTATACCGAATGGAAGTCGGTTTACGTAGACTATTCCGACCGCTTGCAGCGTGCCCAGATCGATCGCCCGGAATAGTTTGTGCCCGGGTCAGCGGCTTCGGACCTCGCGGCCCCGCACTACATGAAATCAGCTAAGAGCTAAAAGCTAATAGCTAAAGGCTAAGAAAATGATCATTGGCGTTCCCAAAGAAGTGAAGAACCTCGAATTCCGCGTCGGCATCGTGCCCGCGGGCGTGCAAGCCCTCGTTGATGCCGGGCACAAAGTGTTCGTCGAAGCCAATGCTGGTGCCGGCTCTTCCATGCCCGACAGCGAATACAAGAAAGCTGGCGCGCAGATCCTGCAGAAGGCTGCTGACGTCTGGAAGAAAGCCGAAATGGTCGTCAAGGTCAAGGAGCCGTACGGCGCCGAGCCTTCCTACTTCCGCCCGAATCTAACGCTGTTCACCTACCTCCACCTCGCGCCCATTCCAGATTTAACAAATGAATTGCTCAGCAAAAAGGTCACAGGTATTGCTTATGAAACCGTCACCGACAAGAACCGCACTCTGCCGCTACTGACTCCCATGTCAGAGGTCGCTGGTCGTATGTCGGTCCAGGTCGGTGCGAGCTATCTCGAAAAAGAAAAGGGCGGCCGCGGCATTCTTCTCGGCGGCGTTCCCGGAGTCCCGCCGGCGAACGTTGTCATCATCGGCGGCGGCATCGTAGGAACTCATGCCGCCAAGATGGCCCTTGGTCTCGGCGCCAATGTCACCATCATCGATGTGAACCTGAACCGTCTCCGCGAGCTCGACGACATCTTCAACGGCCATCTTCGCACCCAGGCGTCGAATGCTTATTCCATTGCGCAAGCGACGGAAAAAGCCGACCTTCTGATCGGCGCAGTCCTGATTCCGGGCGCTTCCGCTCCCAAGCTCGTCACCAAGAAGATGGTTTCGCGCATGAAGAAGGGCGCGGTCATCGTTGACGTCGCCATTGATCAGGGTGGATGCATCGAGACGGCTCGCCCCACCACGCACAGCGACCCTTCGTATGTTGTCAGCGGCGTGGTGCATTACGCCGTCACCAACATGCCCGGCGCCGTGCCGCACACCTCTACACTCGCGCTCACCAACGCGACTTTCCCTTATGTGATGAGGCTCGCAAACCTCGGCGCGAAAAAGGCCATCCAGTCCGATCCCGGCCTGATGGAAGGTGTTAACACCTACAAAGGACACATCACCTACGGCGCCGTCGCCGAATCGCAAAAGCAGAAGTATGTGCCTGTGAAAGACCTGCTGTAATGATTGTGTGGGCGCGGACGCCCTCGTCCGCGCTGCACTCTTCGGCATCTAAAGCAGTAGAATCCCAATCAGATGCCCGCCCTCAAAGACATCCTGGACTCTCACGTCCGCGAGGCTGCT
>Ga0137403_10001192_pt1 | contig 32776 bp, 35 predicted proteins | sample CZOMad2_1_16fung_FD_122057 | JGI IMG/M metagenome (GOLD analysis project Ga0137403, IMG submission 122057) | Vadose zone soil fungal communities from Angelo Coast Range Reserve, California, USA - CZOMad2_1_16fungal (Hybrid Assembly) | ecosystem: Environmental > Terrestrial > Soil > Vadose zone... | reverse complement strand
TGAGGATGCCGACGGTGAACCCGTACTGATTGAAGCCGCCCTGGACGCGCCCCGATGTCATCGCCCCATACTCTACCCTGCTTCTTCCTTTCGAGGCCGGGTGAGCTTATCCTCTTGCGGCATGGCCAAACCATGAAGATCGACATCTTTCCCCACATCATGCCGCGCCGGTATTTCGACCGGATGCTGCAGGTGGCGCCGCCCGGGATGGCGCTCCAGAAGCGCATGTCAGGGATCCCCGTCCTGGTCGACGTCGAGCTACGTCTCAGGATCATGGATCGCTACGAGGGCTACGTGCAGGTGCTGACCTTGGCCAACCCGCCCATCGAGGTCGCCGCCGGGCCCGACGTGAGCCCCGAGCTCGCCCGGCTCGCGAACGACGGCATGGCCGAGATCGTCGCCAAGCATCCCGAGCGCTTCCCCGCCTTCGTCGCGTCGCTGCCGATGAACAACCCCGACGCGGCGGTGCGCGAGATCGATCGCGCGATCGACGACCTCTCCGCGACCGGCGTCCAGATCTACACGAACGTCGCGGGACGGCCGCTCGATTCGCCGGAGTACCAGCCGATCTTCGACCGGATGGCCCAGCGCGATCTCCCGATCTGGATGCATCCCGCGCGCCCCGCCGCCTTCGCCGACTATGCCGGCGAGCAGCGGTCGAAGTTCGACATGTGGTGGGCGTTCGGCTGGCCGTACGAGACGTCGGTGGCGATGGGCCGCCTGGTCTTCTCGGGAATCTTCGACCGGCATCCCGGGCTGAAGATCATCACGCATCACCTGGGCGCCATGATCCCGTTCTGCGCCGGGCGCGTGGGCGGCGGGCTCGACCAGCTCGGCAGTCGGAGCGACGATCCCGAGGACACGACCGCGCTCGGGCGTCTCTCCAAGCGCCCGATCGACTACTTCAAGATGTTCTACGGCGACACCGCGCTCTTCGGCGCCTGGCACGCGATGGAATCCGGGCTGGCCTTCTTCGGGGCCGACCACGTCCTCTTCGGGACCGACATGCCCTTCGACCCCGAAAAGGGGCCGGGATTCATCCGCGATACGATCGAGGCGATGACGCGCATGCGGGCCACCGAGGAAGAGAAGGCGCAGATCTACGAGGGCAACGCGCGCCGGCTGCTCCGGCTGCGCCTGAAATCCTAAGGAGACAAACATGACCACCAAGCGAGCAAGCGTCGAAAGCACCGCCGATGCGTATCTGGAGCTCCTGGCCGCCCGCGGCGTCGAGTACTTCTTCGCGAACTCCGGGACGGATTTCGCGCCGCTGATCGACGCCTACGCGCGCCGCCTCGCCCAGGGCCTGCCGGCCCCGCGGCCCATGACGATCCCGCACGAGGTGCCGGCGGTCGGCATGGCCCACGGCTACGCGCTGCTCACCGGGCGCCCGCAGGTGGTCATGGTCCACGTCATCGTCGGCGCCGGCAATGCGGTCGGCGGCATCATCAACGCCTCGCGCTCGAACGTGCCGATCCTCTTCAGCGCCGGGCGCAATCCACTGACCGAGTCCGGCCTGCACGGCAGCCGCAACCGCCACATCCACTGGGCCCAGGAGTCGTTCGACCAGGCCGGGATGATCCGCGAGTACGTGAAGTGGGACTACGAGCTTCGGAACTTCACCCAGCTCGAGACCGTCGTCGACCGGGCGCTGGCGGTCTCGCAGGCCGAGCCGCAGGGCCCGGTCTACCTCACCTTGCCGCGTGAGGTCCTCGCCGAGAAGCACGAGATCTTCGAGTATGCGGCGGTGAGTCGCGCGCCGAAGCCCAGCGCCGTCGCGGCCGCGCCGGAGGCGATCGCCGAGGCCGCCCGGCTCCTGACGGCGGCGCGAAATCCGATCATCCTCACCAAGGCGGCCGGGCGCGATCCCCTCGCCGTGCCGGCGCTGGTGAAGCTCGCCGAGGCGCTCGGCGCGCCGGTGATCGACCAGTTCCACACCTACATGAACTTTCCTCAAGACCACCCGCTTCACGCGGGCTTCGACGCGGCGCCGTATCTCGACGACGCCGATTGTGTCGTGGCGGTCGAGTCCGACGTGCTGTGGTTTCCGGCGCTCAAGGCGCCGCGCCCCGAGGCGAAGATCATTCAGATCGCGGTGGATCCGCTCTATGCGCGCTACCCGATCCGAGGGTTCCCGGCCGATTCCGCGTTATCGGGCACGGTCAGCCTGAACCTGGCCGCGCTCGCCGACGCCGTCCGGAAGGGTCTCGATGGCCGCGCCGTCGCCGAGCGGGCCCAGCGCTGGCACGCCGAGCATCGGCGGCTGCGTGAAGCGTGGGCCGCGACCGCGCGGAAGGCTCAGAACGAGCGGCCGCTCGAGATGGTGTGGGTCTCCAAGTGCGTCGGCGATCTCGTGGACGAGAACACGATCATGGTCGACGAGTACGACTTCGATCCGACCCAGGGCTGCTTCCGCACGCCGCGGACCTACTTCGGCTCCTCGCCGGCCGGCGGCCTCGGCTGGGGCCTGGGCGCCGCGCTGGGCGCCAAGCTGGCCGCGCCCGACAAGACGGTCATCTGCTGCGTGGGCGACGGCGCCTACATCTTCGGCGCGCCCACCGCGGCGCACTTCGTCTCGCGCGCCTACAACCTGCCGGTGCTGTTCGTGATCTTCAACAACCGCGCGTGGAACGCGGTGAAGCGCGCGGTGCAGAGCCACGCGCCCGAGGGCCTCGCCGCGAGGACCGGCCAGATGCCGATCTCCGATCTCGATCCCGCTCCGGACTACGAGCTGGTCTGCCGCGCCTCCGGCGGCCACGCCGAGAAGGTCGAGGACCCGGCCGCGCTGCCCGACGCGCTGGCGCGAGCGCTCAAGGTCGTACGCGACGAGAAGCGCCAGGCGCTCTTGAACGTCATTTGCAAGAAACCTTGATTCACGAAGTCGGCGAGGTCCGGTCGACGACCCAATGGGTCGTCGACCGGGCCCCTGGGTACAATGAAGCGGTGAGAGCTCGGCGGATCCTGCTGCTGCTGACCGCGTGGCTGTCGTTCGATCTCGCCACGCCGCTGCCCGGCGCCTTCGAGTTCGAGATCCAGGACTCCGAGATCGAGCATTCCCTGCAGGTCGGCCGTGAGTCGCATGACAAGCGCGCGGCCGCCTCGCAACGGTCGACCGCACGCGAGCGCGTCGAGCCCGATCGCCCGGCGCGCCGGTCGCTGTCGCCGACTCCCGAGGTCGGTCCGGCGACCGGGCCGTGGGTTCGCCAGGTCAGGCTCGCTCATCGACCGTCGGCAAGTCGCGCCTCGTCCCCCGAAGACCACTAACTCCGTCGTCCCGTTCGTCTCCTGATCGCGCCGCCCTCGGGCGGCCAACTCTGAACTAGCGGCGCGCCTCGGCCGGCGGGCCTGCGGCGCGCACCACGTACACGGGGAGACACGAGATGACTATCAATCGAGTCGAAGGACTCGCGATCGCGGTCGCGCTGATCGTGGTCGGGCGCCTTCTGGTCGCGCTGCTGAAGGCGTTGGTGGAGTAACGTATGATGTTTTTGATGGACCCAGAGTTCTGGGCGAGGGTCTTGGGGATCATCGTCATCGATCTCACGCTCGCCGGCGACAACGCGCTGGTCATCGCCCTCGCTGTCCGCACCCTTCCCAAGCGCCAGCAGTTCCTGGGCCGTATCTGGGGCACGCTCGGCGCGGTGGTGCTGCGTCTGGCGTTCATCACGATCGCGACGTTCCTGTTGCGGATCCCGTTCCTCCAGCTCGTCGGCGGCGTGGCGCTTCTCTGGATCGCGTTCAAGCTGGTCCACAAGGAGACGGGCGCCGAGGGGCACATGCGCGAGGGCGGCTCGCTGCGAGAAGCCATCTGGATCATCGTCGTCGCCGACGCGATCATGAGCCTCGACAACGTGCTCGCCGTCGCCGCCGCGGCTCATGGCGACTTGCGCCTCGTCGTCTTCGGCATCGCGCTGTCGCTGCCGATCGTCGTCTGGGGCAGCGGCCTCCTCGCCGCCTTGATGAACCGCTTCGTCTGGGTCATCTGGCTCGGCGGCGGCATCCTGGGCTACGTCGCGGGCGAGATGATCCTGAAGGACCAGGGGCTCGCGCGCTGGATCGATCACTCGACGCCGGGTCTCGGGTTGCTGCCGCTGGTGCCGGCCGTGATCATCGTGGCGCTCGGCTGGTGGCTCAACGGTCAGGTCGGCAGAAAGAAGGTGCCGGGCAACGCCTGATTCAGTATTCTAAGCGCCTATGGCGCAGGACCTCCGGAGCTATCTCGATCTCGTCAAGCGGCGCAAGCCCGGCGATTTCGAGATCGTTTCCAAGCCTGTCGACCCGCGATTCGAGATCACGGCACTCGTCGTCAAGCTCGAGCGCGAGGGTAAGCGCCGCCCGGTCCTCCTCTTCGAGAACGTCAACGGTACCAAGTTCCCGGTACTCACCAATCTCCACGCCAGCCGGCCACGTCTCGCCGCCGCCATGAACGCGGCGCCCGAGGCGACCCAGGCGACATATCTACGCGCGATGGAGAAGCCGCTGATCCCGAAGGTCGTGCCGAGCGGGCCCGTGCAAGAGGTCGTCCTCGAGGGCGATCGCGTGAACCTCTACGACCTGCCCCAGATCGTCCACCACGAGGGTGACGCCGGGGCGTACGTCACGGCGGCGATCTCGTTCGCGAAAGATCCGACGCGCGAGATCTGGAACTGCGCCTACAACCGGCTCCAGATCAAGGGGCGTGACACGACGTCGATCCACCTGACGACCGGCAAGCATCTGTGGGAGTTCCAGCGGATCGCCGAGTCGCGGAACGAGCCCCTGCCCCTGGCGCTGGTGATCGGCGTGCATCCGGCGATCGCCCTCGGCGCGCTCGCGATCGGATCCATCGACGAGGACGAGCGCGGGATCATGGGGGGGCTCCTCGGCGAGCCGCTCGAGCTGGTGAAGTGCCAGACCTCCGACGTCCTGGTGCCCGCCCACGCCGAGCTCGTGCTCGAGTGCGAGATCCTGCCGCGGCAGCGCACGCCCGAGGGACCCTTCGGCGAGTTCACCGGCTACAGCCTCGGCGAGCGCCAGCGCGAGGTCGTCCGCGTCAACGCGATCACGCACCGGCGCGACGCGATCTTTCAGGACATCACCGTCGCCCACCTCGATCACATGCTCCTGTCCACGATTCCGATGGAGGCGAACCTCTTCCGCGCCGTCCGGGCGATGGTCCCGTCGGTCAAGGCGGTGCGCGTGCCCGGGCCCTTCACGTGCTTCGTCTCGCTCGAGCAGCGCATCCCGGGCCAGGGGAAGAACGCGATCCTGGCGGCGTTCGGCGCGGATCTCTACATGAAGCGCGTCGTCGTCGTGGACGACGACGTCGACGTCTTCGACGACCGCCAGGTGAACTGGGCGATCGCGACGCGCTGCCAGCCCGACCGCGACATCACGATCATCACGAACGCGCGCGGCTCGGACCTCGACCCCTCGGCGCGCGACGACGGCTACACGGCGAAGTGGGGCGTGGACGCGACCGCCAAGCCCTCGCTCGCGGCCTACACGCCCCGGCACCGCGTGCCTCCCGACGTCTGGCAGCGGATCAACCTCAAGGACTTCTTCGCCTAAGCGGCTCCGTGGCGGAGAACTTCGCCCGGCGCCTCGAAGCCAGCTCGCGTCGCACCCCCGAAAAGCCCGCCCTCGTCTGGGACGACGCCGCTCTCACGTTCGGCGAGCTGGACCGACGGGCCGACGCCTTCGCGACACGGCTGGCGTCGACGAGCGTGACACGCGGCGATCGGATCGCGCTCACGATCGGGAATCACTGGGCCTTCGCCGTGGCACTGCTCGCCGGCTGGAAGCTCGGCGTCACCGTGGCTCCGCTCGACACGCTGTTGAAGCCGGAGGAGCGCGCCGACATCCTCGCCGACCTCGCGCCTGCACTCGTCATCGACGAAACCGACGTCGGCGGGCTCGGGCGCGGCGGGCCGGGGGGACCCGGACGGCTCCGTCACCCACTCGCCCGAACGCCGTCCGGGTCCCCCCGGCCCGCCACGCCCGAGCCCGCCGACGCCGCGTTGATTCTCTATACGTCAGGAAGCACCGGCCGGCCGAAGGGCGCCGTACTTTCTCATGCGGCGCTCGAGCTTGCGATCGAGTCGTGGGCTGGGCCGGTGATGGCGCTCGAGCCCGGAGACGTCGTGCTGGCGACGCTTCCACTCGCGCACTCGTTCGGCCTGAACGGCGCGCTGCTCGCTCCCCTGCTGGTCGGCGCCACCGTTGCACTCGTGGAGCGCTTCGCGCCCGATCGGGTGGTCGAGGCGATCCGTCGCCACCGCGTCACGGTATTTCCGGGCGTCGCGACGATGTTCCGCCGGGTCCTGGACAGCGCCGAGCTCGCGGCGGCCGATCTCGCGTCGGTTCGCATCGGGGTGTCGGGCGCGGCGCCCTGTCCGTGGGAGCTGGCCCGGGAGTGGCGCGACCGCACGGGGATCAGGATCGTGCGCGGCTACGGGATGACAGAGCTCTTTCGGCCCATCTCGTATCAGGCGGCGGACCCGACCGAGTCGCCGGACGCGATCGGCCGCCCCGTGCCGGGCGTGGAGATCCGGGTCGTCGACGACGCCGGTCACTCGATTCCCACCGGCGAGGCGGGCGAGCTCTGGATCAGGAGTCCCTCGGCGATGGACCGCTACATCAATGCTCCCGAGGAGACTCGGCAGGTCCTGGTGGAGGGATGGTTCCGCACCGGGGACCTCGCGACGGTCAGCGCCGACGGTCTCGTCACCATCGTGGGCCGCAAGCGCGAGCGGATCCTGCGCGGCGGGTACTCGGTGTTTCCGCCCGAGGTGGAAGCGGTGCTCCTCACGCATCCGGCCGTCGCCGAGGCCGCCGTCGTCGGCATGCCCCATCCCGAGCTCGGCGAAGAGGTCGCGGCCTTCGTGACGCTTCGCCCCGGCCCGACGGTCGGGCCCGATGATCTGATCGCTCACTGCAAGGATCGCCTGGCGGCGTTCAAGTACCCGAGACGGCTCACCGTGCTCGACGCGTTTCCGCGGGGCGCCACCGGGAAGATCCTCAAGTCCCGGCTCATGACGCTCTTGTAGTCTGTCTCATGAAGGTCTATCCTTCACGATCATGAGCCGCCCCTTGCAGGTCTATCTCGACGAAGCGGATCTCAAGAGGCTGGAGGCGTGGTCGCGTAGTCGCGGCTGGACGAAATCCCAGGCGATCCGCGCCGCGGTCCGGGCGCTCACCCGGCCTCCCGAGAAGGACCCGTTGCTCGGCGCGAGCGGCATGATCGAGGGGCTGCCGCCCGACTGCAGCGAGCAGTTCGACCGCTATCTCACGGAGACCTTCGTTGCCGAAAAGCCCGCGCCGTACCGGAAGAGGCGCCGACGGTCCCGCACGCCTGTTCGTCGATAGCGGCGCCTGGATCGCGCTCGTCAGCGCCCGGGATCAGCACCACGCCGAAGCCGATGCGATGTTTCGCGCGGCGGCCGCCCGCGGGATTCGGCTGCTCACGACCAACCTGGTGCTCGCCGAGGCTCACCGTCTCCTGCTTCACCGCGCCGGCACCCGGGCCGCCGTCTGGGCGCTCGACCGTTTCGAGGCCAGTCCCCAACTCACCATCGTCTTCACCGGCGCCGAGCATCACCGCGCAGCGCGAGCCTGGCTCGAGCGTCTCGCCGATCAACCCATCACCTACACGGACGCCGTCAGCTTCGCCGTAATGGACGCAACCCACTGCCCAGCCGCCATGAGCTTCGACCACGACTTCCTCCTAGCCGGCTTCCCCCTCTGGTTCGGCTGACAACCCCCGCAGGAAGCAAGACCGCGACAGACCGTGCGGTCGGGCCCGAATGAACGGCGCAAGCCCGACATCGCCGCGACGGAGAGTCGGCGACGACGACGACAACTGGGATCGGCGGGCCGGGGGCGGGGGCTGCTCCGCGGGCCCGGGGGTGAGGGGCGCTGGGACCCGTTCCCTCCCACACGGAGAACGTAGGTGATGCGTCCGGATGGAGCCCAGCCGCACCGGGCAATGTGGACGCGTGCCGCGTGGTCCCAGCGCCCCTCACCCCCGGGCCCGCGGAGCAGCCCCCGCAACCGGCCCGCCGCCACCCCCCCTACCGATCGAGCTCGACCAGATATTCCTTGATGCGCCGAGCGTCGGGCGCGTCGGGCTTCAGCGCGAGATACCTCTGGAACGCCTCCTTGGCCCGCGCGCTGTCCTTCTGCTGATAGTAGAGAAACCCGAGCTGCCGGAACGGATCGGGAAACGCCGGGTCGAGCTCGGCGGAGCGCTCGTACCGCTCGAGGGCCTTCTTCGCCTTGTCGGCCTTGTCGGCGACGTCCCGCGTCCGCTGCGCCTGCAGGCGGTAGAGGTCGCCGTAGTAGAGCTGCGCCACCGGGTCCTTCGGGGTGATCGCGAGCACCCGGTCGAGCTGCTCTTCCGCGAGCTTGAAGCGGCCGGCCTGGATGTCGAGCCGCGCGTTCTCACGCACGACCGTTCGCATTCGCAGGGCGAACTCCTCGGTGTTCGACACGGTGTCCGGCGCGACCGCGGCGGTCGCGTACTTGGTCTTGATCAGCTGGCTGGTGTCCTCGACCCGCTCCGTGAGCTTCGGGTGGCTGCCGAAGAAGAACGTCTCGAGACTCCCGCGGTCCTTGGACTCCTTTCGGAGCAGCTCGAAGACCTTCGGCGCCTCCTTGGGGTCGTAGCCGGCGCGGACGAGCTTGTCCATGCCCCCGGTGTCCGCTTCGCGCTCGAGATCGCGACCGTAGCCGTTGATCGCGGCGATGGCGGCGAGCTGCAGGCCGAGGCCGAGGAGCACATTCGCGGTCTGGCTCAGGACCGCGGAGCCGACGTAGTCGCCCGACTTCGCGCGCGAGCCCGCCGCCACCGCGACGCCGATCGAGGCGGCGATCGCCAGCACGGTGAAGAGGATCTGCTTGTTCTGGGCGTCGCGCGTGAAGCTGAGCGCGTGGCGGTTCGTCACATGGGTCATTTCGTGGCCGACGATCATCGCCAGCTGCGCTTCGTTGTCGAGGCGGGCGAGGAGCCCGGTGTGGATGTAGATCCGGCCGTTGGGCATGGCGAACGCGTTCAGCGTCGGGTCGCGCATGACGCCGAACTTGAACCCCGGCCCGCCGGCCTCGCGCACCTCGTCCGGCAGGAGCTTGTCGCCGATCTGACCGAGGTATTCGTCCAGGAGCGGGTCGTCGTAGGGCTTGGTCTTCTTCTGGAGCTGCTCTTCCTCCTTCTCGGCCTGGGCCCAGAGCTGGAGCTCGTCGGCTTCCGGCTTGAAGGGCTGCCCGCCGGCGCCGATCGGCTTCACGCTCCGCGAAGAGCAGGAGGCGGACAGCAGGGTGACGATGACGAGCCACGCGACCGAGCGGTAGGCGCCACGCGAGGGGCCCTGCGGCATCATTTAGTTCCGCTCGGCCAGCGTCTGCCGAACCCGCCGCAGCTCCTCCTTGAACGCCGCGGCGTCGCGGGCCTGGGGGTATTGGGTCAGGTAGCGCTCCCACTCCGACGCTCCCCGGTGGAGCTCGCCGAGCTTGACGAGGACCGTCCCGCGATCGCGGACGTGCAGCGGCGCGTCCGACTCGACGACGAGAAGCCGGTCGATGACCGCGAGCGCCTTGGCCCAGTCCTCTTGCCGGGCGTAGATCCCCTGGAGGTTCCTGAGCATCCGCACGACGATCTGGGCCTTCGGCGCCGGGGCGAAGTGCGCGTCGGTGAGCTCGACCGGGCGCCCGACGGCCCGCGACGCGATCGCTTCGGCCTCCGCGCGCTCGAGCACTCGGCCGCCGCCGAAGGGATCGAGGACCACCAGCTCGCCCTCGACCGGCGCTCCCACGCAAAAGTGTCCGGGCAGGCCGATGCCCACGATCTCCAGCCCCGCCCGTCGGCCGACCTCCATGGCGAGCACCGAGAGGGTAATCGGGATCCCGAGCCGGCGGTCGAGCACGTCGTTGAGGCAGCTGTTGCGCGGGTCGTAGTAGTCGTTGACGTTCCCGCTAAACCCTTCCGCGTCGAACAGGAAGTCGCGCAGCCGGTCGAGGGCGCGCCGCCGGTCCCGCATCCTCGACACTCCCGAGCGAGCGGCGAGATCGTCGAGCTTGGCCAGCGAGGGCTCGGGGGCCAGGTCCGGGAACTCGATCCGAGCGACCGCGAGCGCGGCGCCGGCCAGGTCGATCTCGGACATCTTCACGAGGTCCCGGAAGTCGTGGAGCGCTCCGTCCAGGCTCACCGTCTCACCTCGCCCCGCTCAGCAACCCGGGGCGTGATGGATGCCCGCCGTCGCCAGCGCTTTTTTCTGGAGCTCATCGGCGAGCTCGAGCGTCTTCCGCGCCGCGTGCGACGCGGCCGCCTGCGCGTCCGGCGTCGTCGCGAGCCGGAGCAGCAGCGTCCGGCCCAGCTCGTGGTGATAGCGCTCGTCCGGCTCGATCACGTCGCGATACATCGCGGCCGTCTCGCGATCGCCCGCGTGCTCGCAGAACCCGATGAACTGGCGGTTCTTCACGACGGCGATCGCCTCGCGGGTGAACTGGCCGGCGGCGACGCGCTCGACCGTCGTCTTGAGGGAGTCCAGGTACTGGAACAGCGGACCGTAGCCCTTGGCGAGCGGATCGAACGACCTGGCGTCGAACCCGAGCGCGCGGAGCCGGTCGGCGATCATCCGGTAGTGCTTGGCCTCGTCCCCGACCTGCCGCGCCAGCGCCAGCTTGACGTCCACGTCGTCGGTGGTGACGAGCCAGCGCGCCGCGATCTCGGTGGCCTCGATCTCATTCCGGAGCGCGACCTTCAGCAAGTTCAGAACGTTCAGGTCGCCCTCGACCTCCGGCTTGAGGGTGTCGGCGGGCGCCAGCAGGCTCAGCCGCCGCTGGTTGTCTCCGTCGAGCTGAGCGACGAACTCCTGGGCCGTCATGCGGTGACTCCTTCTTTCAGGAGGCGCGGCAGCTCCTGGGTGAGTATCTCCTTGGTCACGACGCGAGCGCACCGCGAGTGCCAGGGCTGCGTCTGCCGCGCCAGCGCGTGCGTGGTGAATCCCAGGACGGGCGTGCCCGCGCCGGCGAGCGCCCCGAAGAGTCGCTCGTAGTCATGCCCGGCCGTGAGATCGACCAGTACGAACCGCGGGCTCCGGCCGAGCGATGCCTCGACCTGCTCGCACGTCCTCGCGAACTCGACAGCCACGCCGGCGAGCCGTCCCGTCTCCCTTATACGAGCGACGAAAAACAAGTCGCTGACCACCGCGAGGACCGGGCCGGCGGAGTGGGTGACGGAGCCGGCGGGGGGGACGCCACTCCCGCCGCCCCGGTCCTCGCGAGGGTCAGTCGGCTTGTTCACGGATGCCGAGCCAGTGCTTGTTCCACTCGGCGATGTGGGCGAGCGTGGAGAGGTTGCGCATCCGGTCGAGGTAGACGATCCCGTTGAGATGGTCGGTCTCGTGCTGGCTCACCCGCGCGAAGAAGTCCTTCGCGATGACGTCGACCACCTGGCCCTCCCGGTCGAGACACTGCAGGCGCACCGAGGTGTAGCGGGGCACCATCCCGCGCAAGTCGGGGACCGAGAGACAACCCTCCCAGCCCTCCTCCATCTCGTCCGTGAGCGGCGTGAGGACGGGATTGATGAGCACCATCAGGGGCACCACGGGGGCGTCCGGGTAGCGCGGATTGCCGAGCACCTCGACGACGGCGATCTGCTTGAGGGTGTGCACCTGGGTCGCCGCCAGGCCGGCGCCGTCGTACTCGCGCATCGTCTCGATCATGTCGTCGATCAGCCGCTGGATCGCGGGCGTTCGGATCGAGCCAGGATCGACGGGCTCGGCGACTTGCCGTAGCACGGGATGACCGAGGCGCGCGACTTTCAGGATCGCCATGGCGGATTGAATTTTATCATGCGCGTCACTTCGTCTCGACCTTCCCGACTTTCCGGACGCCCTCGGCCAGGCGGCGCGCGTCGGCCTCAAAGAACCTCGAGAACTCCTCCCCCTGCTTGAACACGATCGGCGTCTCGAGCTTGTCCATCGCTCCCTTCAAGTCGCCGTCGGTGACGGACGCGCGCAGCGTGTCCCGGAGCTTGGCCAGCACGGGCTCCGGGGTGCCCCGGGGAGCAAAAACGCCGGCCCAGATGTAGAACTCGGCGTCCGGGTAGCCGAGCTCCTTGAACGTCGGCACCTCGGGCAGCGCGGCGACCCGCTTGTCCCCCCACCCGGCGAGCGCACGGAGCTTGCCCGCCTTGATGTGCCGCAGGACCACCGCCGGGCCCGAGGCGAGCGCGTCCACGTGGCCGCCGAGGATGGCGGTCAGGGCCGGTCCCACGCCCGCGTACGGCACGTGGCGCAGCTTGATGCCGGCCGCGTGAGACAGGAGCTCCATCGCCATGTGGAGCGTGCACGACCGCCAGCGCGACGGGCATGAAGGCGGGGCCGGGATTCCGGAGGCTGCCGAGGGGCAGGCGCCGGCTCTCCCAGAGGACGACCAGCGAGAGCAGGACGAGTGCTATGCCCGCGACGCGATCGGTCGTCAGCATCGCCGCCGGGCGCTCTCAGCCCTGATGATTCATGAACGACACCACGACGAACGGGCGGGTGCCCCCGGCCGCCCGCACCCGGCGCCACCCGCCCGGCGAGCGCGTCGATCGTTCGTGAATCATCCGGGCTAACCCCTCGCGGAGAGCGCGCGCCAGATCTTCTCGGGCGTGAGCGGCATGTCGAGATGCGTGACGCCGAAGGGTGCCAGCGCGTCGACGACGGCGTTCACCATCGCGGGCGGAATCCCGATCGTCCCCGCCTCCCCGATTCCCTTGGCGCCGAGTGGATTGTTCGGCGAGGGCGTGTGCGCGTGACCGATCTCGGCGTGCGGGACGTCGTCCGCGCGCGGGACCGCGTAGTCCATGAGCGTGCCGCTCAGGAGATGGCCGTCGCGATCCAGCACGGCGGCTTCCATCATCACCTGGCCCCAGCCCTGGGCGAGCGAGCCCTCGAGCTGACCGTCGGCGAGCAGCGGGTTCACGATCGTCCCGGCGTCGTCCAGCCACACGATGCGCTCCGGCGTCACCGTTCCGGTGTCGCGATCGATGCGCACCGACACGACGACGGCGCCCGCGCTCCAGACCTCTCCCTCGGGGCTGAAGAAGCGGGTCGCCTCGAGCCCGGGCTCGGCGCCGGCCGGCAGCCCCTGGCCGCGGTAAGCGAACTCGGCCACGCGGGCCCAGGTGACCTGCCGCCCGGGCGCGCCGACGACGCCGAAGCCCCCGTCGACCGCCACCACGTCGTCCGCGGCCGCCTCGAGGAGGCCCGCCGCGAGCCCCCGCGCTTTTTCGCGCACGTCGCGCGCCGCGAGCACGAGCGCGGACCCGCCGAGCGCGACGCTCCGGCTGCCGAACGTGCCGATGCCCTGCGGCGCGCCGAGCGTGTCGCCGTGGCGAACGGTCACCGCCTCGGGCGTGACCCCGAGCTCGTCGGCGATGATCTGGGCGAACGTCGTCTCGTGCCCCTGCCCATGGGCACTCGACCCCGTGACGGCGAGCACGGCGCCGGTCTGCTCCACGCGAACCTGCCCGCTCTCCCAGCCGAGTCCGGAGGGCTCGACGTACGTCGCGACGCCGACGCCGACCACCTCACCCCGGGCGCGTCGCGCCGTCTGGGCGCGCCGCAGGCCCGCGTAGTCGGCGGCGGCGAGCGTGCGATCGAGCAGGTCGGCGTAGTCGCCCGAGTCGTACACCTGCCCCGTCGCCGTCTTGAAGGGAAAGCGCTCCTTCGGAATGAGATTGCGTCGCCGGAGCTCGACCGGGTCCAGGCGGAGCGCCCGCGCGGCCTCGTCCACGAGGCGCTCGATCAGGAACGCGGCTTCCGGACGGCCCGCACCCCGGTAGGCACCCACCGGCGGGGTCGTGGTGAACACGCCGACCGACTCGATGTCCACGTGCTCCACCAGGTAGGATCCCGGCAGGCACCGGCCGTGATTCTGCGGCGTCCCGCCCACGGTGACCGCGAGGCTCGAGCCCAGGGGCTGGCGGATCCTGGCGCGCAGCCCGGTTATGCGGCCCTGGGCGTCGAGCGCGAGCTCACCGGTGGACTTACCACCGCGGCCGTGATTGGTCGTGAGCAGGTCTTCCGCGCGGGTCGAAACCCACTTGACCGGCCGACCGAGCCGGCGCGCGACCCAGGCGACGAGGACTTCTTCCCGGTAGGGGCCGCCCTTCACGCCGAAGCCGCCGCCGACGTCGGGGGCGATCACGCGGACGCGCGCCTCGTCGAGTCCGAGCATGCGCGCGAGCGAGGCGCGGATCCGGAAGGGCGCCTGCGTCGAGGTCCACACCGTGAGCTCTCCGGCGTCCGCGTCCCAACGCGCGAGGGCCCCGCGCGGCTCCAGCGGGACGCCGCACAGGCGCTGCTGCTGCACGGTCAGCGTCACGCGATGGGCCGCGTCGCGGAACGCGCGGTCCGGATCGCCGTGGCGCCACGCGACGGTGAGCGCGCGGTTGTCACGGCTCACCGGGACCACCTGCGGCGCGCCCGCCGCCAGGGCTCCGTCCGGGTCGGCGACTCCGCCGAGCGGCTCGTACTCCACCGCGAGCCGATCCACCCCGTCCGACGCCGCGTAGGACGAGTCGGCGACGACCGCCGCGACCGGCACGCCCTGGGCGCGGACGACGCCGGCTGCCAGCAACGGGTACTCGGGGACGAGCGTGCCGGGCGCCAGCCGCATGAGCGGGACCGGCCCGATCTGGCCGAGATCCTCGGCGGTGAACACGGCGACGACGCCCGGCGTTCGCCGCGCAGCGGTGGCATCGAGCGAACGGATCCGGGCGTGGGCGTGGGGGCTTCGCGCCAGCGTCAGGTGCAAGACACCGGCGACCGCGAGGTCGTCGACGAACCGCCCCCGTCCGGTCACGAGCGCCCGGTCCTCCCGGCGCCGCATCGGTCGTCCGACCCATCCGGGCCGCCTGACTCTCACGACAACGGCGCACCATCGGCGCCGAGCTTCGCGAGCGCCCACGCGGCGGCGTGGCGCACGACCGGCTCTTCGTCGGCGAGCGCCCGCGTGAGCGCGCCGACGGCACGCCGCTCGCCGCGGTTCGCGAGGACGATGGCCGCATTCCGGAGAAGCCCGGCGCGCTTCGTCCGCGAGAGCGCGGTGCCCCGGAACCGGGCGCGAAACGCGTTCGGGTCGAGCTCGAACAACGTCTCGAGCGGACCGAACGATCCGGACGGTCCGAGCGCCGGCTCGCGGCCGGGCTCGGCCTTGCGGTTCCACGGGCACACTTCCTGACACACGTCGCAGCCGAAGACCCACTCCCCCACGTGCTCCGCGAGCGCGCCTGAAATATCGCCGCGGTGCTCGATGGTCAGGTACGAGATGCAGCGGCGCGCGTCGAGGACGTACGGGCCGACGAACGCTCGCGTCGGGCAGGCGTCGAGACAGGCGGTGCAGGTCCCGCAGCGATCGGGCTGACGCTCATCGAAGGGCAGCGCGGCGGTCGTGAGGACGACGCCGATGAAGAAGTAGGAGCCGAGCGACGGGGTCAGGAGATTCGTGTTCTTGCCGATCCAGCCGAGCCCCGCCCGCGCGGCGAGATCGCGCTCGAGAACCGCGCTCGAGTCCACCGCCACCCGGCTCGCGACGCCGGGGCCCGCCGCCGTGCAGACGAACTCGCCGAGCTCGACCAGACGGGGACGGATCACGTCGTGGTAGTCACGGCCTCGGGCATAACGCGCCACGGGCCGCCAGTCGTCTTCCGTCGTCGTGGTGTTGTAGCTCACCGCGACCGCCACGACCGAGCGACAACCCGGCAGGAGGCGCGCAGGATCCAGGCGGTCGGCGCGACCGCGGTCGAGATAGCTCATCGTGCCGGCGTAGCCGGCGTCCAGCCACGCCTCGAGCTCGGCGCCGTGCTCGGGAGGCTCGGCCGGACCGATCGCGACCCGGTCGAAGCCGAGCTCACGCGCGCGGGCCTTCACCGCCTGGCCCAGGGCGAGGTCGACCAGCGTCACGCCTTGCGCGCCTTCACGACCAGATGGGCGTGTGTGAGCGTCCGCCCGCCGTCCTCGAGGAACTTCACGTAACGAAACCAGCGGCCGTCCACCTTCCACCGCTCCTGAAGCCCGACCGCCGCCGCGAGGCCCTCTTCGACCGAGGCGAACGCCTTGACGTCGCGCTCGACCTCGAGGTGCTCGACCGTGAAACCGGTCCGCTTGAGGAGCCGCCGCACGCCGGTCTCGCCGTAGGCGAAGCGGGAGGGCCGTCCGGTCTCCTTCCACTGGTCGGTGTGAAACGCGACGAAGGCGAAGACCTGGCCGGCCCGGAGCGCCCGGCCCGCCCGCTCGGCGATCGCGTCGGACATGCAGAGGTAGGCCACGACCACGTCGGGCTTGAAGGGCGCGTACTCTTCGACCTCCACGTCCCCGACGACGAACCGGACGTTCGAGATCTTGGCGGCGGTGGCCCGCCGGCGGGCCTCGTCGATCGCCCTGGCGTCGCGGTCGACGCCAACCACGGCGCGACAGAGGGGCGCCAGCGCCAGCGCGACGCGGCCCGAGCCGGTCCCCGCATCGAGGACGGTCAGCTCGCCGAGCGGCTCGGTCTTGAGACGCTCGAGAAAGCCCGGGCTCAGCTCCTCCGTCGAATCGGGCGGTCGGCCCTCAGCCCGTGACGGCGCCATCGGATGCGCTGGAGACGAGCCGCGCGTACTTCGCCAGGACGCCCCAGGTATAGCGCGGCTTCGGCCGCTTCACGCTCTTGAGGCGCTTCTTCAGCTCGGCGGCGGAAAGCTCGACGTCGAGCTTGCGCTTCTTGATGTCGACCACGATCGTGTCGCCGTTCCGGAGCGCGGCAATCGGACCGCCGTCGGCGGCCTCCGGGGCGATGTGGCCGATCATGAACCCATGGGTCGCGCCGGAGAAGCGCCCGTCGGTCATCAGCGCGACGGTGTCGCCCAGGCCGGCGCCCTGGATCGCGCCGGTCACGTGGAGCATCTCGCGCATCCCGGGCCCGCCCTTGGGTCCCTCCCAGCGGATCACGATCACGTCGTTGGCCTTGATCTTCCCGGCCTTCACGGCCTGGAAGGAGTCCTCCTCGCGGTCGAACACCCTGGCGGGGCCGCGGTGGAAATCCCGCTTCTGTCCCGAGACCTTGGCGACGCACCCTTCAGGAGCCAGATTACCGCGAAGGATGACGAGGCCGCCCTCCGGCTTGAGCGGATCGGAGAGCGGCCGGATGACCTTCTGGCCCGGCGCCTCGCGCGCGGCGCGCGCCTCGTCGCCGATCGTCCGGCCGGTGACGGTCGGCTCGTCGGCGTGCAAAAGCCCCGCGTCGAGCAGACGCTTGGCGACGACCGCCATGCCGCCGGCGTCGTGCATCTCGGGCGCCGTGTAGGTACCCCAGGGCCTCATGTCGGCCAGGAGCGGCGTCTTGCGGGAGATCTTGTCGAACTCGTCGATCGCCAGCTTGACGCCGGCCTCCTTGGCGATGGCGAGCAGGTGCAGGACGGCGTTGGTCGAGCCGCCCGTCGCCATCACGCCGGCGATAGAATTGTGAAGCGCCTTCTTGGTGATGATCTGTCGCGGCAGGAGGCCTTTCTTCAAGAGGTCCATGACCAGCCGGCCCGTCTCGAAGGCGATCTCTTCCTTGCGCGGGTCGACCGCGGTCACGCCGTTGTACCCCATGGGCGACACGCCGAGCATCTCGAACGCGGTCGACATCGTGTTGGCCGTGAACTGCCCCCCGCAGGCACCGGCCCCGGGGCAGGCGCGGCTCTCGACCTCGTTGAGCTCGCGGGCGTCGATCTTGCCGGCGTTGAAGGCGCCGATCGCCTCGAAGACTTCCTGGATCGTGAGCTTACGGCCCTTGTACTCGCCGAAGGCGATCGAGCCGCCGTAGAGCATGACGCTCGGGAGGTTCAGCCGCGCCATCGCCATGACCATCGCGGGGATGGTCTTGTCGCAGCCGGAGATGCCGACGAAGCCGTCGAAGAGGTGGCCGCGGACGACCAGCTCGACGGAGTCGGCGATGGTCTCGCGGCTGACGAGCGAGGCCTTCATCCCCTCGGTGCCCATGGCGATCCCGTCGGTGACGCTGATCGAGTTGAACTCGATCGGGGTGCCGCCGGCGGCGCGGATCCCTTCCTTCACCTTCTCGGCCAGCTTCCGGTGGTTCCAGTTGCAGGGCGTGACCTCGATCCAGCAGTGGGCGACGCCCACCAGGGGGCGCTTGAGGTCCTCGTCGGTGAAGCCGATCGCCTTGAAGTAGGACCGCGCGGCCGCGCGGTCCGGGCCGTCCAGGAGGACGCGGCTCTGGTGCCTGGGGTCGAACGTCATGCGGTGGCCTCCTTGGTCCGCTTGGCGACGATGTATGTGAACTGTCCCTGCTGAACGACCTCGCCGCGCTGATCGACGACCGTGCGCTCCTCGACGACGAGGCCGCCGTCACGCATCGGCCGCTTGGAGACGATACGGGACCGGCTGTGCACGGTGTCCCCGACGCGCAGATCCTTCACGACGTGCCAGTCGAGCTTGACGAACGCGAGCACGACCAGGGGCGGCTCGGTCACGCGCCAGCCCAGCCCGACCACGAGACACAGGGGCAGGACATCGGGGACCCCACCGGTCGCAGCCGGCAGCTCGCGCGTGATGCCGAGGTACATGCCGACGTGCGTCTCCGTCACGGTGATGGCCGGCGTCACCTGAACCTTGTCGACGACGACGTCCTCGAAGTAAGTGCCTCTCACGGGTGCTTCTCCACGATCAGGTCGGTCTCCCCCTCCTGGACGATCTCGTCGCGCTGGTTGAGGACGGTGCGCTGGAGGGTGACCAGCCCGCGGTCCGGCTCGGCGAGGTCCTTCTTGCCGGTCACCTTCGCCGCGAGCCTGATCGTATCCCCGATCTTGACCGGCGCCTTGAACTTCCAGCGCAACCCGGCGAACGACAGCGTCGCGTACGGCGTGGTAGCGCGGCTGAACAGTCCAGACTGGATGGCGAGGCAGAGCAGGCCGTGGGCGATGCGCTCGCCGAAGACCGACTGCTTCATGAACTGGGCGTCCGTGTGCAGGACGTTGTAGTCGCCGGAGAGCCCGGCGAACATCACGATGTCGGCCTCGGTCACCGTGCGCCCGGGAGACTCGTATTCCTCGCCCAGGGCGATCTCGTCGAAGTACCGCCGCTGCTCGGTCATTGGCTCGTTGAGGTTCGCGACGCAGGCCGTCGCGAGGCTGGGGCCCCGCCGGCCGGGCGACGATGGACCGAGGATATCACGCGCGCACGCCGAGCTCGCTCCGGACGAGCGCGGCGCCGGCGGCGAGTGCCCGCAGCTTGCCCCGCGCGACGTCGCGGCCCAGCGGCACCATCCCGCAGTTGGTGCAAGGGAAGAGACGCTCCGGCGGAACGAAGGGCAGGACGCTCCGGATGGTCGCGGCCACCTGCGCCGGCGTCTCGATCGCGTCGGTCGCGACGTCGACGGCGCCGACCAGCACGTCCTTGCCTTTCAGCAGACCGAGGAGCGAGACCGGAACGCGCGAGTTGGCGCACTCGACCGAGATCTGGTCGACGCGGCTCGACGCGAGCACCGGGAACGTCTGCTCGTATTGCCGCCACTCGCCGCCGAGCGTCGCCTTCCAGTCGAGGTTCGCCTTGATCCCGTAGCCGTAGCAGATGTGCACGGCCGTCTTGCAGGGAAGCCCCTGGATGGCGCGGTCGAGCGCCTGGATCCCCCACGTCCGCACGTCGTCCATGTAGACGTTGAAGGCGGGCTCGTCGAGCTGCAGGACGTCGAGGCCGAGGGCGGCGAGCTCCCGGGCCTCCTCGTTGATGAGCCGGGCGAACTCCAGCGCGAGCCGGGCCCGGTCGCGGTAGTACTCGTCGGCCAGCGTGTCCACGATCGTCATCGGCCCGGGGATCGTGAACTTGAGCTTCCGGGTGGTGTGGGCACGCGCGAACCTGACGTCCTCCGCGTGCACCGAGCCTCGGCGGGCGAGCGGCCCCGTCACCGTCGGCACTTCCGCCTTGTAGCGGTCGGCGCGGATGCCGATCGTCACGCGCTTGGCGAAGTCGACGCCTTCGATCGCTTCGAGAAATCCGTGAACGAAGTGCTGGCGCGACTGCTCGCCGTCGGTCACGATGTCGATTCCGGCCGCCTCCTGCTCGCCGAGCGCCACCAGCACCGCGTCGCGCTTGGCCTCGGCGAGCGCCGGGCCCGACTGGCTCCAGGGCGCCCACAGCACGCCAGGCTTCGCGAGCCACGAGGGTTTGGGGAGGCTGCCGGCGATCGTCGTCGAGAGCATGGAGCGTTTCTAGCAGACGCGCGGCCGCGTGTCCACGGCGCTCGTCGACCGCCCCCGGACGCAGGGAAAACCTCGACGGCGTCGCGAGCGCTGGATATAATTCGACCGACACATCGAAGAGTGGAGGTGTCGAACTGCATTTCACCGACGAACGTTTGAATTCCGTCTGGGACAAGGTCCAGGCCGGCCGGCGTCTGAGCCGCGAGGACGGCCTCCTGCTCTTCGAGACCGACGATTTGCTCGGCCTCGGGCGCATGGCCGACCACGCCAAGACCGCGCGCGAGGGTGACCGCGTCTACTTCGTCCTCAACCGCTACATCTCGCCGACGAACGTCTGCGTGCTCTCCTGCGCCTTCTGCGGCTTCGCGCGCAAGAAAGGCGAAGCCGGAGCCTTCGAGTACACCGTCGAGGACATCGTCGGCATGGTCAGCGACGAGGTCCGCGAGGTCCACATCGTCGGCGGGCATCACCCGGATTGGCCGTTCGAGTACTACGAGCGCGTGATCGCCGGGCTGCACGCGGCGCGGCCTGCAGTCCAGATCAAGGCCTTCACGGCCGCCGAGATCGACTATTTCTGGCGGCGCTGGAAGATCGAGCCGCCGGAAGCGCTCGCGCGCCTCAAGGCGGCCGGGCTCCAGACGATGCCGGGCGGCGGCGCCGAGATCTTCTCGCCGCGCGTGGCCAAGCTCCTCCGCTACGCGGGCAAGGCCGACGGCGACCGCTGGTGCGAGATCCACGGCATCGCCCATTCGCTGGGCATCCGGACCAACGCGACGATGCTCTACGGCCACGTGGAGACGCTCGCCGAGCGCGTGGACCATTTGCTCCGCCTGCGCGAGCAGCAGGACCGCTCCGGTGGATTTCTGACGTTCATCGCGCTGCCGTATCAGGTGGGGACGACGAAGCTCGTACCGAGGTCCACGCCGCCCGCCGACAATCTCCGCACGATCGCCGCCGCGCGGCTGCTGCTCGACAACTTCCCGCACGTCGAGGCGTACTGGGTGCTCCTGGGCCAGGAGACCGCGTCGGTCGCCCTCCACTTCGGCGCCGACGACGTGAACGGGACTCTCGAAGACGAGCGCGTGCAGCACATGGCGGGTGCCGAGACCCCGGCGGGCCTCGCGCGCGAGCAGCTCTTCCGCATCATCCGCGACGCCGGCAAGATCCCGGTCGAGCGCGACGCGCTCTACAACGTGGTCCGGGTCTGGGACCGTGAGGGCGTCGCCGCGTGACGGCTCCGGTGCGGGTCCTTCAATGATCGAGAATATCGAATCCATCCGCGAGAAGGTCCTCAACGGCAAGCGGCTCGACCGCGCGGAGGGCCGGTGGCTCCTCGCCGACGCGCCGCTGCTCGAGCTCGGGGCACTCGCCGCCGAGGCCCGGTTCGCGCGCTTCCCCGAGAAGGTCGTCACGTTCGTCATCGACTCGAACCCGAACTACACGAACGTGTGCATCACCGACTGCCAGTTCTGCGCCTTCTACCGGAAGCCGGGCGACCCGGAGGCGTACACGCTGACGGTCGAGGAGGTGCTGGCCAAGATCGAGTCCGCGGCGTCCCGGGGCGCCACGACGGTGCTGCTGCAGGGCGGCCACAACCCGGCCCTGCCGCTCGACTACTACACGACGCTCGTGCGCGAGACGCGTCGCCGCTTCCCGGAGGTCACGCCGCACTTCTTCACCGCGTCCGAGATCCGGACCGTCGCGCAGGTCAGCAACCTCACCGTCGGCGACGTCCTCGATCGCCTCTGGGAGGCGGGCCAGCGGACGCTGCCGGGGGGCGGCGCCGAGGTCCTCTCGGCGCGGGTCCGCCGGCGGATCGAGCCGAAGAAGGGCGGACCCGACACCTGGCTCGAGGTCCACCGTGAGGCGCATCGGCGCGGATTCAAGTCGACGGCGACGATGATGTACGGCCACGTCGAGGAGACCGACGACCTCCTCGAGCACCTCGACGTGATCCGCGAGCTCCAGGACCTCTTCGGCGGCTTCACCGCGTTCGTGCCGTGGTCCTTCAAGCCCGGCAACACGCTGCTCGAGAAGTGGATCAAGCATCCCAAGGGCCCGAACACGTACCTGCGCATGCTCGCCGTCGCCCGCCTCTATCTCGACAATTTCCCCCACGTCCAGGCGTCGTGGTTCTCGGAGGGCAAGCGCACCGGCCAGATCGCCCTCCACTTCGGCGCCGACGACTGGGGCGGCACGCTGCTCGAGGAGAACGTGCACAAGGCGGCCGATTTCGTGAACACGATCGGCGTCGAGGAGATCGTGACGCTGATCCGCGAGGCCGGCTTCACGCCGGCCCAGCGCACCACCGAGTACCAGATCCTGAGGCGGTATTGACCTGTGTCGAGGGGCGCTGACATGGCCCACAGCACCCCAGGGCGCCACGCGGAACCCGCCGCGCCCCTCAATCTCCGCACCGCGAGAACGCCGCGCGCGAGGCGGCTGTTCGAGCGCCGGCCTTTGCCGGCGCAATCGATCCTGGGCGCAACCGCAGTGGGTGACCGGTGGGGGGAATCGGGGGGAGCGGCGGCGCTCCCCCCGATCTTCAACTAGATCGGGTCGATCGGGGGGATCTCGGCGATGAGCCCCTTGGCGTGGGCCATCCCGAACAGACGCTCGATCGCGGCGCGCCCGTCCCGGCCGAGCGCCAGCGTGTAGTCGTTGACGTACATGAGGACGAACCGGCGGCACGTCTCCTTGTCGATCCCCCGCCCGTAGCGCATCGCGTACTCGAGCGCCTCGTCGACGTGCGCGTGGGCCCAGGCGATCGAGTCGCGGAGCCCCTGCGAGAGCGCGCGGTGGAGGTCCTCGCCAAGGTCCCGCCGCATCACGTTGACGCCGAGAGGCAGCGGCAGGCCCGTGTCGCGCTGCCAGGCCTCGCCCAGGTCGAGGACCTTCGTCAGCCCCATCTTCTCGTGGGTGATCTGGCCCTCGTGAATCAGCAGGCCCAGCTCGGCCTGTCCGTCGAGCACCGCCTGAGGAATCTTGTCGAAGGCGACCTCGATCAGGGGCGGATCGCCCACGTATAGACGCAGGAGCAGCGCCGACGTGGTGTGCTTGCCCGGGATCGCGACGACCCGGTCCTCGAGCTCCGTGCGGGGGATCGGCCCGCGCCCTACCAGGATTGGTCCATACCCCTTCCCCATCGACGCGCCGGGATCCATCATCCGGTACTGGTCGGCGATGAGCAGGTAGGTGGCGAAGGACACCGCGGTCACCTCGAGCTCCCCGGTGCGCGCCCGGCGGTTCAGCGACTCGATGTCCTCGAGCACGTGCTCGATCGTGACCCCGGGGATCTTCACCTTCCCGGCCGTGAGCGCGTAGAACATGAACGCGTCGTCCGCATCGGGGCTGTGGCCGATCCTCACCGTTGGCATTCGAGGGCTAGTCGACGGCGAAGCCCAGTCGGAACTCACCGGCGCGGATCGCGCGGATGATCGCGTCCCGGCTGCGCGCGGCGTCGACCTCGACCCACGCCCGACCGAAGTGCATGGGCCCGTGCGCGTCGTCGGTCGCGATCTTCGCGAGCGGGATCTCCGGGGACTCGTAGAGCGGCCGGCGCTGGCCCGTGTCGGTCACCTCGATCGCGTCCAGGGCGATGCCACCGGCGCCGATCCGCCGGATGCGCTCGAGCGTCTGGGCGACGGTCAGCTGGTAGCGCGCCGGATGGTTCAGGACGTGGAGCGTCTCGCGCTCGCCGACGACCTTGCCGATGTGTTGATCGAACCGCGGCCAGTTGAGCTCGACGCCGTGAAACAGGAGGAGCTTCGACGTGAGCCTGGGGAGTGCCTGCCAGTAGCTCTCGTCGATCCAGTTCTCGTGATCCGTGATGGCGAGGAAATCGTAGCCGAGCGCCTCGTATTCGGCGACGAGCTGGGCGGGCTGCCTGACGCCGTCGGAGAAGGTCGTGTGGGCGTGAAGGTTACCGCGGAGCCAGGGCATCCGACTCAGGGGGCGGGAGCAGGGCGCCGAGCGGGCGGGGGGCCGTCCCAGGTGATCGAGAAGCCCAGCGCGAAAACGCCGCTGCTCTCGCTCCACCCGGAGTGCGGAGAGCCGACCGGCGTCGTCGGCGACACCCATCCGGCCACACCGAAGCGGCCGCTGGAGGTCGGGGTCTCACGCCGCTTGGACAGCGGCCCGATGAACGCGGGGTCGTGCTGCACCTGGCCGCCTCGAGGATAGCGATCGGCGTCGCTCGGTCGCGTCTCGTCCTGGAGCCCTGGCGGGATCACATCGCGCTCCGGACGAGTGACCGGTGGCGCCGGCTTCTGGATCTCGACCTCCTGGGCCCAGGCCGGCGTCGCGAAGAGCACCGCGACGGCGACCACCAGAGCGTGTTTCATGCTTTCTATTGTACCGCCTGGCTCAAGCGTCGCGACGCCTATCGCTAACCTCGCGATAACACGCACGGCCGGTCAGGGCGGAAATCCGGAACGTCCGATCACACCCGGCAGGCGATCAGGAGCGCCGCGACGTTGTCGAGCGCGTCGAGCGAAAGCGCGGCGAGCGGGGCCGACGCGGTCAGGCTCGAGCCGGCGACGCTGCAGGGGCCGCCGCCCCAGCCCTTCAGCGCGCCCAGGACGGAGGGCGCCAGCTCGGAGGTCGAGGCCGCGAGCGCGATGCCGAGGATATCGAGCGCGCGCAGGCGAACGCTCGCGACCACATCGGCCGGGAGCGCGTCGAACTCGAGGCCGACGGCGAACTCCGTCAGCCGCTCCGCCAGCGTCATGCGGCCGATGATACGCTGGCCGCATGCGGCGGGTCCTGGCAATCGCGGCGCTCGCCGAGGTCCTCGCCGCGTGCGCGTTGCCCGCTCCGACGCACGAGGTCATCCCGACTCGCGCCTCCGACTTCAGACCGAGCCAGATTCGCCAGCCCGTCGTGTTCGCGCAGCTCAGGTTCGACGCCCAGTACGGTGAAGAGGAGCGTAAGGCGATGTCGCAGGAGTTCGAAGGCGTGCTGCTCGAGGAGCTGGACGCCCGCGCCGTGCTCGCCAAGGAGGTCCGCGTGGTCGTCGGAGATTCCAAGCGCGACCCGGGCCCCGCCCTGGCGCGGGCGCGAGAGCTCGGCGCCGATCACGCGATCCTCGTCGATGTGCGCGTGGCCCGGGGCCCGCTCGTGTTCTGCCAGAACACCCGCCGGCGGTTCCAGGCGACCGCCACCCAGTGGGGGCAGTCGGCCGAGGTCGTACGCGCCAGCGACGGCCAGGTGCGGTACAGGATCGTGCCGGGCTCGCTGCCCGCGGTCGTCGACCTCGACGCCGACTGCGACAGCCCGCGGGACTCGCGCCGCCTCACGACCACCGAGGCGTTCGCGGAATCGGTCAAGCGGCTCCTGGCGCGGCTGCTCGCGGCCTAGACCTTTCCGAGAGCAGCAGACCGACGCGATCCATTACTGCGACCTGTTCGCGCATCTCACGCTCCATCTGGGCGAGCACCTCAGGCGCGACGGGGCCTGGGAGCCGGTCGAGACGGGAAAGGACGAGCTTCCGAGCCGTTTGCCGGCTGACGGCGGTGCCACCACGCTCGCCACAATGGCAGCCCTATACACCCCGTAGGGCGTCGATCGCCACGGCAAGTGTCTGCTACACGAGCGCTGTCTTACGCGGCTGTCCTGACTGCCAGGCGCGGTACAGCGCTTGCTCTGGACGGATCCTGGCCCCGGCGCCCCATCGCCGGGCGGGCTGCGACACGCATCCCAATCCCGAGACGGCGGGAAAGCGCACGGCAAAGCCATGATCCCTGCTGCCGCGCTTTTCGCACCCCCGGTGATGGGGTGGGCGAGAGGAGAAGATGATGAAGCATTCCAGACCGGTCCACGCGGTTGTACTGACGGTTCCCCTCATCCTGGCGTTGGTCCTGGCGGTCACCACCACGTGGGCGACTGTGCCCAGCGGCCCGCCATCGTTCACGGATCCGCTGAACATCACGAATGCCTTCCAGCCGTTTCAGCCCGGAGGCTCCAAAATCTTCACCGGGAGCAAAGAGGGCGCGCGAACGATCGTCCTGGATCTCTATCTGACTGAAACGCGGGCCTTCCAGTTGCACGGGCGCACGGTCCAGTGTCGCATTCTGCGCGAAATCGCCTTCGAGGATGGGCAGCTGGTGGAAGTCGCCGATAACTTCTTCGCGCAGGGCGATGACGGCGCCGTCTATTACTTTGGCGAGGTGGTGGACAACTACGAGGGCGGCGTCGTCGCCAATCACGACGGCAGCTGGCTGGTGGGCGGTCCGACGTTGCCGTCTGATCCGTCGACCACCGGTGTGGCCACTGATCCCACCGTGTTCATGCCAGCCGATCCTCAAGTGGGCGACGTATTCAAGCCCGAGGACTTGTTCCCAATAGTGGACGAAAGCGCCGAGGTAGTCGCGACCGGCAAGACGGTGCGTGTCCCGGCAGGCCGCTACAAAGGTGTGATCGTGATCAAGGAGAGCTCGAGACTTTCCGCGGGCACTGAACGCAAATGGTATGCGCCCGGCGTCGGCGTGGTGCAGGTGCGCGCCCTCAACGAGGTACTGGAGTTGGAGGCGTCCACGTTGGTGCAATCGAAGTAGCGGCGCATCGTCCGCCAGACCCAGAGGGTCGGGGTCGGCCGAGACGCGATTCGGCCGATCCCGACCCGCGAGCCGGGCTAGCCCGGCAGCGCGATGTTGCCCTCGGGCTGCCGGACGTTGCCGTCGGGCTCTCGGCTCCGGATCGCGGTGACGCTCCGGCCCTCGGCGTCCTTGACCTCGAACTCCTCGGCGAGTCCGGCGCCGATCATCTGCTGCACGAGCGCCTCCCGGTCGGCGCCGATCGCGGGAAGCTGGTGGGACTTCCAGCGCATGACGAAGTAGCCGCGGCTCACGTGCGGCAGGCGCGCCTCGGCGCGCTGGAGCTCCTGGAGCGCGCGCTCGAGCGCCACCCCCGACGCCGGCTGCGCCGGTGGGCGCGCCAATCGTGACGGCGCCATGCGAGTCGGGGCGCGCTCGAACGGCCGGGGGCGCTCGACGCGGAACGCGGCGATGCCCTCGCTCAGATGGATCTGCCCGAAGCAGCGCACGCGCAGGTCCTTGGACAGCTCGTCGGCCGACCACGTCGCCACCCACACCTGTCGGCCCAGCGCGTTCACCGCCTCGACCGCCGGGACAAAATCGTCGTCGCCCGAGACCAGTACGGCCGCGTCGAAGGCGCCGATCGCCGCGTAGTGGATCATCTCGGCGACGAGCCGCGTGTCCACACGCTTCTCGGTCGTGTACTCGTACTCGCCTGCGCACGCCGGGCAGCGCCCGGAGCGACGCACGCGCAGCTCGCGCTTGACGAAGTACCCGGGACGGAGCTCGAGCCCCTTGAGGAAGCCCTCGACCAGGGGCGGCGCGTCCGCCGATACCCCGACGTAGTAGTGGGCGCCCGCGAAGGTCGCGCCGGGGCCGCCGGCGGCCTGGGTGATCCAGGCGGCGAGCCGGTCGTAGTCCACGCGGAGCGATTCGTCGTAGCGCTGAAGAGACCGGTAGAAGTTCTGGCCGTCAAAGAAGACGCTGACCTTCATGGGCCGCTCCCGATCAATCACACGTCGTGAATGCTCTACCGCGTTAATGGTGGACGATACTGGACTTGAACCAGTGACCTCTGGCATGTGAGGCCAGCGCTCTGCCAACTGAGCTAATCGTCCATCCGCCGGGATCTTACATAGTTGCAGAACACGTTTCAACCTGGAACGGCGCGGCTGCGCCCGAGCGTACGGCGGTCAGGCGCGCCGCTTGCCGTGTCCTGTCCTGTCAACCTATGAAAGCCGTCAGGGATACGAGGCGTCGCGATCGGGCGCACGTGTGATGGATGAACTGTCGCGGGCGCTCGAGATCCATCCGAGAAACGTTATAGATGTGCTTCCGCTTCTTCCCTATCGAGGCGCCGAAGCGTCAGCCATCGAGCGGTAGCGACGGGCCGTTGACCTGCGCGAAGTGCCGCGTACACGTTCGCCGAGCTCGGCTCCGACATCCTGGGCGGGCGCTATTTTTTCTGCCCGCCCTGCCGACTCGACCTCGTCGACCAGCTTCGTGAGCACATCCTGACGTGTCCAGCCGTCCTCGGGGCACTGGGGAAGCGGCTCGAACGCAGCGTGCGGCTGATCAAAACACGTGACGAGCTCCGCACGGCGTCCGAGATCCTGGCCGCTGAGAGTCAGGCGCGGTCGCAGCGTATTCGCGACCTGAAGGTCGATCGACGATCGTCCAGCACATCGCGGCCGTGCTCAGCGATGGAGGCAAGATCTGCGTTCGCTGCGTGGCGAGTGACGCCGGCGTGCCGACCAGTGAGCTGCCGCCGTACGTTCAGATCGTGGCGTCCTCCATCCTCATCACGATGGACCGAGGGAGATGTCGCTTGTGCGGCCGCGAGGACACTCGACTCTCGTTCGGCGAAACGTCCCGCTGGGGCGGGAGGTCGTGGCTCGGTGACCGTGGCGTCGAGCTCCGGAGCCCAACGCGCCGGAAGCCCCTTGGAAGTGATCGGGATACGGGGAAGTCACAGGCACCCCGATTGCTCAATTGAAGTACTCGTGAGGACCAGCGTCATGGAGGTTGTTGCAGTCGCCGAGCGGGAACGTCAGTGGCGGTGGGAGATTCGCCACGGCGGTCAGCTCGTGAGGGAGTCGCGAGCGGAGTTCCCGACACTACAAGACGCGATCAAGGACGGGAAGCAACAGTTGCGCTCGCTGTGGATCGGAGACGACCGGCCCCAGATCACCCGCAAGTCTCAGTGCTGGCGGCGTGCCGCCGGCTGAGCGTCGTCCAGTCACCCCTCCGCCAGGTTCCAGTCGCCGATGCCCTTGGCGCCGATCGGGCAGCAACTCGGACTCCACGAGGTCTGGCAACAGTTCCGACGGCGGCGATGGGGCAGCGTCGGCTTTGATAAAGCGCGTTGGACGATGTCGGGGATGTGAAGAGGAGGTCGCTTCCGTGAGTGATTCGCGAGATTTTAGGAAGCGCCGCCCGCCGGGGGCGACGGCGAGCGGCGCTTTTCGCTCTCTGCTGTGCGGCTTTTGTCCGCTCCAACGTTCGAGCGTTGCTTTAGTCCAGTGCAAATCGCTCGCCAGGTGGAAATGACTTGGCTTTGAAAGAATCGAGCGCGGTCTCGTGCGCCACGGAACGTGAGGTCGTCACGTTCTCCGACAGCGCGACGTCAGCGGCGGGATGGAATGGTGGCCGGCCTGGGCGCCGGGCGATTGTCCGGCGGGACGATGCCCATCGCCTGAAACTTCTGTTCGGTGGGCGTCCCGTACAGGGCGATGGCGGCTCCCGGCCTGAGCGACGCCGCTCCGCCGCGAACGGTCGAGAGATCGACGAGCACGAGCTGTCCTTTGTCGGTGCGCACGACGATCCAGTTGCCTGCGATGACCTTGACCGTGCCCCGTAGCTCCGTCCAGCGCGGCCCGTCACCGGCCGGCTCGGGCTCATTCACGGCCATCGACTTCTCTGCCGCCGGCGGAGCAGGTGTCGGTGACTCGACGACGCGCGGCGCGGCAGGCGCGGAGGGGGCTACGGCTGGCGGCTCAGGAGCTGGCTTCGCGGGAGCCGGCGTCGACGCCGCCGTTGGCGGTGACGCCAATACCGACGGTGCGGCCGGCGCGGGCGGGACGGGCGCGGCGACCGGGGTCGTGGTCACGGCCGGCGCCGGGCGTGCCGCTGGCGTGGGAGCGGCCACCGGCGTTGTGGCGACCGGTTCGGCCTTCGCGGCGATCTTGGGTGTCGGCACTTCGGCCTTCGGCGTCGCCGACGGCTCCACCTTGGCCGGCAAGGACTCCGTCCTGGGCGAGCCCGGTGGTTGCGCCGCGGGCGCCGGTGCTGGCGCGCTGGCGGGAGCATTGACGTGGGGCATGAGCGCGAGCGCCAGCGCCGCCGCGTCGCCCGAGCCGAAGGCGATCGCGTTGATCTCGTGCGGCCTGGCCGCCTCGGTTCCGAGGACGGTCACCCGCCCTCCCGCGCTGAGCGGACCCGACTCGAAACGCTTCGCGGCCTTGACCTCGGCGTAGTACCACCGACCGTCGTCGGTGCGGATCACCACGAACGGCTCGACCGTCAGCTTGGCCGGCCATTCCAGGACTCCCTGGACGAGGCGTGGATCACCAGGAGCAGCCTGGGCGGGGGACGCGAACCCGAACACGACCATGAGGGCGACGATCCCTCGTTTCATGGGGATCACCTCCGTACCGATATGGCCGCAAGCAAAGTGCCACACGCATGGATGGCTCGTACTCGCACCGCGTTAGATCCGACGATGGAGGGGCTCTGTAAACGCGGCCGGCGCCCTCGTCGGTTGAATGCCCGGGAGGGCGGCGCGCCCCTACCCCCGGATGGTCTTCATGACCTCTTCGTTGTCGAGCGCGCGGCGGGGATCGCCGGCGAAGATGATCTCCCCGCGATCGATCGCGTAGAGCCGGTCGGCCACCCGGGCGGCGTTGGTGACGTGGGACTCGGCGATCAGCAGCGAGATCCCCATCGCCTTGATCTTCCGCGCGGCCTCGATGAACCGGGAGACCACGACCGGCGCCAGGCCTTCGAAGGGCTCGTCGAGGAGGAGGATGGACGGACCGAGGGTGAGGGCGCGGGCGATGGCCACCATCTTCTTCTGCCCGCCCGAGAGGAACAGCCCGCGCCGGCTCGTGAAGTCGCGCACCTCGGGGAAGAGCTCGAAGACGCGCGGGTCGATGCCGGCCGGGCCCACCCGCCGGCCCGCCGCGAGGGACTGACAAATCAGGAAGTTCTCCTCCACGGTGAGGTCGGGAAAGATTCCGGCGTCCTCGGGCGAGTAGCCGATGCCGGACAGCGCCCGCTCATGAGCGGCCATCCGCGTGATGTCGCGACCCTTGAAGGTGACGGTGCCGCTCCGCACGGGGAGGAGCCCCATGATGCTGTCGATGGTGGTGGTCTTCCCCGCCCCGTTGCGTCCGACCAGGACCACCGACTCCCCGTCCCGCACCGTCAGCGACACGCCGTTGAGGACGTGGGCGGGGCCGCGGAAGGTGTTGATCCGCTCGAGCTCAAGCACCGTGCTGGGTTCCCAGAAGATTCGCGGTCACCTGCTCGTTGTTGCGGATCTCCTCGGGGGTGCCGTCGGCCAGGATCGTGCCCTCGTGCATGGCGACGATCCGCGGGCAGTACTTGAAGACCACGTCCATGTCGTGCTCGACGATCACGGCCGTGATCCCGCCCGCCCGCACCACCGAGGAGATGATGTCCATGATGGGCGCCTTCTCGCGGGTGCTGACGCCGCTCGTCGGCTCGTCGAGGAAGAGGAGCTTGGGGCGGAGCGCGTAGGCCACGGCCACGTCCAGCAGCTTGCGCTCGCCCTGGCTGAGCCCGCCCGCCACCATCCCGGCCTTGCCGGCGAGGCCGAACTGCTGGAGCACGGCCACCGCCTCGTCCCGGACGGCCCCGTCCGCGTCCGACAGCGAGAACAGCTTCCGGGTCTTGCCGTCCCGCGAGAAGATGGCGAGGGCCAGGTTGTCGAGCGTGGTCAGCTGGTCGAAGAGGTTGACGAGCTGGAAGCTCCGCGCGATGCCCCGGGCAATCTTCGCGTGGATGGAGTCGCGCGTGATGTCCGTCCCCTGGAACACGATGGCGCCGGAGTCCACGGGGATGAGCCCGCTGACCAGGTTGATGAGGGTCGTCTTCCCCGCCCCGTTGGAGCCGATGAGGGCCAGCACCTCGCCCTCCGCCACCATGAAGTCCACGTGGTCGACCGCGTGCGTCTCGCCGAAATACTTGGTGAGCCGGGTCGTCTGGAGCAGAACGCTCACGCCGTCTTCCTCCTCTTGCCCCACAGCCGGATGGCCGTGCCCACGATGCCGGTGGGCAGCCCGAGCACCAGCAAGACCAGCACCACGCCGAGGAACATCTGCCAGTACACGGTATAGCCCACCGCGAAGGTCTTGAGGTAGTTGAAGACGACGGCTCCCACGATGGGGCCGGCGAAGGTGCCGAAGCCGCCGAGCACGGTGAAGAAGACGATCTCGCCCGAGAAGGTCCAGAGGAGGATGTCGGGCGTGGTGAGCCCATTGAGCGGCACCCAGAGTGCCCCCGCCAGGCCCGTGAAGACCCCGGAGATGAGGAAGGCGATCCAGCGGTAGTGCCACACCTGCACCCCGACGAACTCCGCCCGCGTCTCGTTGTCTCGGATGGCCTGCAGCGCCTTGCCAAACGGCGAATGCACGATCACCCACATGACCCCCACCGCGGCCAGGAAGATCACGAGGACGTAGTAGTAGTACCGGTGGGCCAGGAAGGTCATCTTGTCCTGCCCGGCGCCGATGGACATGCCGAGCAGGGTGGGCGTGGGCACGCGCAGGCCGTCGGTGCCGCCCGTCACCCAGAAGAACTTGAAGGCCAGGCTCCACAGCACCTGGGACAGGGCGAGGGTGAGGATGCTGAAGTAGATCCGCGTGTAGCGCACGCAGATCAGACCGAAGAGCGCCGCCACCACCGCCGAGGCGAGGATGCCGGCCAGGACGAACAGCTCCATCGAGCTGACCTTCAGGTACTTGAGGGCGAAGGCGACGGCATAGGCGCCCACGCCGAAATAGGCCGAGTG
>Ga0137403_10001190_pt1 | contig 32823 bp, 29 predicted proteins | sample CZOMad2_1_16fung_FD_122057 | JGI IMG/M metagenome (GOLD analysis project Ga0137403, IMG submission 122057) | Vadose zone soil fungal communities from Angelo Coast Range Reserve, California, USA - CZOMad2_1_16fungal (Hybrid Assembly) | ecosystem: Environmental > Terrestrial > Soil > Vadose zone... | reverse complement strand
GGTTAAGCGGCGGGCACGCCAACAACGCTCTTCCTCAATCTGCCCAGGCGAATGTGAACTGCCGCATTTTGCCCGGTCATTCGCCGGAGGAAGTGCGGCAGACTTTGATAAAAGTTTTTGACGATCCCAAGATCACAGTGGAGTACGTTGGCGCAATTGGCGGAGCTACTGGTGCGTCGTCGCCACCTGCCCCGCCGCCGCTTCGCCCTGACGTGTTCCGCCCTCTGGAGCAAATCGCGCAAACCATGTGGCCGGGCGCGCCGGTCATTCCAGATATGGCCACAGGCGCCAGCGACGGCAAGTACACTAACGCCGCGGGAATGCCGACTCACGGCATCTCCGGTGAAGGCATCGACCGCGACGACATCCGCGCCCACGGCAAAGACGAGCGCATCCGGCAAGATTCGTTCTATCGTGCGGTGGATTTTTACTACCGGTTCTTGAAGGCGGTAACGTCAGAGTAGAGCTATTTATGGAGGCACGGGCATCCTCGCCCGTGCAGCGGTCCGCGATCTTCGACTCCGCAATGCATAGCGGTAGCTACGTCGATATGACATCGACTCTTGACTTCGCCTAATATTCGCCTACAATTCTCGCATGGCAATTACTCGACGGCAACGGCAGATCTACGATTTCATCTCAGAGTTTGTGCAAACCCACCAATACTCACCCTCCTACGAAGAGATCAAGCAAGGCATGGGACTGAGCTCGCTGGCCACGGTACACAAGCACATCTCGAATCTGGAGAAAAAAGGACTGCTCACGCGCGACTACAACCGCAGCCGCTCCATTGATCTGCTTCCACCCAAAGGCCGGCTAAAGCAATCCATGTCGGTGAATACCGCCATGGTGCTGCCAGTTATGGGACGCATCGCCGCCGGCCAACCAATTGAAGCCGTGCAGAACCCGGAAACCATTTCACTTGCCGACTTCGTCCGGTCGAAAGAAGTTTTTGTGCTCGAAGTGCGCGGCGAGTCCATGCAGGACGAGGCCATTCTCGACGGCGACTACGTGCTTGTAGAAAAAACGAAAACGGCCCACAACGGGGACATCGTCGTGGCGCTGGTCGAAATGACTGACGCCACGCTCAAGCGCTTCTATCGTGAAGGCGACAAGATTCGCTTGCAGCCGTCCAATGCCGCCATGCAGCCGATCATCGTGCCCGCAGCTTCAGTGGAAATTCAGGGCCGGGTGATTGGAGTGTTGAGGAAATACTAGCGATTAATGCCTGCCCAGACTCAGAGCCTGAGCCCCCGCACGGGCGAGGATGCCCGCGCCTACATCTAACCCCGCCGAGAGTTTGTTCACAACTTTATCTCCCACGTTTCTGCCACTAAATCATCTCGGCTCCAACTGCTATGCTTCTCTTCGCGGACCAGGCGAAATCCCGCTTTTTCGTAAATGCTGCGCGCGGCTTTCAGCTCGCTCTGCGTCCAGAGGACCGTCTTCTTGTATCGTGCTTGCCGCGCGAAGCGAATGCATTCATCTACGAGACGTTTGCCAATGCCGAGCCCTCGCGCTGAAGGCTCTACCAGAAGAAGCCGCAGCTTGGCGGTTTGCTTGGACTTGCTGACTAGAAAAACCGACCCGACGCGCTCTCCATCCTTCTCGGCAATCCAGCAGCGCTCGCGCTGCGGGTTGTACCGTTCCACAAACTCTGCCACGATTCGCGCCACCAAGGCCTCGAAGCGCTCGTCGTATCCGTACTCTTGGGAATAAAGCACGCCGTGGCGATAAACCACCCAACCAATATCACCCGGCTGGTGCGTGCGCAACAAATATGGAGCTTTCTCGGGAGCTCCAGGCGAGAGCGTAGATTCGATTGTTTCCATGGCCTCGACAACCATGGATTGCTGGTTCGGCCCCAGCGCGCTCAGCATTTTCGCCACTTCCTGGTTCGATCGCGCGTTGAGCGGCTCGAATGCTGACCGGCCTCGCTTGCTCAGTGACAGCAGGCTGTGACGTGCATCATGTTGCGAGGATTTTCGCCGAATCCACCCCCGCTCATGAAAGGCGCGAAGAATACGGCTCAGGTATCCCGGATCCAGTGCCAGCTCTTTGCACACCTCCGTAGCCGTGGGCTTCTCGCGATGAGCGAGTTCATAAAGCACGCGGACTTCGGTCAAGGACAAAGAACTGTTAAGCAGCCCTTCCTGCAAAACACCGATCTGTCGCGTGTAGAAGCGATTGAAGCGCCGGACGGCCTGAACGCGCTGACCGAATTCGTCGGGAGCGGTAGCGCTGCCTGCCATGAAATTAGTGTTGGGCCAATGATTGACTTTGTCAACTATATTGTTGCCATAGAGTCAACGCGGTTTGGGACAAATAAAAACGCCCGGGATCACCCCCGGGCGTTTTCGAACTAAATACTGTATGTGTCGCTTATCCGATGTGCTTATCCAGTGCCTTCTGAATCGTCTCCTTCGGCACATAGCCGACTATCTGCTCTTTTACCTGGCCACCCTTAAATACCAACAGCGTAGGGATACCGCGCACTCCGTAGCGCATCGGCGTGGCATTATTGCGGTCCACATCCATCTTGCCGACTTTTATCTTGCCTTGGTATTCCTTGGCCAGTTCATCCACGATGGGTGCGATTGCGCGGCAGGGGCCGCACCAAGTCGCCCAAAAGTCCACCAGCACCGGCTGGTCGGCTTTCAGCACGTCCTGATCAAAATTCGCATCCGTCACTTCCACAATCCCGTTGCCCGCCATTTTTCCTCCAATTGCGCCGATCGCCGGAAGCGATACAGATCGGCGAATCAGTCGGTTAAACAACTTCAATTATCGTAGCACTTGTATTGGATGCCTGTCAGCGGCAGAAGTCGCAGGACGGCTTAGCTGTCGACTTTCAGCTATCAGCTTTCAGCTATCGGTTCTCAGCTTCCACTAAGGGCTTTTTTGGTTCCTGGAGTACGCCAAAAGCTGACGGCTGATAGCTGACAGCCTGAAAATAAAAAAGCGTCCAGAACTTTTCAGTTCAGGACGCCCGGCAGCCCTCCCCCAGAACTGCCAAACCACAATTGGATAGTAGGCCCACCCCTCTCATGTGTAAACGTAACTTCCGTAATCCACGGCTCTGTTTTAGGTACCCAAAAACCGGAAACGGAAGTCACGCGCATTGAGAGACGCTTTGCGCCTGATGATGTAGGTCAACACACTGATTTAAAAGGGAGAAGAAGCGTCCAGGCAGATCCCGATTACCAGCCACAAGCACGGCAGTTTTGCACAGCTCTGCGAGCTTTACTTTTCTCTAGTCCAGCTCTGGCCCGCGTCGCTGGTGGTCCAAGTCTCGCGATTGCTGGTGGTGAGTTTGCCGTGCTGGGCGTCCGCGAATTCAATTCCGACGATATCAGCGGTGAGCGGGCTGCCGTTTACAGCCGGTTTTACCTGCGTCCAATGCTGGCCACTGTCAGAGGAATGATAGAGTGAACCGCGATTTCCTCCGACCCAAATTTCCGGACCCACCGCAGAAACGGCCCGAAAGACTGCATTGTCAGCTACTGGAACTGTTTGCCAAGTTTTGCCGTCGAACGATCGCTGCAGCATCCCTTCGGAAGAAAGATCCCATCGCGGAGTCAGATTGACCGCCCGGTTGAGTTCGGCTCGCGACTCAATCATTTGGTTTGCCGTTACAGGCGCGGCGGCTCCCCCGACGCCGGAACTCACCGCCATAGGCGCTTTCATGCGAGAGTCCTTGGCGTCCTTCGCCTTTCCTGGCCTGGCATCCGCCACCTCGACAGAAGCACTGGTCGCCACGGTTTCATTCATCACGGCTTCGTTGCCAGATTTCGCCGCCGAGCCGAGCGAATCATATGTGATTTTCTTTTGCTGCTCCTGATCCATCGCCTTTGAAAGCAGCGCTGAACTCGGGGCGGCAGGAACTGCCGCAGCCAAAGGTTCTTTCTTAGCTGTTCCAGCTTTCTCGGCGTTGATCGCCAGTGCTCTTGAATTCGCGGCCGCTTCCTTGCGCTGCTTCGCGAGCCCGTGCGACAAAACCGAATCCTGCTTCGCTAGTGGCTGCGGCTGAAGCTTCGCCGTAAGGTCAGTTTTCAAGTCGACGCCTTGCGACGCATCTTTGGTGTCCGAAAAAGGCGCCTTCGCAGTGACGCGCGTTTCCACATTCTTCTGCGCCAAATGCCTTGTGGTCACAACGGCGCCAACCACAACCACACAAGCCGCCACTGCGCTCCAGCGCAGAATCGGTGATCGCAGCGAAAATAATTTCAAGGAAGTCTGCGGCTCTGCGATCTCGGGTCGCGCCAGCGAAACAATTTCACGGCACTCTGAGCATTGCGCTAAATGCTCAAGCACGTGCAGCCGTTCCCGCTTGGCGAGCGCCTGCTCAACGAACGCAGCGAGCAGATCTGTGTCCGGGTGATTTCCAGGATTGCTGGTCCCCCGCAAACGCCCAAGCACGATTTTGGGTACATCCATCATTGAACGTCCCGTTTCGGCATCATCCCTCTCCCGCCTGTGCTTCCGCCTTCTTATCTGAGAACGGTTTTGCGCTGGTTTCTTGCGCCAGGCAGGTACGAATATCCACGTGCAGGTCGCGCACATCCATTTGCAGAGCCTCTTCCGCCTGGCGGCGGCTCATGCCCTTGCGCCGCAGCGTGGCGAGTATCTGCTTTCGAAGTGTTTTGGCTAACTTGTCCAGCCTGCGGCTGATCGTCGATTCATGCACTCGCAGCGTCCGCGCGATTTCTGCCAGCGTGCGGTGATCAAGATAATACGACGCCAGCACAAAGCGATCTTCGCCGGACAAGGCCACCAAAGCCTGGTCTGTTGCTGCCTCTACTCGGGGATCGTGGGCTGTTGGCGCGAGTTCTGATTCCGCTGCGGCGAATTGCACGCCAGCCTCGCTCTCTTCATCCAGGCTCACCAGCCGGCGCTGTTTCCGATAACGGTTGACGTACTCTTGCGCGAGCACTGTACGTAGCCAGCCTTCGAGCGAACCTCGACCGGTGTAAGAGGCCAGCTTCGAAATCCGTTTCCCCTCTCGAGTGCCGGTGCCATAAAGATCGGCGTAAATGGAGTCTGCCAACTCGCGGGCCGCCGAGCTTTCTTTGGCAATGTACGCTGCAATGTCATACAGCTTTTCGCGATAACGCACCATGAAGATTTCCCAGGCACGCTCATGACCTGCGGCGCACGCCCGGGCCAGCGCCAGTTCTTCCAATCGCAGGCTCGCAAAAAACTCTCCGCGCTCTCGCTCCGAAGGCTGCGGCGGCAAATACTTCGCTCCGATCTCATTCAATATGGCGACAAACTGTTCGCGCCCGAGCCCGTACTCCTGCGTCTTCGCCTGTAGCTCCGCCATACGCGACTCCAACTCCGGAGAGATCACTCCTACGGATTGGACACCGTTCTGAGCCATGGCGGGCACGCCGTTGATCCTACCAATTTTTTAGACGCAAGAAGCTGGATTTTTGCCGTTCGGAAAATATCAGGGTGGGAAAGAAAGACGCCCCGGGCGGATTGCTCCCCTGCACGCCTGGGGTGTCTCTACACACCTGAGGAGAAACACTATGAAACTCAAGTTGTTGCTCTTTGTTCTTGCTCTCGCGTTGATGGCCGGAGTCGCGTTGTTCCGTCCTTGCCGCGCCCCCGCCGGCGAAATTGCTTCAACGTACGGCTACAAAGTTCTGGAGCCGATCCGCCACGGCAATCTGACTGTTTTCCCGGTCATCGCTGCCAAGTCGCATGACACGGCTGAATTCATCACGCTCGATGAGGGACTGCGCTCGGGCGAAGTGGTTGTCACCGAGTCTGGCAATATTTCGCCGCTGATGCGCCCACGCCATCGCCACGGACAAATCTCTCCGCCGCAATATGGCGGCGGTGCGCAGGTCAATCAATTAGTTCTGGTAAACAACTCGAAGCGCCCGCTCATTTTGCTGGCAGGCGAAATCGTTACTGGCGGCAAGCAGGATCGCGTGATCGGCAAAGATCGCCTCGTTCCTGCGGAGAGCGATCCCATCGACCTAAGCGTTTTCTGCGTGGAACCGGGCCGATGGACGGGAGCGTCGGCGAAATTTGATTCCTACAACGGCGCCATGGCCCAACCAGCGGTCCGCAGAAAAGCGATGGCTGAGAAAGATCAGTCTCAAGTCTGGGCGGAGGTAGGCAAGACTAAGGAATCACTTTCGCGGATGGCGTCCCCGCCTGCAGCTACGGCAATCGGCGGGACCACCTCATATGCTCGAGTGATGGACAACAAAGAAGTTAAGCAACAGGTGGATTCCGTTGCCGAACCCATTCAGCACAATTATCAAAGCCTGATCAAGCAGCTTCGCAATCAGAATGCGGTTGGAGTTGTCGTCGCAGTTGGCGGCCAAATCGTCTGGGCAGACATCTTCGCCAGCACCAACCTGCTGGAAAAATATTGGCCCAAGCTGGTGCGCTCCTACGCAGCTGAGGCGATTGTAACCAAAGCCAAGGGTTACGAAGCTGATACCAAAAAGGCGCAGGAATTTCTAAATCAACTACAGGGGCGGCACGAGACGGTTGACAGCGAGCCCGGCCTCTACCGCCATACGGAGATTTCTGGAGATGGATTCAGAGCATTCGAGCTGACCTCGTTGCTACCGAAGACTGGCTTCGATCTGCACATTGCGAAAATGGCGGAGTGAGCTCTAGTGGCGACGCGGGGACAGCCGCCGTCGGCTGTCCACTGCCTGGCAGCAATCGCTTTCGCAAAGACCGCATCTAGTCAAGTGCAATGACTGCGCCCGATAGATTGTTAGCGGCTGTACGTGGAGCCGCAGCCGGCCTGCGGAGCTGAATATTCCATGTCACATCTGCGCCCAGGCGCAAAGCTCTACTTCCCGCCCGAACTGCTGTACCAACTTCTCCAAGCGGAAATATCATTCGGCAAGCTCTGTCCCGTGATGTCGCGCAGCGCCTGATAAATCCACGTATGGGTCTGTGCGTCCAGAGAAGAATCGTCAGCAAACGCGAGAAGCGCCGGAATTGCACTGCGGCGCTGCTCTTGTGTAAGCATGCCAGATTGCGCCAGGCTGCACGCGGCACGCTCGCGCACCACGGGAGAAGCATCGTCGTGCAGAGTTTGCAGAAGCGGCGCAATCGCATCATCCGTTCCCAAATAGGCCAGTCCTTCAACTGCCCAATGGCGCACTTCCGGATCTGAATCTTGGAGTTGCGCTACGAGCACCTGGGTCAGTCTTTCTGGTTCCACACCACGATTCCCAAGCAGCCCCAGGCCCCACAGCGCCCAAACACGCTGAGACAGCTCGCCGCCCTCGGCTTGCGCTAGCAGGCGCTCGGCGCTTTCAGAAGTTTTGGCCATGTTCATCGCCGCCAGGTCTACTTCAATCCCTGCGGCGCGCACGCGCAGATCATTGGAATTCAACGCAGTGGTAATCAGAGAATTCAAATTTGGGCTAAGCCGAACTCGTCCGCGCCAGCGCTCAGCGCGGGCAGCAATCTCATCGTTTGCTCCGTCGTAATGATTGATGTCGCGCTCCAGCAGAAGCTCGGCCTGCTTCTGCGCGCTCTGGTGGTCAAGGCCTTCGATTTCGTGCTGTGAAAGCACTGCGGGAGACGCCGCTTCAGGCTTTCCGTGAAGCGTCAGGAACCGCGCGATATCAGCAAACGCTCCTCGCGCCACGCCGGAGGCGAAGAGCAGTGCGAGCAAAACGCCACCCACGACGGCAAACAGGACCCGCCAACCCCCAGCGGTCGGATCAAGAGACCGGTCGGGAGGCAAATCCGAACCGGGATCGAGCGAGCCATACTCCGGCGTCGCCTGCTGATGCGGATCTCCCTCCCATGAATGCATGTCAGCAGTGTAGCAGCCGCTCAGATGCGGTAAAGTTACCTGCGGGTACTTTGGTTATTACTTTTGAAAGTGAGCCGATGAAAATGAAACACTTTGCTGCCGTGGCATCGCTTGTGACACTGGTCACGTCGCTGCTGGTTACTGCGTCCTTTGCTGGCGGTCCGGGCTATCACGTGGTGAAAACCTACAAACTAGGCGGCGAAGGCGGCTGGGATTACCTCACCCTCGACCCGGTTTCACGCCATCTTTTCATCTCGCGCGCCACCCATGTCATCGTGATCGATGCGGATTCCGGCAAGTCCATCGGAGACATTCCGGATACACCCGGCGTGCATGGCATCGCCCTCGCCCAGGAATTTGGCCGGGGATTCATCAGTAATGGCCGTGAAGGGACCGTTAGCATTTTCGATCTGAACACACTGAAGACGTTGAACAAGGTCAAAGCCGGAGAGAATCCCGACGCCATTCTTTACGATCGCTCCAGCAAGCGCGTGTTTGCTTTCAATGGCCGCAGCCACGATGCCACCGCAATCGACGCCGAGAAGGGCACTGTCGCGGGCACGATCAAACTCGACGGCAAACCCGAATTCGCAGTCAGCGATGAGAAAGGCGAGATCTTCGTCAATATCGAAGACAAAAGCGAGCTGACTGCAATCGATCCCAACAAGCTGGAGGTGAAGTCAACGTGGCCGCTGAAGCCCTGCGAAGAGCCAAGCGGATTGGCTATCGATCGCAAGAACCGGCGCCTGTTTGCTGGTTGCGACAACAAGCTGATGGCGGTAGTCGATGCTGACAACGGAAAAGTAATCACGACGCTTCCCATCGGGGAAGGTGTCGACGCCAACGCATTCGATCAGGAGACAGGCTTCGCGTTCGCATCCTGCGGTGAAGGCGTGCTCACGGTGGCCCACGAAGATTCCCCAGACAAATTCAACGTTGTCGAGAACGCTCCCACCCAGCGCGGCGCGCGCACCATGGCGCTCGATCCCAAGACGCACCAGATTTTTCTGGTGACCGCGAAATTCGGCCCGCCGCCAGCAGCAAGCGCAGACAATCCGCGGCCACGGCCAGCGATTCTGCCGGACAGCTTCGTGGTGCTGGTGGTGGGCAGATAGCGGGTCAGATCAGGTCAGGTATGTACAAGCTAATTCCTCAATACAGGATTACTTCACCATAGCCAGACTCGAGGGCGATCCCGTGCGTGCCAGAGAACCCGTCCTGGCTAGTGTCCTAAGGATACTAGCCGTCCTGGCTAGTGTCCTAAGGATACTAGCCAGGTCCCGATCCACCACTGACCGGGTTATAATCTCGCTGCCACAATGTCCTTCGCGGCGGAAACTCAGTTAGGACCTTACAGGATTGTTTCTCTCATCGGCTCCGGCGGAATGGGAGAAGTCTATCGTGCGCGCGATACTCGCTTGCTGCGCGATGTTGCGCTGAAAGTCCTACCGGCCTCATTCACCAACGATCCTGATCGCCTGCGGCGCTTTGAGCAAGAGGCACGAGCCGTTGCCGCGCTGAACCATCCCAACATCGTTTCAGTTCACGACGTCGGCAATGCGAACGGAGTTCACTACATTGTCTCCGAATTGCTGGAAGGCGAAACCTTGCGCCAGCGAATCACGGCTTCTGGAATGCCGGCCCGTAAAGCGATTGACCTGGCGACTCAACTGGCGAACGGCCTCGCGGCGGCGCATGAGCAGGATATTGTTCATCGCGATCTGAAGCCTGAGAACGTCTTTATTACCCGCAGCGGCCGCCTGAAAATCTTGGACTTCGGGCTCGCGAAACTTCGCCGGCTTCCTGGAACCACAGAGAATCTTGATGGCATGACGGTGACCGAGACCGAAGCTGGCCAGGTAATGGGCACCGTCGGCTACATGTCGCCGGAGCAGGTGAAGGGCGAGACCGCCGACCATCGCTCTGACATTTTCAGTTTCGGCAGCATTCTTTACGAGATGCTCAATGGGCAGCGCGCGTTCAAGCGCAACACCAGCGCGGAGACGATGACAGCCATTCTGAATGACGAACCGCCGGAGTTTGCCGGGCACGCCGGTGCCATCGCCCCGGCGCTCGAACGCATCGTGTGCCACTGCATGGAGAAGCAGCTGAGTCAGCGCTTTCAGTCGGCGCACGATATTGCCTTCGCTCTCGAATCGCTTTCCGGAATTTCGGGAGCAACGGCAACACCAGCCGCCCGCACACGTAGGCAATGGATTCGTCCAGCGCTCGCTGCGCTGGTTTTGCTGGCGGCGGGACTTGCCTTGGGCGCGTGGCTTCGTCCGACTGTCCACGAGCTTCACCCCAAACTGCACCGCATCACTTTCCGCCGGGGAACGATCTGGAACGCGCGCTTCACTCCCGACGGCAATATGATTTACGGCGCCGCTTGGGAAGGCCGCCCGATCGAGCTCTATGCCGCACAAAACGGAAGCACGGAGTCAAGGCCATTGGGTGCGGCGATGACGGGCATCTTAGCGGTCTCCGGTTCTGGAGAATTGGCAGTCTCGACTAATTTCCAGCTCGAAGGCTTCGAGTCTTCGGGAATGCTGGGGCGGGCGCCACTGGGAGGCGGCGCACCGCGCGAAATTGCAGACGGGGTAGAGTACGCAGATTGGGGGCCGGATGCCGTGACCTTGGCCATCGTTCGGCGCGTAGGAGGGAAAGACAGGCTGGAATATCCACTCGGAAAGGTGCTGTACGAAACCGCGGGCTGGGTCAGCCATCCCCGAGTCTCGCCGGATGGAAAGTTAATCGCCTTCATTGACCACCCATTCGAGCGCGATGATGCTGGCAGCGTAGCCACAGTGGACCAGGCAGGAAACAAGAAGACGCTCACCGGTCAGTTCGTCAGCGCACAAGGGCTCGCCTGGGCGAAAGCAGGAGATGAGGTCTGGTTCACCGGCACCACGTCAGGATCAAGTCGCGAGCTGCGCGCGGTGACACTCTCCGGCAAAGAACGGCTGGTTTACTTGGGAACAGGGACCCTCACTCTTCACGACATTTTCAGAGACGGCCGGGTCTTGTTTTCGCGAGACGACTTGCGCGCCGGCATGATCGGTTTGGCTCCGGGGGAGAAGAAAGAGCGCGATCTCAGCTGGCATGACTGGACAGTCCCGCGGGACTTAAGCGATGACGGAAAGCTGATCTCGTTCGACGAGACGGGCGAAGCTGGCGGCGAGACGGGCGCACTGTATGTGCGAAGCAGTGATGGTTCTCCGGCTGTGCGTCTGGGCGAAGGTCGAGCTCCCACACTATCCCCGGATGGGAAATGGGCGTTGGCACGCGGCAGCAGTGCTCGACATGAACTGCTAGAACTGCCGACCGGCGCGGGAGACTCACGAATCATCTCCACTGGCGAAGTTCAGCTGCAATATGCTTACTTTTTCCCGGATGCGCGGCATATTCTGGAGGTGGGCAGCGTGCCAGGACATGGTTTGAGGCTGTGGATCCAGGATTCCAAGGGAAGAGCGCCGCAGCCGATCAGCCCTGAGGGCGCTATAGTCAGGCGCAGGAAATGCATTTCGCCGGATGGCAAGCGCGTAGCCGCTCGCGACCCAGATGGAAAAATCACTGTTTATCCGGTTGACGGCGGGAAATCGTTCCAGCTCGCGAACGTTCAACCTGGAGAAGAACCAGTGCAGTGGACGCTGGATGGCAAGGCCCTGCTGGTGGGGCGCCGGGAGGTACCCGCTCGAATCTTCATGATTAACCTGCTTTCGAACGAACGCAAGCTGTTGCAATCGTTCATGCCGGCGGACCCAACCGGCCTGTTTGGCAATGCGAGCCCAACCTTTTCGAGCGACCTGAAGAGCTACGTCTATTCCTACCAGCGCATCACTTCAGACCTTTACATTGTGGATGGATTGAAGTAGAAAGCGGTCCCTCACCTGGCGTGCTTAATGAGTAGACTCGTCATTATCGGGAGAGTGTTCTCTTCTCCGGTTGCGAACCTGCGATCTGAATCAACTCGGCTGGCTTGCTCCAGCGGGGATGAGCACGGTAATTGCGCCGCAGTTTCCCCATAGCCGATCCGATTGTCGCCGAACTCAGTGCGATGTGCTTCACCCTGAGGGGCCCGGCAAGAGGAATCTCCTTGAGCCAGTGCAGACCGCTGCTGATAGCGCATCCACATTGCGTGCAGTCCGGGTCACCGCCAAAAATACATGGCTCCACGCGAGTGCTCAAATCAGCAGAATAGTTGGTTGACATTCTCGAAAACATACAAGCCGCCGGGGTCACCGGAGGAACTCGGATAGCGTCCGCAATTCCGGCATTCATCAGCAATTTTGGATATCGGGCGCGGGCTCGCAGCAAATCGCCGGCTGCCGTGTCGCGCTGTGCCGGAGTCAACATCTCCGCGCTCTGTTCACCTCGTTGAGGCGTATAGAGGCTCATCCACATACGCACGACTTCAGGCCGCTCGCTCCAGAATCCAACATATTCCTCAAGGTACCCCGGCCGCTCCAACATAGGCCGTGTGATTGTCCCGTGAATATTCACCCGGCATCCTTCTATGTTCTTCAGGATACGTTCGTAAGTGGCGGGCTTGCGGCGAACATCATGATGCTCGGGCAGGCCGTCGACCGAAACCACGACCCGCACGCGCGGAATCTCCATCCAAGCCCGTGGAATCGGAATCACGGCACTGGTCACGACCATAGTGTGCACGCGCATCTCGCTTAGGATAGGAAGAATGAGGCTCAGTTCACGGTGACGGACAAGAGGCTCACCGCCCACCAGCGACACATGCAACGGCCGATGTAGCCGAACCAGTCGCACGACGCCGTCCACCAGCGCATCACCGCGGTAATCGCTTAAGCCGCGAAGCGTCACTGCTCCCCCGAGATGATTGTCCCCATATGCATAACAACCGGGACAACTGAGGGGGCACTCACGCGTAATCTCAATCGAAAGCATCGGCGTGTTTCCGAGAAGAATGGATTTCCAGGCGGCAAGCAGGTCGGAGATTCGCAATCCCGGCCTGCCATTGCTCTTATTCACAGAACACCTCTCATTCGCGTTGCCACAAACGTCGGGAGCGCGATGCGCTCGCAGGTTCAGGCGGCAGTATACCCCCGTGTTGTTTCAATACCTCCAGGGCAATCTTCCGCTTGCTGGAGGCGCAGGATGGCGGAGTCTGCACCATTACCAGGACAGCACCCTCCGAGAGGCACGCGTTGCAGTACTCCGCGTGGTGATGTGGCAGCCCCAGGTTCCGAAGAAACCAAATGAGATTTGGCGGTCGCCCGCTCAGCACTCCGAGAAGATCTATTTCGTGATCTGCAAAGCCGCTCTCAGTCAATCTGCGGATGGCGTCGGCCGCGCTAAACGGTTCGCAGAAGACGCCGGTTACCGGAGAAATAATCGTGTTGGACATCGCCTTTTCCAGATTCGCCACTAGAGAGAAAGTCCACCGGCTTTCGCATCGCCGGAAATGACGTTGGGTGGCCTGCATGGAGGTGACTAACAAAGACGGCTGCAAGTGAGCAGAAGCAACTCCGTACCACCTATGACGCGGCCAATCCGTGTCTGCAGTTGGCCTACCACCGCAAGCAGAATTGATGTAAGAATCACCACGATGGGAGGCGCAAAAGAATGAGCCGAATGAGGAGCCGTGCTTGGCAGTTCGTCAAACGCCGGAGTTGCCAGAACGGTGAAAACCGCAAGCACTGCGAGAAAAGCTATGCTGCATGTCACGAATCTGCGCACGTCACTAATTCCTTGGTTAGGTAGATGCTGTTTCCTGATCCCAGGTGCATGAAAAATTGAATTCTCGCATAGTTATTCCGGGGCCGCCGCGACGCAGCCACCCTTCGGATTTTGTAGGCTCTTGTTGCCAAGCTGAACAGTTTGCTGCTGGGGAAATAGGCTTCTTTACGCTCAGCGCTTGTGCGGATAGAAGTAAATCACAGGCCCAGTTGAAAATCGCAGCTCGTTTTGTGAACTGCTGAGCAAGCGGACGCCCCGTAGCCGCCAGCCGAGCGACCGTTATTCGCTGTCAATTGCCCTTGTACGCCGACCCAACTTTCACGTTGCGAAATCTTGCCGGGGCCGCGCCGTGTCCGGTTCCCATCACTTGCTGCGGCTGCCCTTTGCCGCAGTGCGGTGTCCCCCAGAGCACCCACTCATCACGGGAGCAAATTGCGTCCAGGGAATTCCAGAACTCGGTCGTGATTCCCGAGTACGACGGATTTTTCAGCATGCGAGTGCGCTTGCCATTCTTAATTTCCCATCCGGCCTCACAGCCGAACTGAAAGTTGTAGCGCTTGTCGTCAATCGACCAGGAGCGGTTCGTCTCCATGTAAATGCCCGACTCGGTGTCTGCGATGAGCTGCTCGCGCCTGAGCGGTTTTTTCCCAGGAAGAATGCTGATGTTGGTCATGCGAATAATCGGCAGCCGATTCCAGCTTTCAGCGCGCAGCGTGCCGCCCGAGCGGTTAGCACCGATGGTATGCGCCGTCTCGCGCGAACTGAGATATCCGGTGAAAAGGCCGTTGGTGATAATCGGAGTGCACTGCGCGGGCACGCCTTCATCGTCGAAGGCAAAGGTCCCGAGTCCCGGCCCGTGCTCCTGGCGAGCATCGGCAACGATATTCACCAGCTCGCTGCCGTAGCGAAGATTGCGCAGCTTGTCGAGCGTGAGAAAGGAAGTTCCGGCAAAATTCGCTTCCATCCCAAGAACCCGATCGAGCTCGATGGGATGCCCGACAGATTCGTGAATCTGTAAACCAAGCTGCGAACCATCCAGAATGATGGTGAACACTCCTTCAGGACATTGCTCCGCCTGGAGCAGCGCGACAGCCTCCTCACCCACGCGACGGGCATTCTCAACCAGTTTCAGCTCCTGAACGAGTTCGTATCCTCTGTTCTGCCACTGTCCGCCGTAAGAGTTAGGATACGACCTCTTCTGAATCTCGCTACCAGCAAACGCGTATGCCGTGTAACCCACACCGGTCGTGTATTTCGTCTGATGAATGTTCGCGCCCTCAGAGGACAAGAGCCATTGCTCGTCGCGGCGGAAATTCATATTGGTCTCGGCGAGCGTCACGCCAGCGACAGACCGCAATTCGGAATCAATCTTCAGCAACAGTTCCAGATTCTGCTCGACCGATGTGGTAAATGGATCTGTTTTGTGAGGAGAAGTCCACTCGGCTGTGGCGGGTTTTTCCGGCGCCAACTGAACATCGCGCTGCTTCACACTAGCGGAGGCTTTGGCGATGGCGACGGCCTGTGCAGCCGTGGTCTCGACCGCTTCCCTGCTTAGGTTGTCCGATGCGGCGAATCCCCATGCGCCATCTGCTATGACGCGAATACCGATTCCAAGCGACTCTGCATCCGACGCACTGCCAATCTTGCCGTTCTTCGTAGCCAGGGCGCGGCTGCGCTCGTCAACGATGCGGGTATCAGCGTAGCTGGCCCCGCGAAGCGCAGCAATGTTCAGAGCCCATTCAGCGATGTCTTTCATATCGAAATTCAAATTTATCACAGAGAACGCGGGCGGTTTTCCTTCGTGTACCTTCGTGACCTTTGTGGTTTCTTCAGGCATCCTTCACGTCATTTCGCACGGCGTGCCACTCGGTTTATCCTCTTGCCGTGACCATCTCGGTCGTGTTGATCACGCAGAACGAGGAAGCCAATCTACCCAAGACGCTCGAAAGCGTGATGCCGTTGGTGCGCGACGGACGAGGCGAGATCATCGTTGTGGATTCGGGATCGACTGACAGAACGCTAGAGATCGCGCGTTCGTATGGAGCTAAAATTTTCTCGGAGCCTTGGAAGGGGTTTGCGGCACAGAAGAATTCGGCCATGGACAAAGCCACATGCGACTGGGTGTTGCAATTGGATGCGGATGAAGCGCTGGAGCCGGAGTTGGCGGAGGAGATATGTCGGATTGTAGAGTTCCCAACAGACATGGATCGCAAACAACGTAAAGGCAGAATTCAGGAACTCGCTTATGTTTTTAGCCCCCGCACTTTAAAGGAAGTACACCAGGCCACGCAGCGCGCTGGCACGAAAACTCGCGATTATGGCTCCTTCGATAGATTGTCCGGTTTTTGGATTCCTCGCAAGAATTTTTTTCTGGGCCGCTGGATCAAGCACGGCGGATTCTATCCCGATCCCAAGCTGCGCCTCGTCCGCCGCGGCGCAGGGAAATTCGAGGAATACGGCGCTCATCCCACGATGAAAGTTGACGGTCCCACCGGCAGGCTCAAACACGCACTCATTCACAACGCCTACCCTACACTTCGCAACTACATCGGTCACATGAACAGCTATTCGTCGGCGGGCGCGGGGATCGCACTGGAAAAAGGGCACCGCAGCTTCAGCTTCGTCAATATTCTGCTTCGGCCACTGCTCACCTTCGTATACAACTATTTCTTCCGCCTCGGATTTCTCGACGGCCGCCAAGGATTACTTCTGCACCTCTACCACTCCGTCTACGTTTCCTGGAAGTACGCCAAAGCATGGGAGCTTGGACGAACAAAAGGGCTTGGTGGGAGAAAATGAGCATCGTCGTAATGATGCTGGTGGTTGTTCTTGCTCTGTGTGCCTCCGGTAAAGATGCGGACATTCGTTCCACGATTGAGCGGCTGAACCTCGAATACACGCGTGTGTACAATGCCGGCCAACTCGATAAGATCCTCGACTTCTTCGCCGAGGACGCCATGACACTGTCGCCGGATCAAGAGCCGGTGCGCGGTCGCGAAGCGCTGCGCCGCTACTACGAAGCGGCTTTTAAGCGGGAGCCTCACCCTGATTTGGTGGTAACCTCCATCCGCAGTGAGCAATCCGGCGACCTGCTTTATGAATCTGGCCGATGGACGCAGTCATTGCCCATGCCCGACGGCAAATCGCAGCAATTCACCGGGTATTACCTCAGCATCTACAAAAAAATCGTGAGCGGGTGGAAGACTGTGACGAGTACGTTCAATCTGCTCCAAGCGCTTCCAGCCCGCCCACCCGCGCAGAAGACCATTAAGTAATTGTGTAAACACGTAGCTCGCTACGTCTTGGGCTTGTTGTCTCGATTCGAAGATATAGCAACCTGCCCCTCTGGGCGGTATCATCAAATAGGCATGCCGGAAAAGAAGCCTCCCAAGCCGCAAATCGCGGAAAGCCCGATTGCAGACGTGTTTGAAGGACGTCATCCGTCTGACTCGGAGAAGGCGTGGGCAGAAAACATTCTCGCGCCCACACTAGAGAAATCTCCCGAGAAGCCGATCGGCGCACCCAGCGGCGTAAATCTTGACGAACACGGCCATGCCAGCTTCACCACGATCTCCGGCGTTCCCATTCGGCGCCTGTACACGCAGGCTGATCTTCCCGAAGATTGGAATTACGATCACTACCTCGGTTATCCCGGTCAGCCGCCGTTCACGCGCGGTATTCACGCCTCCGGATATCGGGGCAAGCTCTTTACCATGCGCCAGTTCTCCGGCTTCGCCTCGCCGGAAGAAACCAATCAGCGCTACAAGTATTTGCTCGAGCACGGCGGCGGCGGCCTCTCAGTGGCTTTCGATCTTCCCACATTGATGGGTTACGACTCTGATCATCCTGCGAGCGAAGGCGAAGTAGGCAAGTGCGGCGTGGCCATCGATTCGCTCGAGGACATGGAAATCTTGTTCTCCGGCATTGATCTGGAGAAGACCACGGTTTCGATGACAATCAATTCTCCGGCGTCGGTGCTATGGGCAATGTACCTTGTGGTTGCAGAAAAACAAGGCGCGGACTGGAAGAAGATTTCCGGCACGATTCAGAACGACATTTTGAAAGAGTACATCGCACAGAAGGAATACATTTATCCTCCCGCGCCTTCGATGCGGCTAGTGGTTGACACGTTCGAGTTCGGCTCCAGGTTCACGCCCCGTTTCAACACGATTTCAATCAGCGGTTATCACATCCGCGAGGCGGGATCGACCGCACTGCAAGAGCTGGCATTCACTTTGTATGACGGTGTCGAGTACGTTGAGTGGGCGCGCCGCCGCGGACTCGATGTGGATGAATTTGGCCCTCGGCTCAGCTTCTTCTTCAACGCGCATAACGATTTCTTTGAAGAGATCGCAAAGTACCGCGCAGCGCGCAAAATTTGGGGTCAAGTAATAAAAGAGCGCTTTGGCGCAAAGAACCAGCGCACTTGGCTGATGCGCTTCCATACGCAGACTGCGGGCGTCTCGCTGCCGGCGCAGCAGCCGATGAACAACATTGCGCGTGTGGCCCTGCAAGCTTTGGCGGCAGTTTTGGGGGGAACGCAGTCTCTGCACACCGACTCCTACGACGAGGCCTTCGCGCTTCCCACAGAAGAAGCGGCGCGCATCGCGTTACGCACGCAACAAATTATTGCGTACGAATCAGGCGTCACACAGACCGTCGATCCGCTGGGCGGCTCGTACTTCTTAGAAAACTTAACGCTTCAAATGGAGAGCGGTGCCTTGGATTATTTCGGCAAGCTCGACGCCATGGGCGGTATGGTCAAAGCGATCGAGCGTGGATATCCGCAGAAAGAGATCGCCGAAGCAGCGTACCAATATCAGCGCGCCGTTGAGGCCAAAGAAAAGATCATTGTCGGCGTGAACGAGTTCACAGTAAAAGAAGAGCCGCCGAATACTCTTTATATCGATGAGAGCATCGCGCGGCAGCAGTCGGCTAAACTGAAACTTCTTCGAGATCGCCGTCCCACTGACGAAGTGCAGCGCCGTCTCGACGCGCTGAAGAGAGCCGCTGCCCAAGAGCCGCGGGCTGAGTCGAATGGGAGTGTCTCGTCCGCGAACACCATGCCATTCATCATCGATGCTGTTCGCGCTTACGCCACTGTAGGCGAAATCTGCGATGCGCTGCGGCAGGTTTATGGGACGTATACGGAAGTAAGTGTTACGTAACTTCCCTGTCGCCCTGCTCTGCGAGTCAAACCAGAGACTTGAGTTCAATCCCATCATTCATAACCGAAGTAACGTTTTGATTTCTTCCGCGCTCAGCTTACACTTCCCCGGTGGCGAATCATGCCCCAAGAAAAGCACAACTAGCGAGCACGGCGCTCTTACTCTTCTGCGCTCTTGCATCGACTTGCTCATCTTGGGCGCAGCAGTCCGGTGAACAGAATAGCCCGGTCGAACTTCCTGGCAAGCCCATTCCACCTGACCATTCGAAACTCTCTGAGCACAACATCGAGTGGCTCAAGACTCAGCCCGCTCAAGCTCAGATGGAATTTCTGCTGGGAGGGGCGATTAATCACGATCACGGCGCGACTGACATGATCGCCAAGCTGGTGGAGGGCTGGCATGGCAAGCTGCATCGCACCGAGCGTTGGCAGGATCTGGAGACCACTGCGCTCTACTCAAACGATCTGCGCGTGCGGGCTGCCGCAATTGAGATCAATCTTGCGGTGAACAATCTGGCGAAAACTGAAGACACGGCTAAGGAACTGATGGAATCAGGCAAGCAGCAGGAGAGCAATCGTCCTTGGGATGCATGGGAACTGGGCATGCTTGCGAGCCGCGGCATCGAGGCGGACCGGATTCACGAATTGCTCGTAACTTGGGCACATGACAACCAGCAACAGGCGCGCTTCTGGGCCGTTGAAGGATTAGCGCATATTGGGACCGAGGAGACAATAAAAGATTTCCTCGATGTGCTTCGCAACGATTCCTCAATGGATGTCCGGGAGCGCGCGGGATGCAGTCTGGCGAAATCTGGCATGCTAACTCGCGAGCAGCGCATGAAGGCTATGCCTGGACTGCTTGAACTCACCGATGATCCTTCGTTGAACGCGACTACCCGTTTATGGGTCTATCAGGCGCTGCGGGAAATCACCAATGAAAATCTGCCCAACGATCCCGCAACCTGGCGCAACTGGTACTCCAGCAAAGGCACCGAGAGGACGCAGGAATTTAGGCGGGCGGAGTTCTGGGCAGTGCTGGGGAACAACTGATCTTCTGTCGTGGACTAACGTTCTGCTACACTGTCCACCTTGCCAGGGCCTACTCGTAGACGATTTCTAGCGCAGTGTGCTACAGGCGGCGCACTCCTTTGTACTGGCTCAAAATCTTTATTTGCGGCAAAACGTGCTCCGAGCCTGCACTTCCCTTCTGAGCCGCGTGAGCGGATCGCGATCGCGTCCTATCCCTTTCGCAACTTCATCGCCGGAAAGGAAAATAAATCTTCCCACCCGCTCGACCTGAAAGATTTTGCAGCTCATGTCATCGAGAAATTTAATATCAATAAAATCGAGCCGTGGACGGGACATTTCCCTTCGACCGATCCCAGGTACCTCGAGCAATTTCGCGCGGCGCTTGGACAAGCCAAGGGCGCAGTCGTGAATATTGCGGTGGATGGCGAACATAGCCCTTATGCGCTGGATCGCGGCGAACGCGAACAAGCGATCACTTTCAGTAAGCGATGGATCGATGCCGCCGCAGCGATCGGCTCATCCAGCGTTCGCACCAACATTCCTGCTGCTAAGGATTCTGAACCGGACCTTGGCCACACAGTAGAAGCCTTGAAGCGCGTGGTCGAGTATGCCGAGGCGAAGAACGTCGTTGTTAATCTCGAAAACGATAATCCGGTCAGCGAAGATCCGTTCTTTCTTATTCAAGTCGTCGAAAAAGTTAATAGTCCATGGCTGCACGCGCTGCCCGACTTTGGCAACACGTTGCTGAGCAGCAGCGACCCCGAGCATGCTTACAAGGGAGTGGATTCCATGTTCGGGCATGCGTACTGCATTAGCCATGTGAAAGAGGGCGAGACGAACGAGAAAGGGAAATCAGTTCACGTTGACCTCGCACGAACATTCGGCTTTGCGAAGGCTCACGGCTACAAGGGATATTTCTCAATGGAGTTCGATAGCCCCGGCGACCCATACGCGGGCACGAAAGAATTGATTGAGAAGACTGTGCGATATCTCTCGTAACATTCTCTACGTTTGTGATGCCAGTGTATTTCTGTATTGTTCAGATAAAAAGAAACGCGAACCAGTCTTGCCTTCACGCCGCGCATGTCAGAGTATATGATCGAGAATTTCAAGCAGGCGTTCACGCGCCTGCTTAGAGGTACTGCATGCGTAAAGCCGTCCTACATCTCAGTCAATCCGATCCCGTGATGCGTGCCATCATCGAGCGCGTCGGTCCCTGCCGCATGGAATACGGCGATCCGGAGTTTCACAGTCTGGCCGAGGCCATCATTTATCAGCAGTTGAATGGCAAGGCGGCGGTGACCATCTTCAAGCGTTTCGCGGCGCTCGCGGGAGAGCCGCTCACTCCTGAAGGGATTCTGAAACTGAGCGAGGAGCAACTTCGCAGTGTGGGACTGTCGAAGCAGAAGTCCTCCTATCTGCGTGATCTCGCTTCCAAAACTCACGAAGGCAAGCTGGACTTCGGTCGGCTGCCCAAACTCTCTGACGATGAGGTCATCGAGCACCTCACGCAGGTGAAAGGCATCGGTGTTTGGACCGCGCATATGTTCCTCATGTTCGCGCTGCGGCGTCCAAATGTGCTGCCAGCGGGCGATTTCGGCGTGCGTATGGCGATGAAGAAGTATTACAAGAAACGCAACCTACCCAAGCCGGATCAGATGGAAAAGATCGCGAAAGCGTGGGAGCCTTATCGCTCGGTGGCGTGCTGGTATTTGTGGAAGAGTCTCGACGTGAAAACGATGTAAGACATCGATGATTCTAGATTTCAGATTTTCCTGCAATGTGCAGTCCTACCGTGCTTCCTCTGTGCTCTTCTGTGTCCTCTGTGGTTAAATTGAGGCAATGCCTGAACAGAAAATTCGCGTCCTGGTCGCCAAGCCCGGACTTGACGGTCATGATCGTGGCGCTAAAGTCATTGCTCGCGCGCTGCGGGACGCCGGCATGGAGGTCATCTACACCGGCCTGCGCCAGACGCCGGAGATGATTGTTAACTCCGCGCTCCAGGAAGATGTACACGTCATCGGGCTTTCGATTCTTTCCGGTGCGCATAACGCCATCGTTCCTCGCGTGATGGATCTGTTGAAGCAAAACAAAATGGATGACGTGCTGGTAGTCGTGGGTGGGATTATTCCCGACCAGGATGTCGAAAAGCTCAAACAAGCGGGAGTAGCCGCGATCTTTCAACCGGGAACGCCGATGGATGAGATCGTTAGTTTTATTCGCGAGAATGTGAAACCTCGGGGGGTGCCGGCAGGCGAGCGTTAGTGGAGCGGATACCCTGCTTCCCCCGGCATGCGACCGTTCACTTTGACCACTTTCATTCCGGGCTTAACATTTTCTGCAGCCACTAGCGTAATGCCGCCGTCAAAAAGGCCCATGGCTTCTCTCTGCATGCCAAGCGAGGGTAGGACAAGGGGCTCAGACTGAGCTTCGCCGCGCATCACCCGCGAAGCCCAATATTGCTTATATTCGCTCTCCGATACGCCCAGCAGTTTTAGCAACACCTCGCGCTCATGTGTTCCGGGCGCCCGCACAATGAGCTTCACCGACAGTCCGCCGGCCCACGAGCGCTTTTCGCCGGCAAACAACTTGCGTAGCTCAAGTATAGTCAGATTGCTCGCCGGGTTTTGGGGATTGACCACCACCGCCACGTCTCCCGTCTGAGCAAGAGCAGTGTGACCGAGGCTCACGCATGTCCAACTGAGAATCAGGGCGGCGACCCATTTCCAGTTCATATCAGTCATCGCCTCAGAAAGCGAACGCCAACTGCAGTTGCAGACCGCTAAGGTCTGGCTTGCCCTTGCGGATCGTGTGATCCAGTTGCGTTTTGAATGCGATGTTGTCATTAAAGTCGTAGCGCGCGCCAAAGGATGGGCCATGTCGCAAAAGTACGTCTTCAAAGATGCTGCGCGGATTCGTATTCGCGTACTGATACCGAAAAAATGGACGCACCTTCTGGAAGCGCTTGGAAACCTGGGAATAGAACACCGGCATGTTGAACACGGTCTGGCTGTGCTCCTGCACGTGGCGGATCAGGAAGCCTTCGTTGAGGAACTCTATCCCATGTCCTACGTATACAATGTGCGCATTCACGATGGATTGGCCAAGCCTGGGAGCCGGCGTGAAATCGTGGTTGGTTATCTTGTCGTGGTAGAAAGAGCCGCCGAACTGTAATCCCGGGATCGCATCGGGACGCGCAAAAAGACCCACGTTCACGTGATTGCCGTTGTCCTCATCGCTTTCCACTTGGGAACCGTCGATGTTCAACATGTTCATCAAACACGATTTCGGAAAGCACGCTGGCCTTGTCATTGATTCTGGAGGTAAGAAAAAGGGCGAACTCGCCGGTATAGAAATTGCCGGCCGAACCAGGCACAAATCCAAAAGTTGACAACTCCGGCTCTCGCTGGTCCAAGACCTTGTAATTCACCTCTCCGAAGCCGCGCCACTGAATGCCGTGTGATTCGTGCAAAGCCGGCGGAGCAGTTGGCGATTGATTCGGTTCTGCGGCTTGCTCAGCTACGTCCTGCTGGAAAGTAGTAGGCTGCGGCGGGGTAGCCTCCGAGTCCGACTGTTTGGCTTCCAGCGTCTTGACCTTTTCTTGGAGTTCTTTGACCTGCTGAACCAGGAGTCGAATCGTTTCTTGATCGCTCGCGCTGGTGTTTTGTGCCAGGCTCATGCCCGTGAACAACAAGGATGTAATGACCGTCGTCATAATGCGGGACATTTTTCTCCTTCCTCTCCTTCCAACTGGAACTGAGCGGCGGGCGGGGTTCACTCATTGACTTTCGGCAACTTTGGCTTCGAGCATCGCGTTACCAAAGTCAGTGCGGGATCGGGTGGAGGAACCGTTTGATGGGTTGCCGTTTTTTCAGCGTTGAAACCCGGGAACTCGCGTCGGTGCTACGACTGAATTCGCTGGACGGCACCAACCGTCTGACGCGCGCCTGTGTGCTGTCGTTGAATGGCGCTTTCGATGACCTTGCGCGGGCGCCTCGGCCGGTGATCATCACGGGTAATGAGAAATTCTTCTCTGCGGGCGCGGATTTGAACGAAATTGGTGCGCTCAGCGCGCCGGAGGGTTATGAGTTCTCCCGCTCGGGTCAGAATCTGATGAATACAATCGAGTGCTTCCCTGCTCTGGTTTGCGCAGCGATTTCAGGTTATTGCATGGGCGGTGGACTTGACCTGGCGCTTGCGTGCCACCGGCGCATCGCCGCCCCGTCTGCCATCTTTGGACATCGCGGCGCCGCGTTAGGACTGATCACCGGCTGGGGTGGGACGCAGAGGCTTCTCCGGCTGATTGGAAAAGCAAAGGCGCTGGAAATGTTTGTGACTGCGAGAAAGCTAGACGCACGCGAAGCACTGCGGATCGGGCTGGTGGATGCGGTGAGCGATGATCCCGTCGGAGAGGCGATGGCGCGGCTCACTCAGGCTAATTAAGAGTCGACTTTTCAAGATTCGTCATTCCGGGACCGCCCTCAGCGGTGAGGAATCTGCTGCTCCCCCACTGCAGATTCCTCGTTGCTACGTTCCTCGGAATGACAAAACGTATAAATTTGGATTGCGACTTTCGACGGTTAACCTTTGTCATTCCGAACCGGCTTTACAGGCTGCGGAAAAAGTCTGAATCGAGACGATTCGCCGCCTCAGGGGCTAAAGCCCTCGCTGGTTTTGCACGACTTACGCGGCGCTAAAGCGCCGCTCTACCACAGTGCAGCAGGCTTTCGTGACTTTTTCCGCAGCCTGTTCAGCCGTGAGGAATCTGCTGCTCGCTTCACTTCCCCACCCACTGGTCCACCCAATCGTTCACCGTCTTGTACCAAAGCTGGGAATTCTGCGGCTTGAGCACCCAATGACCTTCGTCGGGGAAGTAGAGCATCTTCGACGGCACGCCCAGCCGTTGCAGGGTCGTGAAGAGCTGAAATCCCTCTGACACATCCAGCCGGTAATCGAGCTGACCGTGAATCACCAGCGTCGGCGTCTTGAAATTCGTCGCGAACAAATGCGGAGACCACTTGCGGTACAAGTCGCGGTTGGTGTAGGGCGTGCCACGGAACTCCCACTCGTTGAACCATAGCTCCTCAGTCGTTCCCCAATCCGACTCATTGTTGAACGTGCCGTCGTGCGTCACAATGCACTTGAAGCGGTTGGTGTGGCCGAGAATCCAGTTCGTCATGTATCCGCCGTAACTGGCCCCGAGTGCGCATTCGCGGTCTTTATCAATGAACGGATAATGCTGCTCTGCGTAGTCGAGGCCCTTCATCAGGTCTTCAAACGGAGCGCCGCCCCAGTCGCCATTGATTGCGTCAATAAACTTCTGCCCATAGCCGGTCGAGCCGTGGAAGTTGATCATGACGACGACGTAACCATTCGCGGCGAACAGCTCGGGATTCCAGCGATAGCTCCAGTCGTCTCCCCACGCCCCCTGCGGCCCACCGTGAATGAGAAACTTCACGGGATATTTCTTGCCTGGATCAAAGTTTGGAGGCTTGACGAGAAACCCTTCGACCCTGTCGCCCTTCGCGCCCGTGAACCAGAAGGATTCAAGGGGGGACATGGCAACTTGGGAGAGGACGGAGTCGTTGAAATGAGTTAGGGGGTCGGCAGCTAAGATTGGCTCCTCAGCTCGGTAGGGCTTTTCGTCTTGTTTCAATGGAATCAACGGAAGTGCGACTTTGTACATCTCATTTGGATGTTCCAGCGACATTCGCGTGAAGAGCAGGGTTCTGCCGTCCGGGGTGACCACAAGGTCGTCGTTGAAGCCTTGCACCTTGTCCGTGGTTGAGATCAGCCATCGCGACTCGGGATCGTTTCCCCAGTGCCGGAATTTTGTAACCGCAATCGGCGCCGAACCTCTGTCCTCATAAGAGAAATAAACGTGCCATGAATCAGGTGTCCACGTGAAAGTGCCGACCCAGCGGTCAGTTCCTTCGGAGAGTTCCTCCTTATGGCCTGTCTTCCGGTCGTACAACATCAGGCGGAAGCGGTCGCTCTCGTATCCCGGACGCGCCTGCGCGCGGTAGGCGATGTAGTTGCCATCCGGCGAATAGAGCGGAGTCTCGTCCGCCGCTTTGTTGTCGGCAGTGATGTTCTTGGTTTGCGCCAGAATCTGGGCGGACGTAGCGTCCGCCTCTACGTGAACCGGGACAATGAACAAGTCATTGTTCGTGCTGGTGGCTTCGACTTTATCGTGGTTCGAGGTGAAGCAAATCTCCTGCCCATCGGGAGAGAAGGCGTAATTGTCCTGTCCGCCGAGCGAGAAGACTGGAGCATCGTAATCGCCAGGAGTGAGATCGCGGGCAGCCACGCATGGTCCCGAACCCTCCCCGTCTTGCGTAGGGGCGGGTGCCCCCACCCGCCCGGTCGAGCGATGCTCGACGACAGCTTGCCCGGCGTCGCCGGGCCGGGCGGACGAGGCGTCCGCCCCTACGTGGCTTGTGCCACAACTATCTATCGGAATCACAAACAAATGCGTCCGCTTGCCTTCCCTGTATGCATTCCAATGCCGAAAAAGCAGATGCGTAAAAATCTGCGCGCTAACTTTTGACTCTCGTGATTGCTTCAGCTTCTGCTCATTGCAAGCAGCTTCCTCCGCAGGCGTTCCATCGCATTCCGGATCAACATCTGACTTGAACAAAATGTTTTTCCCATCCGGCGACCACAATTCGCCATCCGCCTCGGTGGCAATATTTGTGAGTCTGTGCTTTGTGGTAACTGTCCCGGTTGAGCTGTCGAAATCCGCGATCCAAATTTGCGATCCGTTTTCTTTGGTCGAAACAAAAGCAAACCGCTTTCCATCCCGCGCCCATCGTGGCCGGTCCGCATCCTGATCCGAAATAATCTCCCGCTCCCCACTGGATTGATCGACAACGGGGTGCCCCACGTTTCCCTGATTTTGGGAAACGTGGGTATCGTTGTCCTGATTGCCACTAAGCGGCACCACCCAGATGTGTGGCGTCTTCGTGTTCGCCTTCAAATCAACATCGACTGCGGCAAACAAGACCCATTTACCGTCCGGCGAGGGAACCGGTTCCTCAACGCGCCTGAGCGCCATCATGTCTTCAAAGGTGAACGGATGTTTGTTTTGAGCAACGGCGGAGAACGCGCACGCAAGCACAAAAACCGCGAGCAGAAGATTGCGCATAGGAGCCTCTTCGGAGCGAAATAGTGTAATACTTTTGCATAGGAATCAATCGGCAGGATTCGTCTGAGCACGGTTTGCCTGCGCCTGCTGCGCTGTTATACCGTAGGTAGTTTCGCATCCGAAAGTCTTTCGCACCCGACCATGGCTGACCGCGTCGAAACTACCTCGGTCCCGAACTCCACGATTCTGGCCACGCGTGTAGATCCCACGTCCAGCCGCTATGAAGCCAACATGCGTTTTATGGCGGACCTGATGTCGCAGGTGCACAACGAGGAAGAGAAGATTCGGGAAGGCGGGGGCGCAAAAGCTGTAGAAAGCCAGCACAGTAAGGGACGGCTCACGGCCCGCGAACGGATTGGTCTCCTGGCCGACCCTGGAAGTTTTTTTGAGCTCGGTATCTACTCGGCGTCTGGGATGTATGAGGAATGGGGCGGCGCTCCGGCAGCCGGCGTAATTACCGGCCTGGCGCGGGTTCAGACGCGGCTGGTAATGATCATCGCCAACGACGCCACGGTCAAAGCCGGCGCATTTTTCCCAATGACCGCAAAGAAAGTTATTCGCGCGCAGAATATCGCCATCGAAAATCGCATCCCGACAATTTATTTGGTCGATTCCGCTGGCGTATTCCTGCCGTTGCAAGAGGATGTTTTCCCTGACACCGACGACTTTGGCCGCGTATTCCGGAACAACGCCGTGATGTCTGCGCTGGGAATTTCACAGATCGCAGCCATCATGGGGATGTGCGTGGCGGGCGGAGGATATCTGCCGGTGATGTGCGATCACGTCCTAATGACGGACGGCAGCGGACTTTTCCTGGCTGGGCCGGCGCTGGTGCAGGCGGCGATTGGGCAGAAAATTTCCGCAGAAGAGCTGGGCGGCGCGGCGATGCATTCAGCCATCAGCGGCACGGTCGATTTTCGCGAGCCGAATGATGAAGCCTGCATTGCACGCATTCGCGACATTATTGAGAAGTGGGGGTATCGGCGGCAGTCACCCTGGGATCGAAAGAAGCCCGTGCCTCCTGCTTTGGCTGCGGAGGAAATTTATGGAATTTACGATCCCTCCCCGGCGCGTCCGTATGACATGAAGGAGATTCTGGCGCGCATAGTGGATGCCAGTCACTTCGATGAATACAAATCAGAGTATGGCAAGACTGTGATTTGCGGTTACGCTCGCATCGGCGGATTTGCTGTGGGGATCGTCGCTAATCAGAAATTACATGCGCAGCAGACCGATCACGAAGGCCACAAGCGGGTTGAGTTCGGCGGCGTGATTTACACCGAATCCGCAGAAAAGGCCGCGCGCTTCATCATGGACTGCAATCAGAATCTGATTCCGCTGGTCTTCTTTCACGACGTGAATGGATTCATGGTGGGTCGGGATGCGGAGTGGAGCGGCATTATCAAAGCGGGCGCAAAGATGGTGAATGCGGTATCGAACTCTGTGGTCCCGAAAATAACTGTGATTGTCGGCGGCTCGTTCGGCGCGGGTCACTATGCGATGTGCGGCAAGGCGTACGATCCGCGCTTTGTGTTTGCCTGGCCCACTGCGCGCTATGCCGTGATGAGCGGCGATTCGGCGGCAGGAACACTGGTGGAAATCAAAATCAAGCAACTGGAACGCACTGGGAAAAACCTGAGCGAGGAAGAGCGGAAAGAGCTGTACGAATCCGTGAAGCGCAGCTATGACGAGCAGACTGATCCGCGTTACGGAGCCGCCAGGTTGTGGATCGACAAGATTATCGATCCGATCGAGACACGTGATGCTATTACCCAGGCGCTCGAAGCGGCCGCACTAAACCCCGATGTACCAGAGTTTAAGGTTGGAGTGCTGCAAACGTAAGTCCGGGCGCCACCACAGATTTACGCGGATGAGCACGGATCAAGGAACTAGCTCTAAGAATTTGATCCGTGAAAATCCGCGTTGATCTGTGGCAAACAATTTTAATGACTGAAATCAAACTGATCGAATGTCCGCGCGATGCCTGGCAAGGGCTGAGAGGGCAGATTCCGTCCTATATAAAGATCGATTACTTGAAGGCGCTGATCAGCGCCGGCTTCAAGCATATCGATGCCGTCTCGTTTGTCTCCCCGAATGCCGTGCCGCAGATGGCCGACTCGGAAGAAGTTTTGAAAGAACTCGATCCCCCCGATGATGTGGAAATTATCGGTATTATCGTGAATCAAAAAGGCGCGCAGCGTGCCATCAATACCAATGCGGTGCGCACGTTGGGATTTCCATATTCTGTCTCGCCGACTTTCCTTCGCAACAACCAGCGCCAGACGCTCGAAGAAGCCATCGACGAACTGGAGAAGATCAAGCAGAAAGGCGAAGAAGCGGGGCTCGAGACGGTGGTTTACATTTCGATGGCATTTGGGAATCCATATGGAGATGAATGGAGCATTGACGAGGTAGTCGATGCGGTGGATCTGCTGGAATCGTATGGAATCAAGACGATTTCACTCGCGGATACGGTCGGCTTGGCTACTCCGCAGCAGATTCGTGACCTGGTTTCCGCGGTGATCGCAAAGTACCACTACCTGGAAATCGGCGTGCACCTGCACAGCCGGCCGGATCAAGCAGTAGAGGACATTACGGCCGCATACGACGCCGGTTGCCGCCGTTTCGATTCTGCCCTCGGCGGCTTGGGAGGCTGCCCTTTCGCGCAGGACGCATTGGTAGGAAACATTCCTACGGAGAAAGTTCTGGAAGGGTTGCGTCAACGTGGAGCGGATTTGCCCACCCTGAAGCCACTGGATACTTTGCTGAGGGTCTCTGCAGAACTTGGGGCAAGATATACGAATTCTTCCGCGGCCGATTGATAAACGAACAATGACTTACAGCACGATAGAACTTATCTACAAAGCCGGCCTCGCCACTATTACCCTAAACCGCCCCGAGAAGCGGAACGCCATCAGTTTCGAACTAATTAGTGATCTCATGCGTGCGCTAGATGAAGTCGCGCAATCACCAGCACGTGTGCTCATCCTCACAGGCGCGGGCAAAGCATTCTGCTCAGGCATGGATTTGAAGAACTTAAAGGCTCTCATTGGCCGCTCACCGGAACAAAGCTTAGAGGATTCGCGAACCATGGTGCGGCTATTTCGAACGATTTACGAATTTCCCAAAGTAACCGTCGCGGCCGTGAATGGCGCCGCCATCGCGGGAGGCACTGGACTTGCGCTGCTGTCCGATTTCACGCTGGCAGTTCCAGAAGCCAAGTTCGGCTACACCGAGGTTAGAATCGGATTCGTGCCCGCGATCGTGTCCACCTTCTTATTACGGCAAGTCGGAGAAAAACACGCGCGCGACCTATTGCTGACTGGACGGCTTTTCGATGCGCATGAAGCCTTGCGGCTTGGCCTTATCAATGAAATCGTTGAGCCGGACAAGCTAATGGACCGCGCTCACGAATTGGCCGCTCACCTTCTGGAAAACAGCCCCACTTCGCTCGGATACACCAAACGCCTGCTCACCGAACATGCTCGCGCCGAACTTGACGCGCAGATTGAATCAGCCGTGCGAGAGAATGCCGCCATTCGTCAAACTGCTGATTTTCGCGAGGGCGTGACATCGTTTCTAGAAAAGCGGAAACCTCGTTGGAGCGGCGAGTGAACGGCGATCACGCTCCCACAATCTCGGAAACCCGCTTGCGTGTGCGCTATGCCGAGACCGATCAGATGGGGGTGGTTTATCATGCCAATCATTTTGTCTGGTTTGAAGTGGGCCGAGTCGAACTGCTGCGTCAGCTCGGCTTTTCCTATCGCGATATGGAACATAACGACGGATGCTTCATAGCTGTGGTCGATGCCCGCTGCCGGTACAAAGCGCCCGTCCGTTACGATGATGAGGTAATCGTGCGTACGCAATTGAAAAATGTCCGCGAGTCTGTAATCCACTTCGGATATGAACTGGTGCGCGCCGATGACGGCGAATTGCTGGCGGAGGGAGAAACCACGCACATTGTTACTGATGAAGACATGACGACCAAGCCGCTCCCAGAAAAATATCTGAGCGTATTTCGCGGTGCGGCGGCAAGGAATACATCGATTTGAAAGGGCGTGGCTTTTGCCGTGCCGCAAAGATGCGTCATTCCGAACCGGCTTCAGCCGGTGAGGAATCTGCTGTTCGCGAAGCTACAAAGCAGATTCCTCGCGACTAAAGTCGCTCGGAATGACAACGTTTAAGCATATTTTCGGAACTTAGACAGGGAAGAAATTTGAAAGCTCTCCACATCAACGGCAACGATCTCACACCTGAAGCCGTGCGCGAAGTCAGCGTCGAGCGCCGCCCAGTGCTGCTTGATCCGGACGCGCGCGAAGCGGTCAATCGAGCACGCGCAATCGTCGATTCAGTAGTAGCACAAAATCAAATTTCCTACGCAATTACTACGGGAGTCGGCAAACTAAGTGACGTTCGTATTGCCGGAGATCAGATTCGCGAATTACAAGTCAACTTGGTGCGCTCCCATTCAGTGGGCGTCGGTGAACCGCTTTCTATCCCCGAAACCCGCGCCATGATGCTCCTGCGCGCCAATTCTCTTTCTAAAGGCTATTCCGGGGTGCGCGCAGTCATCATTGACACACTTTGCGAGATGATCAACCGAGCCGTCACTCCGTTTGTTCCGTCGCAAGGCAGCGTCGGGGCGAGTGGCGATCTGGCGCCGCTGGCTCATCTAGCGCTGTCGATGATCGGCGAAGGGGAATGCCTGGATGAAAAGAGCATCCGCATCGCGAGTGCCGAAGCTCTACGCCGCGCCCAGATCAAACCGCTCGTGCTCGAGGCCAAAGAAGCCGTCTCGCTGATCAACGGCACACAGGGAATGCTGGCGCTCGGCGTCCTTGCGCTGATCGGGGCCGAAACGCTGGTCGATTCCGCTGACGTGATCGGCGCTCTCACACTCGACGCTCTGCGTGGGACTGATGTTGCCTTCGATGAGCGCATTCACAAAGTGCGTCCGCATAGCGGCCAACTAGAAACTGCCAGCAATCTTCGCAAGCTGTTAGAGGGCAGCCAGATTCGCGAGTCGCATCGCGTCTGTACCCGCGTGCAGGATGCGTACTCTCTCCGCTGCATTCCGCAGGTCCATGGTGCTGTGCGCGACACACTTGCCCATTGCCGCGAGGTGATGGAAATAGAAATCAATTCCGCAGTGGATAATCCGCTGGTGTTTCCTGCTCGTGTGGGAGCGGGCGCCTCGCCCGCTCAGGCAGAGCGAAGCTCTGCTGCATCCGACGGCGAGATCCTCTCTGGCGGAAATTTCCACGGCGAGCCCATAGCGTTCGTGCTCGATTTCCTTGGCATCGCGCTCAGCGCGCTCGCGGGAATTTCCGAGCGGCGGCTTGAGCGCCTCGTCAATCCAGCGTTGAATGAAGGCCTGCCGCCGTTTCTCGCCGCTGGCGCCGGCCTCAATTCGGGATTTATGATGGCGCAGGTCACCGCCGCCGCGTTGGTCAGCGAGAATAAAGTGCTGGCGCATCCCGCGTCGGTCGATTCGATTACGACGTCAGGCAATAAAGAAGACTACGTTTCGATGGGGATGACAGCTTCTTTGAAGCTCAAGCGGATCGTGGAGAACACGCGTAACGTCCTCGCAATCGAGGCCATGGCTGCCGCACAGGCGCTCGACTTCCTAGCTCCGCTGAGGACTTCAAAGCGCCTGCAATCCGCTCATGCAGCAATCCGATCTGTGAGCCCGACGATGGACAAGGACCGAGTCATGTACGGTGACTTTGCGCGCATCGCGGACGTAATCGCCGCCAGGAAACTCGTGGAGTCGTTACTCTAGATTTCGTCCCGACCATTCACCTCAACAAAGCAACTGATTTCATAAAGACGTCGGCTTTCCCCTCGACTGAATCTTGTCTAGGGGCCAACTACGGGCGGACTGGGCGGACCGTCATCCTTTTTTCTGGCAACATCATCGTCTTGCCGAGCAGGCGGCTTATTTCCGTCGCCGCCGAT
>Ga0137403_10001189_pt1 | contig 32826 bp, 43 predicted proteins | sample CZOMad2_1_16fung_FD_122057 | JGI IMG/M metagenome (GOLD analysis project Ga0137403, IMG submission 122057) | Vadose zone soil fungal communities from Angelo Coast Range Reserve, California, USA - CZOMad2_1_16fungal (Hybrid Assembly) | ecosystem: Environmental > Terrestrial > Soil > Vadose zone... | reverse complement strand
GGGCCGCTATGGTTGGCTAGTCCTTTAACGTGTGACTCTTTCATTCACTACAACCTGCCGGTTTATCCCGGCGCACTTGGGAAGGGGGCAGTCGATAGGTTCAAGGTGCGATAGATTCAACGCGCCCCCGCCTTAACTTTGAATGCCAGTGCCGATACGTGTCACGCAAGCCTCTGCCGTTAACCGCATTGAATGGTTGATTCAACGAGGAAGCCTCCGAAACTTGAGGCGGGGGCGCGTTGAATTTATCCGCACCTTGAACCTATCGACTGCCCCCTTCCCAACCTGCGAATTTCCCGAACTTGAGTAATGTTCTAGTGCACTAATTTTTAGTGTTGCACCTCACGTCATGAAACAGCCGCACGGTCACCGAGTACTGCTCGACCTTTTCACGATTTACTCGATAACCTGTACCGGGTCCCGATGGCAGATGTATGAAGCCGTGCGAATCGATCTTAATTGCCGGCTCAACTAAATCATCCACGTACCAACGCGCTGAGGCCTCGATGTCAGTGGGATGAGCTGAGGCCTCGATGTCAGTGGGATAGGCCAAGCCATGAAGTGACGCCGCCGCCATTGGCCGCGAGAGCAACGTTGTGCGTGATACGGCTGGATAACCCCAAGGCTTCCAGCCTCATTTGTCAATGAAAATTGTTGTTAACCATTTGACCGCTGGAAGGTGTTACAAACAGATCCGAAGAACCGAAAAAGGTTAGTGATCCCGACCTTGATTCTCAAGACTCTTCTACCGCTGTTTTGTTGTCTACTGGCGAGAGGCAATGTCGCGCCTGACAAGGATGAGCAGCTCCACCCCGGGTCGCAAAGAATAACTTCCCTCCGGATTAAGCCTGGAATTCACAATCTGGTACCGGTCCCCAAAGGCGGTTTGAACCTCGTTGCGCTGGGCCTCGGACGCGATTACGACAGGTTCTGTGGATGCAGCCATGTGGCCGAAATATCCTACCCGGCTGTAATCACGCAGATACCAGGGCAGTGGCCAATAATCCGGCGAAACTATCGTCACACCCATTTTGCTTCCCTCGCCACTCACCCGGGCTAATCGATCGATTTCGTCGACCAGATTCAGCGTTTCGCGACGCGTGTGTGCATAAACATAAACGTAATACTGCTCGGGTGAATCCAGAACCTTTAGATTTACTGTCTTCTTATCATTGTCGTAATTGAAGAAGTTAAGATCGATCGCCTGGTACAGGCTAACGGACATGGCCAGCAACAAGATCGTCGCGACAACTCTTAACTCTCGATTCCCATATTCGTATAGCGCCTGGAAGCCGCAGCCTGCCGCGATCGACAGCGGAAGAATCATGTTGAGAGCGAGCCAGGGGGTCTTGTAAGGAACAAGCGAGTAGGCCGCAAGGGTACCACCGGCCCACAGAGCCGAAAAGACAGCGAACGAATTTCGGGGCCGCCAAAGGGCAATTACGGCACCAAACGTTCCCAACAGCAGGAGAGGACTCTCTTGAAGCGCCAACCATTCCACGTATTTCCAACGTGGATGCACGTGCGCGCTTTGCCCCGTTTTGGTCCAAACCTGAAAGGTCTTGAGCGAATCGACTACACCTTTGGGATAGTTAGTAAAGAACGATGAGTAGAACAACACTGCTACGGCTGCGAAAACGCCCACAGCAACAAGCGCGAATATCCCGAGCCGCGTTGGGCCACCAAGCCGCTCAACGTTTTCTTTCAGGCGTTCACCCAGGCTTCTGCTGCGACCACTTCGATCTTTCAACTGATTTCGGGGTGGCTTAAGCCAACGGCTGCGCAACCAGAAATAGAGCTGAGTCATAGCCAGTGCAATTAGTAACACCGGGGCGTTGATGATGAACGTCTCTTTTGTGGCGAACAGCAGTGCGGCCGAGGCAGATGCGAGGACCAGATACACCAGATGGCCGTCCTCGAAGTACTTCAAACCGGCAATCACTACTCCAAGCGTGAAGAAGACAAACAAGCTCTCGTGGATAAAGTAACGGGACAAATAGACTGCCCCCGGCGAAACTGCAAGCAAGGCGGCCGCGGCTAGGACGCCGATACTTCCCAGTCGACGTCTAAGCGTCAATATCAGGACGATCGTCGCAATGCCAAACGCGGCAGTAACAAGACGGATCGTCACCGTGTTTAGACCGTATGTGTTCTGAGCTTGTACTCCGAAAAGGAAGCGAATGATCCAGGGAATTATGGCAGAGACGTAATAGAGTGAGGGACCGTGATAATTCTGCGGGTCATATTGATATGCGCCATCCCGGGCCAGGCGCACGAGGAAATTCCCGTTTACACCTTCATCGTGATGCAAGGGAACAAGGTCAAGATGATACAAACGCAACACGGCTCCCACTAGCAGAACCGTGATGCAGCTTATCAGCCAGGTGCGATCTGATAAGTCAGATGAGGGTGGCTCGGGGACCGCCTTATATGCACCCTTAGTCTTTGCGGATGTCTCGGACGGGGCCCGCTGTCTACGGCGTGACTTTGAAGAGCCGGTACTCACCCACTTCTCCTATTTCTGTAAATTGAGAAAAGAACTGTTCATTCACCTTCAGAACATTCCGTTCATGCGGACCGACGACTGCATATTGAATCCGATACTTATCGATCAGCGATCGCGCGTCCGGAGCGCCGGAGTATATTCTGCGAATTTCGCTCTCTCGTTCGGCAAACTCCAGCCCGTGTGTCCAGATGTGTCCCGGATATCCCAGCAACGATCGGCGACCGGTCAGAAAAACGGGATGATTGTGCACAGGCGCGTGAACAATCAGGGCTTGCGGGGCGGTTTCTTGTTTAACTACCTCAGCAAACTGGATCCCACTCGGATCGAAAACTTGATACTTCACGGATCGGAGAGCGATACCGGCAACGTCCAATGCGCCGGCCAGAGTTACACAAAAGAACAATATTACGGCAAGGACTCTTTGCGCATTTCCGTGCCGCCAAAGCCGTGTTAACAACAAGGCGACGAGAGGAGCAGATGCAAGCCACCAATAGAACAATACCTTGATGTTATCCCAGATCCACGGCGCCATCTTCAGCACATTTGGAATAATGAAACATAGGGTAAAAGGCAAATAGAAAAGCAACAACCGCTTTGATACGAGATATCCTTTTCCTCGCCAAAGAATTGCTGCCACAATTAACGGTATAAACAATCCTGTATTCTTGAACCAGAACCAAAGCGCGCTGTCCTTACCGCGGTCCCAGCCAAACTGCCATTCGAAGAACTTTGTAGCATCAACTGCGCTGTGATGCGTAGACCACCACATTTGGGGCAAGGCGATCAGAGAAGCGACAACCACAAATACCGCCCAGTCGCGCCAGCGCCGCTGCAATAGCCCGATGCAGGCGCCCACGACCATCACCACAACGAAGCTGTGCGCATGAACCAGCGGCAGCAACCCTGCGATTACGCCTGCGGCTGCCATGCGTTGCCAGGGTTTGATGTGGAGCAACGGGGTCACCCGGCCGGACCGAATACCACCGTCAGGGAAATTCTTGCCTTTCTTGTTCTTCCCTTTCCTGGTGTTTGACCGCAGCTCCGCCCCAAGCGCTTTTTTCCCGCTCCCCGTTTCTCCGTTTCTCCCCGTCTCCGTTTCATCTTTCGTGGCCAGCCACCATTGCGCAAAAACCATCACTGCTAACGGTAAGCCAAGCAGGATTCCTCTCTGCGGGACCAACAATGCCGAAATGGCGTTCCCCCATCGCCAGGTTGTTTCCGGAATCACCGTGAAGGAAGGTGGCAGGTCTTTTAAAACTCCCAGCAATCCTCCTTCGTTGCCCTGACCCTTTTCCCAAAGCAAGACCCAGCCAAAACCCCCATTCAGCAGCACCAGCAGCGGCGTAATTAACGAGGCGAGCCGATCGCGCAACATCACCCAGGCCCAGCGATGGACGAGGCCGACAAACGCCATCCCAAGGAGGAAGTTTTCGATGAACATCGACTCTCGCAAGCTCGCGCCGCAGCGCACAAACATCGCCGAGATAAAGTCAGTGAGAAATGGATAGGTAAACGGCACGCCCGCGTACGTCGGGTCTTGCGGCGGAAAATTGTTGCCGTAGGCGAAGCTTGTGATCACACTGATGTGAAACGGGAGGTCACCAAAATTGTTTAGCAGTCCGGTAAAAATACCCTCAGGAGATTCAATCACGGCCCGGTCGAATATGCGCCAAAAGAGTACTGCTATGAACAGATAAAACCCGGCATAGCCAAGCCCGAGTCGGCTGGGCTTACGAAAGGCGCGTGACACCTCCTCCAAGTCCGCCCTAAACGCTCGCTGCCGATTCTTATCACGAAGCACAAGAATCGAGCTGGAGAGTACGACCATCGTCAAAACGATTGCGACCGGGGTTAAGCCCAGAAACGATGCGAATACAAAACCCACCAGTCCGAAGGCTGCCAGTCCTGCGCAGGCGCCGCCGCAGATGCGCACTGCGAGGGATGCACCTTCATCATAAAGATAAGAGGCAAGCGTGCCGCTGAAGGCCGCCAGCATTGCCAGAGTTAGCGAGATAATCATTTACTGAGGACTGAGGCCACTTTTTTCCTTTGTGAGCCCAACTTTTGCTGTAATACCGGAGGCGGATTATACGCGAAGCAACCAACAGCTACTAAAGGGTAGTCCGCCAGATTGAGTTGATGCGTTCGAGGAGCTTTGCCTCAAAAGTCTACTTCGGCTTTGCAAGGCCGCAAAGAAGCACAAAAAGCGCAAACGATTTATGGAAGACCTTTTGTGCTTTTGTGCCTCTTTGTGGCTTTTGAGGCAAAGCTCGTTCGAGGTGATGCACGTGGATCGGCCTTACTCGGCATCACCTTTTCACCGTCTTTGCATCACTCAAGACAATCGGTTAGTTTGATTTCACAGAGGACATGTAATGTTACGAGCAGGCATTGTCGGTTTGCCGAACGTTGGCAAATCCACACTCTTCAACGCACTCACTGCGCAAACAGCGGCCCTGGCCGCCAATTATCCCTTTGCCACGATCGAACCGAATGTCGGTGTAGTGCCCGTTCCGGACGAAAGGCTTGGACCTTTAGCGCGCCTCGTAAAGACCGATGTAATCGTGCCCGCCACCGTGGAATTCCTGGATATCGCCGGGCTGGTGCGCGGGGCCTCAAAGGGTGAGGGACTGGGGAATCAGTTCCTGGCAAACATCCGGGAAACTGATACGGTGGTCCAGGTGGTTCGCTGCTTCGAGGACGAGAGCGTCATTCACGTTGAGGGCTCGATCGATCCAGGCCGCGATATTGAGACTATCCAGATTGAGTTAGCCCTTGCCGATCTGGCTACTGTTGAACGCCGAAGAGAAAAAGCCCAGAAAGCAGCCAAGAGCGGTGACAAAACAGCGCGAATAGAATTGGCGGTGCTTGACAAGATACAACCCACCCTGGAGGACGGACGAGCGGCCCGAACTGCAACGCTCACGGATGACGAACGCGCAGTCCTGCGGAGCTTTTTTCTACTTACTTTAAAGCCCACGATCTACGCGGCAAACGTCGACGAAACCGCGCTGGCTGCTCCGGATGAAAACGCTCATGTCAAGATCGTTAAGGAGATCGCCGCGAGGGAATCTGCGGAATGCGTCGTGATTTGCGCTCAGCTCGAGGCTGAGTTGGTAGCGCTGCCTGTGGAGGAGCGCCTTGACTATTTGCAGAGCGCCGGCGTCGTCAGCAGCGGTGTTGATCGTCTAATCAAGAGCGCTTATCACTTGCTTGGTTTGATGTCGTTCCTGACGGCAGGGGAAAAGGAGGTCCGCGCCTGGACCATACCAAAGGGAATGCGAGCCCAACAGGCGGCTGGGGCAATTCATTCCGACATCGAGCGGGGTTTTATTCGAGCAGAGGTAATCAACTATGAAGAGCTGCTTCGTTCAGGCTCGTATGCGGCCGCCAGAGAGCAAGGCGTACTGCGGCTTGAGGGTAAAGACTACGTCATGCAGGAAGGCGATGTCGTGCATTTCCGGTTTAACGTGTAGGGACTGAAAGGCGAGGACTTCCGGGCAACCTTGGGAAGTGGTCGGTTGCCCTTAACGACGTTAACGGAGCAGAGCACGAATACCGACAAGGATCAGATAGCCAACGGCTAGAAAGACAGCAAGTTTTATCAAAAACACTGCGATTAAGAACAACACCTTTAGTATACCGAGCGTCACGCCTGCGGCTGTTAAGACAATGGGAACGCCCACGGCGAAGACGAACACGCCCAGTAGAATCATCCCGACGATTCGCAATACATTCTTTGCTTCTTTCATGTCACCCTCTCCCGATTAGACTCACTTCGCGCCCATTCTCCGTATTCTGCGCTCGCCTGCCTATACGAACACGATTGACAGGGCGTTCCGTCGAAGATTTCGGTTAAAGTCTGAGTTTTCGCATACTACAGGACAAGCACGGGGAACGCCAAATACGTATCACGAATGGCCCCAAAATGCCTAGATAAAACTGCAACAAGTTTGAGATTAGCCGGCCAGGGGTCGGTCCTCGCCGGTCGCGTCCGTTGCCTCTTTAGGCGATAATTGTTCCCTAAATTTTGCTTTATGGCGTATTCAACACCACGAAGTCTGTTTGGCGACATGGAAGATCAGCCGGGTCCTGAGAAATCAGCGCCGCTGGCCGAGCGCATGCGCCCTCGCACGCTCGACGAATTCGTCGGGCAGACCCATCTGGTCGGTGAGAATCGAATTTTGCGACGGTTGATCGAGCGGGGCAGCAATCTACCATCTCTGATCCTCTGGGGAGCTCCCGGAACTGGTAAGACTACCCTGGCCCGGCTCCTCGCTGAAAAGACGGGCGCACGATACGTTCCCTTGTCGGCAGTGTTTTCCGGCGTAAAGGATCTGCGAGAAGCCATCGCCGAAGCTCGACGAGAGGTCAAGTTTGGGCAGCGCACCATCCTCTTCATCGACGAAATCCATCGCTTCAACAAAGCTCAGCAAGATGCGCTATTGCACGCTGTCGAGAACGGGACTGTGACTTTGATTGGGGCTACGACGGAGAACCCTTCATTTGAAGTAACAGGCGCTCTGCTGTCGCGAGCGCGTGTTCTGGTACTCAATCCTCTCGTGGAAGATGAAGTCAAAACTATTTTGCAGCGGGCACTCAGTGATCGTGAACGGGGGCTGGGAGATTTCGAGGCAGAGATCTCATCCGAGCTGCTGGGCCGAATCGCCAATTCGGCTGGTGGTGATGCGCGAGTTGCACTCGCTGCGTTGGAAGCGGCGGTGGAAGCAAGCCCGTTGGATTCGCAGGGTGTCAGGAACATCACTGAGCAGACAGTAAAGGAAGCTCTGGGTCGCGCTCATTACGCGTACGACAAAGGAGGCGAAGAACATTACAACCTCGCCTCGGCGTTGATTAAGTCTCTGCGGAATTCGGATGTTGATGCTGCGCTCTATTGGCTGGCCCGCATGATCGAGGGCGGGGCCGACCCGGTATTCATTGCCCGGCGTTTGTGCATTCTGGCTTCTGAAGACATAGGGCTGGCCGATCCCCAAGCAATGGTCCAAGCCGCCGCCGCTGCCGATATCGTCCAGCTTATCGGATTGCCCGAAGCTCTCTTTCCGTTGTCTCAAGCTACGATCTATCTGGCTCGTGCGCCAAAGTCGAACGCGATTAAGAACGCCTATCACGCAGCAGTTGCCGACGCCGCCGAAACAGCGCGGGAGCCGGTACCATTACACCTCAGAAATGCGGTCACACCGTTGATGAAAAATCTCGGCTATGGTCAGGGCTACCGGTATGTTCATAACGATCCGGCAGCTGCGGAAGAAATGGATTGTCTACCGGATCGATTGCGAGGACGAAAATACTACCTGCCGGACGGCGCCGAAGATCAAGGAAGCGAGGGGTGATTGGCGATCATCAAGAAATCAAACAAGGAATTGGCCTTCCTGCATGACCTGTTTGTAGCACCCGATTGGGGCGAGAGATTTGCAGAACTACTCGACGAACATGTTGAGCGTCCCCAGAAGGGACGGGTGCTCTATTTGGGCTGCGGCACAGGTGGTCATGCAATTGCTCTTCATGAACGCTCGGGCGAAAAGGTTACCCTGGTTTGCGTCGACGAAAACGAAGAGTCACTCGAGCTGGCTCGGGCCAAAGCGACAGTCGTCAAGGAACCCGCAGAGTTCCGTTCCGGAAAATTGGATGATTTGCGTTTCGAGGACAACGAGTTTGATGCGGTCGTGGGAAATGCGTCGCTTATTTCTACGCGACGGGTGCAGCGGATGATTTCTGAGATGGCACGGGTGGTCTCAGCTAATGGGACAATCGCAATTGTGCTGCCTACCTTTTCCAGTTTTGGCGAGTTTTTTTCTGTTTACTGGGAAGCTTTGCACAACTGTGGCCTCATAGATCTCGAATCAGAGGTTGAAAACCTCATCACGGAGTTGCCAACGATTTCGGAGATCGAACAGGCGGCCGAGGAGGCGGGACTGGAGGATATTGCTTCGTGGTGCCAAATTGAAGAATTTGATTACGAGTCTGGAGAAGCGTTTCTGAATGCGCCGTTAATATCTGACTTTTTGATGGCCGGCTGGCTCGAGTCTTTGAGTGATGAAGATGAAGAGCGAGTGTCTCGCGAAATTGCGCGCATCATTAATGAGGAACGGCACGAAGGGGAATTTGCACTGACGGTGAAAGCTACCCTTGTGGTCGGACGAAAAGGTCACTCTCACTGAGATCTGAGATCTGAGATCTTAGATGTCGCTAAAATACGGGGAAACCTAATTGGAGACCCTCCCCACCGAGGACCTCAACTTCACATCTAGCACGCAACCGCGGCCACAAGAAACCGCGTCACTCACTTCTCGCGAGTCTCCTTTGGTAATTGTTCTTTGTCGCCTTCATCCAGACCTTCTTTGAAGGCCCGCTTGCTCTGACCGAGCGCCTTTGCCAGTTGGGGCAACCTGGTGGCGCCAAAAAGCAAAACAATAACCACAGCAATCACGATCAGCTCCGGTGTTCCCAAGCCTCCAATTGCCAAAATAGTCTGACTCATAAACAGCCTCTTTCGGGAGGTAGCTTACGATCGAGGGTCGATCGTCACCTACCGTTGTTAGATTCGTAGAAGAGATACTTTCTCCACGTTTCGTCCGCGCGACCCAGATAACGCATTATTTGCCGATTAACGTGCAACGAAAAACCGCGCGGCCTGCGCAATAAATGCATACCCGACTCTTCCGGAGTGCGGTTCCCCTTTCGATGATTGCAGCGCTTGCAACAAGCCACCAGATTGTCCCAGCTGGACTCACCACCGCGAGAGCGCGGCTGAACATGGTCCAACGTCAACTCCGACGGTGGATATTGTCTGCCACAGTACTGGCATGTTGAATGATCGCGTAACAGAATGTTCTTGCGAGAAAGAGAGCGACGCTCAAAGGGGATATGGATGTACTCCGTAAGGCGAATCACCGACGGAGCATGTATCGCCAACTTTTCTGAATGCAGCATGTGACCGTTATGCTCCTCTACCCGCGCCACACCCTTGAAGATCATCACCACGGCGCGCCGTTCGGTGCACACGTTGATGGGCTCAAAGGATGCGTTCAGTACTAATACCCGGCCGGTCATACTGAGCCTGATATTACGCGAGCGTGCAAGATAGTGTCAAAATTAAAGGGAAAACAGGGCGGATCCCCATGGTATTTGGCGGTGGAAACCGGCCCGGGGAGGCTTTGCAAAAAGGTCGAAATCCACACGTAAATTCGCAGGTCGGGAAGGGGGCAGTCGTTAGCTTGAAGGTTCCGTAAGTTCAAGGCGCCCCCGCTCAAGTTTCCGAGGCTTCATCATCGAATCAATCACTCAATCCAGTAAACCCAGAGGCTTAAGTAACAGGGATAAGCACTGGCATTCAAACTTGAGCGGGGGAGCCTTGAACTTACCGAACCTTCAAGCTAACGACTGCCCCCTTCCCGACCTGCGAATTTACGCAGCTTGAATTGTCCAAATCCTCTGCTTCAAGGCATCCTCAGAGTTTTCACACAGCTTCTCCCGTGGGTGGAATTTGGACTTTTTGTTCATCGCGTCTTGGCGCGAAATCGATCAGTAGCCTCAACCAGTGCACCGGCAATGCCGGGTTCCGTGGCAGCGTGCCCCGCGTCAGGAATGATGTGCAACTGCGCTTCAGGCCAGGCGCGATGCAGATCCCAGGCGCTCATCATTGGACATACCACGTCGTAGCGCCCCTGCACGATCTCCGCTGGAATGTGTCGGATCTTATCGACGTTCTCGATCAGGTAATTGTCAGTGGCAAAGAAGGCGTTGTTCACGAAGTAGTGGCACTCAATACGCGCTAAGGCCAGCGCAAAGTGCTCCTCGGCTGAATGATCGATGAGCTTCTGATCGGGAAACAGTTTTGAAGTGCTTCCCTCCCAGACAGACCAGGCCCGAGCGGCTACCAACCGTACAGCCTCGTCATCGCTCATCAAGCGCCGATGATAAGCGCGCAACATGTCTCCGCGCTCGGCTGGAGGAATTATCAGCACATATTCCTCCCAAACGTCGGGGAAAACTGCACTGGCACCCTCTCCTTCCTGATAAAACCAGCGAATTTCTTTTTCGCGGCAAAGAAATATTCCCCTGAGCACCAGCGCCGTTACTCGCTCCGGATGCGTCTGCGCATAAGCAAGGGACAAGGTGCTGCCCCACGAGCCACCAAAAACCAGCCAGCGATCGATGCCCAAATGTTCGCGCAGTCGCTCGATATCTGCGACCAGATCCCAGGTAGTGTTGTGTTCCAGACTTGCGTGAGGAGTGCTGCGGCCGGAGCCACGTTGCTCGAAAAGTACGACGCGGTAAGACTCTGGATCAAAAAACTGACGGTAGCTGGGAATCAAACCACCGCCAGGTCCGCCATGAAGAAACACTGCCGGCTGGCCATTGGGCTTGCCGCATTGTTCGTAATACAACTCATGAATAGCTGATACTTTCAATCTTCCTGTATCGAACGGCTCAATGGGAGGGTACAAATTTTTCATGAACGCATGATACTGAGTCTCTGCTGAGTTTTCTATGCCGCGGTGGGGAGTCTGGAGTCTGGAGTCTTGGAGTCTGGAGTCTTGGAGTCTGGAGTCTTGGAGTCTGGAGTCTTGGAGTCTGGAGTCTGGAGTCGTGCTGAGTAGATGGTTAGTAATGCACTGTTCGTGCAATCGTCAAGACAAAGACTGCTTTCGCTCCACACTGCAAAAGAGTGGCGGCGCATGCGGAAGCGGTGGCGCCGCTTGTAAACACGTCGTCGACCAGCAGGATACTTTGGCCGGCAAATAAACGCGGGCTCCGGACTGCGAAGGCTTGTTCAACGGTCTCCCTTCTCGACCTTGCATCCATTCCCGCGCGATGGCGTTCAGTATGAACCGTACGGAACAGGTTAACGGAATCCAAAGGTAAGCCGCTCCGTCGGGCCAGCTCTGCAGAAATAGTCTCTGCCTGGTTGAAGCCTCTGGCGCGCTGTCGCCGTGGGTGAAGCGGGATGGGAACAATCCTCGTACATTGGCGCAACGGCGCGCGGCGTGCAGCTGCTCCTAACAACTCAGCTAAGCGAGAGGGAACGTATGGTTGGCGTTTTAGTGAAAGCACAGCAGCCCGCAACGCTTTCTCGTAGACGCCGCATGCTCGCGCTCCGGTAAAGGCGTGCAGTTCGCAGCTTTGGCACCTTACCTGTTCTCTAGCCTCAGCGCCGATGTTTCCGGCAGCCAACGCTCCACACTTCCAGCATAGGGGGTCAGCCGCGGAGAAAATGCGGGTGGAAACCCAGCAGTCGTTACAAACGAATCCGTCGGCTCGCGACTCGACACTATGACCACAAACATGACAGGGCTGCGGATAGACCAGCGCCAGGGCGGAATCGCATAGTTGAGTTATTGTTTCAGTGAGGAGCATCTGCAACTACCAAAGAATATCCACTTTCATATGCACAAACAACAAGGCCTCCTGAAATCAATCAGGAGGCCGAATCATGTCGTGTAAACGGGACTCTTATTCTTCATCCTCAGTTAACAGCCCGCGTTCCTGCAAATCCTGGCAACGAATACAGTGACGGGCCCAGGGCACAGCCTCAAGCCTCTTCTCCGGCAATGCCTCACCACAGCGAGCGCACTTACCATAGTTACCTTCTTCAATGCGCTCCAGCGCTTCGTCAATCGAGTTCAGCAGCTGCCGATCGTTGTCGGACATAGAAACAAGCAATTCCTTGGTATAGGCATTGGCCGCCATATCCGCGGGATCCTGAGTTGCTTCAGCATCCCGTTCACGGCTGTAAAGCTCAGCCGCCTGTACTTGCCCAACTAAACCTTCGCGCCGATCCAACAACTTATCGCGAAAGCTCCGCATTTTTCGTTTATCCATTCGTTTTAGATCCTCCACCCTACTTGCTTGAGAACTTATAAAAAAGGGCTCCAAAGCCTTCACTTGTGGTACGGCAGTCGATGAATGATCGTGTAGGCTCGATACAACTGCTCAAGAACCACCACTCGCGCCATCTCATGAGTTAATGTCAAACGGGAGAGCGCCCAAAGTTTGCCGGCCTTTTCCGCAACCTCCCGGGATACACCAGCCGGCCCGCCTATCACGAATGCCACCTCCTTAACCCCGCTGTTTTCCCAGCGCTGTACCTCAAGTGCTAACTCATTCGAGGACCATTCAACGCCGCGGGGATCAAGCAAAACCACGAGGGCACCGCTTGGCAGCGCGTCTGAGATGCGCCGGGAATCTTTCCCGATGCCCGTCTTACTTTCGGCCTTAACGCTCTCACGCAGTTCCGTAACTTCGCAGCGAACAAACTGGCACAAACGACCTAAGTACTCTTCGGTCAACGCCCGCAAATGCGCGTCCCTGGTCTTGCCGGTCCAAATGATCCGCAACCGCATCGGTCACCGTTACGCAGGCCGGCAGCGCTGCAAATAAGCAATCTCTGTCTCGCACCTTCCCCGCGCCCCGTGTTTCGGAGCTTTGCCCTCATCTTTCATTCATCATCCCTGGGCATTCGAGCAATTCTTTCGTACAGGTTCTTACGGCTGATCCCGAGGATGCGAGCTGCTTCTGTCTTGTTTCCCTTTGTCGCAGTCAGCGTCTCCGTAATGTACTCCGCTTCTACCTGGGCCAGCGACAATGGCTTTCTTCGGCGGCCCAGCACTTGCACCGCAGCCCGAATGCCTTCCGGAAGATCAACGACATCGATTCGTTTGCCCTCCGAGACAATTACCGCGCGCTCAATAACATTGGCGAGTTCGCGAACATTTCCCGGAAAATCGTAACTGCGCAGGAGCGCCAATGCCGCCGGACTGATGCCATTCACCTTGCGACCGTGTTTGGCCGCATAGTTCTGGAGAAAAAGTCCGACCAACTTAGGCAGATCCTCTGCTCGCTCTCGTAGTGGCGGCAACCGAATCTGGACTACATTCAGGCGATAAAAAAGATCTTGACGAAAATCGCGTCGCTCTACGGCCTGCTCCAAATCGACATTGGTCAGGGCAATCAATCGCGTGTCGACCTTGATCGTGCGCCGCCCTCCAAGCCTTTCAAACTCGCGCCTCTCGATCACCCGGAGCAGTTTGGCCTGAGCATCCACTGAAAAATGCGCTATCTCATCAAGGAGAAGAGTTCCCTTGTCAGCTGCCTCCATTCGTCCCGGCTTGGCCTCGGTTGCTCCCGTAAAGGCTCCTCGCTCGTAACCGAAAAGCTCCGCTTCCAACAGGTCCGCAGGCATGGTCGCACAATCGATCTTCACGAGCGGGGCCGAGGCGCGGGCTGAGCTTGCATGAACAAAAAAGGCAAGCGCGTCTTTACCCGCACCTGACTCTCCGGTGATTAATACATTTGCGTCAGTGGCAGCCACGCGTTCGGCGAGACGAACTGCCTCGCGCATTCCTGCCGAGCGCGCAAATATCTCAATCACTTTTCGCTTCTCAAAGAGCTTGCGCCGGTCGCAGCAATCTCGGCGGGCAGCTCGACCCGACTGGCCTCACGCCAAAGGCGCTCGAGGTCATAGAACTTCCGCGCCTTGTCATCGAAGACGTGCACTACAAAATCGCCGTAATCGAGCAGAATCCATTCCGCCGTCTGCCGCCCTTCCACACGTGCCGCGGGTGTACCGGCCTTTTTTAGCCGGTCAAACACCTCATCTGAAATCGCCTGCACCTGACGCTGGTTAGTCCCGCTGGTAATCACAAAATAGTCTGTGAAGCTGGCGATCTCGCGCAGGTCCATAACCACCAAGTCGAGCGCCTTCTTTTCACTCGCGGCCCGCAAAGCGGTTAACACACGATCGTCGAGTTTGACGGGTACTTCAGTCTTTGTCGCTGTCTTTGAAGGCGAACTGGCTGAGTCCTCCGGGTGGAGCGATTGTTCCTTTACCGTTGAATTATGGTTCATTCGAATCTCTATAAAGACTGTATTTTTTCAAGTACCCGGCGACGGATCCGGGCACCAACTGGTCCAATTCCGCAAAGCGATTCTCTCGTACGGCGCGACGAATCTCGGTAGCGGAAACCTCTCTCATGACAGCGTCAGTAACAAACACCGTTCCCTTTTCCGTCCGGTCAACGACAGCCTGTGATTTCCTCCCGCGCAAATCAACGATTCGTGTTCGTAATGAATCAGGAAGATAATCACTGCGCACGTCAAAACCCGGGCGCGTGACGACGATGTGATTAGTCATTGAAAGCAACCGCTGCCATTCACGCCAGGTGGTGACTTCAGACCAGGAGTCCGCGCCCATAATGAAGAACAGTTGCGCCGAGTCGCCGAACCGGGTCAGAAAATGGGCCACGGTTTCCACGGTATAACGGCGGTCGTGGCCCTCAAGCTCGAAAGTGGACACGCACAGACCCGGATCATCCTGCGTTGCCAGGACAAGCATTGCGTAACGGTGAAAATGCGACGTTACCGGTCGCGTCAACTTATGCGGCGCATGCAGCGCCGGCACAAACAGTACCTCATCAAGTTCAAACAGCAGCGAAACGCTTTTCGCTACTTCAATATGACCTAGATGAACCGGATCAAAAGTTCCGCCATAAATACCGATGCGCCTCTTGTCGCCCATCAAATGTCCGCAAATGGTTCCAGATCTCAGTTCCGGTCAAAGAGTCAGCTCAACAGTATCAATGCGGGAGTTGGCAGAACTCTTCAATTCACCGAGGGAAATGGCAACGGCACTTATCAGTTCGCGAACGCCCCGGTTTGTTGCTGAGGAGATAGCGTAAAACTGCTTTTGGTCATCGGCAGCGCGCCGCCGCAAACGTTCCAGCTTTTCAGGATCATCAAGCGCGTCGATTTTGGTACCCACGACAATCTGAGGCCGTTGCGCCAGGGCAGGATTGTAAGCGGCTAATTCGCGATTGACAGTGTCGTAGTCCTGCACCGGGTCGCGTCCGGAAGCGGACGAAACATCGACCAGATGAAGCAGCAACTGAGTGCGCTCGATGTGTCTTAGAAATCGATCTCCCAGACCCGCTCCCTGATGCGCTCCTTCAATCAAACCGGGAATATCCGCAATCACAAACGTGTGGAAGTCGCCAAGATCAACTACTCCAAGGTGCGGTTCGAGCGTGGTAAACGGGTAATCGGCAATTTTTGGCTTGGCCGCGGACACCGCGGAAATGAACGTTGACTTTCCCGCATTCGGAAATCCAACGAGTCCAACATCGGCAAGGAGTTTGAGCTCAAGCTGCAATTCGCGCTCTTCCCCTTCGCTTCCCTGCTGATGATACCGGGGCGCGCGGTTTGTCGAAGTAGCAAAGTGCGAGTTGCCAAAGCCACCACGTCCACCGTGGGCCGCGAGCCAGCGCGCCCCATCAACAGCAAGGTCCTGCAACAGCTCTCCGGTTTGCGCTTCAAAGATCTGTGTCCCAACCGGAACGCGCACTATAACGTCTTCTCCGTCGTGACCCGAGCGTTTCGAGCCTTCACCGTGCAATCCGCGACCGGCAATGTGCTCGGGGTTATAGCGGAGATGCAGCAAAGTGTTTAGAGAAGAATCTGCGAGAATCCAAACATCACCTCCGCGGCCGCCATCACCACCGGACGGACCACCGCGGGGGACAAATTTTTCTCTTCGAAAAGCAGTTACTCCATTACCCCCATGTCCACCCTGTATTCGTATCTTGGCCCGATCGATAAACATGCAAATCGAAAGCGACGCCCGTTGCCGAAGAAATCCGCTGGCGAGGGCGTCGCGTAGCTGCAAGGGTCGACGTACTAAGCTGCTGACTGCTCCTGCGGGTAAACGCTGATGAATTTGCCGGCCCGGCCTTTATCCTCAAACTTGACAAAACCCTCAATCAGGGCAAAAAGAGTGTCGTCTTTACCCCGGCCAACATTCTTTCCGGGCTTCCACTTGGTGCCGCGCTGACGCGCCAGTATGTTCCCGCCGCTGACGAGTTCACCGCCAAATTTCTTCAGACCCAATCTTTGGGCAGACGAATCCCGGCCATTGCGAGATGAACCAACTCCTTTTTTATGTGCCATATCCCATTAGATTGCCGATTGCCGATTGCCAATTGCCGATTTCCTAAAACGTAAGATACTGACTTACGCAATAATGCAAATCGGTAATTGGCAATCGACAATTGGCAATGACTTGCCTCCTATCCAATCGAATCAATTCGTATTGTCGTGTAACCCTGACGGTGACCCTGCGTGCGTTTGTAGTGTTTACGCCGCTTTTTCTTGAATACGATCATCTTTTGTCCGCGCCCGTGGTCAAGCACGGTCGCTGACACCTTCGCGTCGTCAACTGTTGGAGTTCCTACCGAGGTGCTATCGGACCGCGTTAGCAATGCTGAAATCTCAATCGAAGTTCCAGCCTCCGCGCTGACCGAAGGGACGCGCAGCGTCTGTCCCTCTTTCACGACAAACTGTTTGCCGCCTGATTTGATAACTGCGTATGGCATCTCTTCACCCTCTCAGACGAGTCTACTCGCCATAGAAAAGTCGGATATTATAGGCGTCCATAACTCAAACGGCAACCTGGCAGCCGCTACCGCGCTCCCGCCAGTGCACGACTACCGTTCTTTACTCCATTTTGCGCCAGAAAGTAGTCCATAAAACCGGTGGAGATCTCTCCGGCTCTGAACTTCGGGTCATCCATGATCTTCAGGTGCAAGGGGATAGTAGTCTTGATTCCCTCCACTACCATGGCCTCCAGCGCCCGCTTCATGCGGGCAATCGCCAGTTCACGAGTGCGTGCATGAACGATTACCTTGGCAAATAACGAATCGTAGAAAGGCGGGACCCGATAGCCGGAATAGACATAGGTATCGACGCGCACGCCGGGACCGCCAGGAAGATTAAAAGCAGTGATAACGCCTGGAGACGGCGCAAAGGTCACCGGATTTTCGGCGTTGATGCGACATTCGATTGCATGTCCGACAATCAGCAAGTCGTCCTGCGTGTAGCCGAGCGGTTCGCCCTCGGCGATCCGAATCTGGTTACGCACGATATCAGCCAGCGTAACCATCTCGGTTACCGGATGCTCAACCTGAATCCGAGTGTTCATCTCCATGAAAAAGAACTTGTTGTCTTTATCAAGGAGAAACTCGATAGTGCCGGCACTCGAGTAGCCGAGTTTCTTGCAAGCCTCGACCGAGGCTTCACCCATCTGCCGCCGTAGTTCTGGCGTTATTACAGAGGACGGCGCCTCCTCAAGCAGCTTTTGATGTCGCCGCTGGATCGAGCATTCTCGTTCGCCAAGATGAATGCAGGAGCCATACTCATCGGCCAGAACCTGGATTTCAATGTGCCGAGGCTCTTCGATGTAGCGCTCGATGTACACGGTGCCGTCCTTGAAGGCCGCAGCAGCTTCCGTTGAAGCGGTTTCCAGGGCCTTCCCGAGCTCACGCTCGGAGCGAACGATGCGCATGCCGCGTCCGCCTCCGCCTGCCGATGCTTTTACAATGATGGGAAAACCGAGTTCGCGCGCCAGCCTTAATCCTTCCTCTTCTGAAGTGACGGGCTCGGAACTGCCAGGCAGCACCGGCAAGCCTGCGCTCATCATCGCGCGCCGGGCCTCGATTTTGTCGCCCATCAGGCGAATCACCTCAGGTCTGGGACCGATGAATTTGATATTGCAGGCCTCGCAGATTTCGGCGAAATAGGACGATTCGGCCAGAAAACCATAGCCGGGATGAATTGCGTCGACGTTGAAGATCTCAGCCGCACTGATGATCGCCGGAATATTCAAATAGCTTTGCGCTGACGGGGCTGGTCCAATGCAGGCAGCCTCGTCAGCAAAACGAACATGTAGCGAATCGCGATCCACATCGCTATGGACGGCCACAGTGCGAATCCCCATTTCCTTGCAAGTCCAAATCAGGCGACAGGCAATCTCTCCGCGATTGGCAATCAGGATTTTTCTAAACTTGCGAGCTCCGGAGTTCATAATTGGAAATGCTCAAAAAATCTAAAGTCCAATGTTCTCCGCCCTCGATTGGGACCTGGAAACATTGGACGTTGAGTGGGGAACCGTTACCTCTTCAAGCCGAAAAGCGGTTGCCCATATTCAACAGGCTGTCCGTTTTCTACGTAGATCTTCGAAACCTCACCACTGGCCTCGGCCTGGATTTCATTCATCAGTTTCATCGCCTCGATGATACAGACCACACTATCAGGTCCAACCTGACTGCCGATTTTCACAAAAGGTTCAGCATTGGGCGACGACGAGCGATAGAAGGTGCCCACGATTGGAGAGGGGATGATGTGAAGATCCTGATCTTCAGAAGCTGCACTTTCTGCCTGCGCACCCGGATGCGAGGGAGCAATTTGCGCCGCCGCCGGTTGACTGCCGCTTGCTGCTGTCCGCGAAGTTCCGACTGGGGCTTTTTCTGACGGCGTAGATGATGTGGAACCAGATCCTCCGCCGCCGACAAGAAAGTCGCTGTCCCGCCGCAAGCGAACGCGAAACCCTTCGCGCTCGAGCTCGAATTCCGCCAGCCCATTGTCCCGCAAGAGCGCGATCAGCTCGCGCAACTCGTCCATGTTCACTGATGGCTCGGGCCGGCCCGCGTTTTCAGCCGGTGAACGTCGGCGCGCGGATTTCTCAAGCCTGTTTATTTTACGAGCATTATCCGGATCGCTCATTTTTCTCCGCCGACCGCTTCAAAACCAGTTCAACAAAACGTGAGCCCCAAAAGTTTCGGATTCCCTGCCGAAAATCAATTGGGGCTTGTTCGGGCCGGGGCATCAGCCGTTCATGACCAGGTAACTACTGCTCGGAAGAAGTCGATTGCTCCGGCTCAGCAGGCTCACTCGCAGCCTCGCTATCGGTGGTTTTGGCGCGACCGGCCCGTCGTTTGGAACCGCCGGTTTTCTTGCCACCTGCCGCCTTTGCCCTCTTTCGGGCATTCTCAATCGCCAGTATCTCGCGAGGATTATCTACGAGCTCAATAATCGCGATTTCCGCATTGTCTCCCGCGCGATGTCCTAATTTCAAAATACGCGTGTAGCCACCCGGCCGGTCTTTATACCGCTCTCCCAGGTCATCGAACAACCGTTTTAGCGCCGCAACTCCAGCGGTTCGCGCTAATCGCAACTGGCCCCGCTTGCCCGCGAGTGCCGTTTGTTCGAAGTTTCCGGCGTGGAAGAAGCCAGCCGCCTGCCGGCGCAAATGCAGAACGCGGGCTTGCGATTCGTCGCCATCAAGATTTCGGGCCTGCCGTGACAAAGTGATGGCCCGCTCGACAAACGGACGCAGCTCCTTTGCCTTTGGCAGCGTGGTGACGATGCGCTCTTCTCGCGAATTGATTAACGAGGTCGCCAGGTTCCTGAGCATCGACATCCGGTGCTCCGTCGTTCGACCAAGTTTGCGATGTGCCTTCTGGTGCCGCATGACTCAAATAATTCCTACTCTGTAACGATGACTCGTGCTTATTGCTCGTCCGCTTCGTACTCAGACATGTCAACCCCGTCGCGACCGCCGCTGCCGGGAATCGGGTTTCCCTGTTCGTCAAACTCCATTCCAAAATCAAGACCCATCCCATTGAGAATTTCCTTGATTTCATTCAGTGACTTCTTACCAAAGTTTTTGGTGGCCAGCATTTCCCGCTCACTGCGTTGGACGAGATCACGGATCGTGCGAATGTCGGCGTTCTTGAGACAGTTATAAGAGCGGACTGAAAGTTCAAGTTCATCCACCGAACGATCGAGCTGATCATTCCGCGGCAGCGGTGGACGTTCGAGCTTGGCATAGGCAAAATCATCGGTGTCTTCTTCGAAATTAATGAAGATGGACATGTGATCTTTGATCAACTTCGCGGCCAGGCCGATTGCGTCTTCCGGTTTTACCGATCCATCTGTCCAGACCTCAATCGTAAGCTTGTCAAACTCAGTGTTTTGACCCAGACGAGCGGCCTCGACGTTATAGTTGACCTTCTTCACCGGCGTATGAACGGAATCGATGGGGATGTAACCGAGCGACAGATCCTCGTCAAAGTTGCGATCAGCCGACACGTAACCGCGTCCGCGCTTCAAACGCATCTCCACCTTCAATGATCCGCTTTCACTTACGGTAGCGATATGCACCGTGGGATCCAGCACCTCGACATCGGCATCCGCTTCGATATCGGCGGCCGTCACTTCCCCGGCGCCATCCTTTGAGATTCTAAGTGTCTTAGCCTCGTTCCCGTGCAATTTGAAGGGCACTTGTTTGAGGTTAAGGATGACGTCGGTGGCATCCTCGACTACACCCTTAATCGAGGAAAACTCGTGCTCGACCCCTTCAATTTTAACTGCAGTAATAGCGGCCCCCTCGATCGAGGAAAGAAGAGCCCGCCGCAGCGAGTTGCCGACGGTGGTACCAAACCCTCGCTCAAAAGGTTGCGCTGAGAAGCGACCGTAACGTTCAGTTAGCGTTTCGGCGTCCGCGGCCAGACGGCGCGGCATCTGGAACCCGGTCCAGAGATTATTTTGATCCATAGACATAGCGTTTGTTCCCGAATAGAAATGCTTCTGACTCGCCGCGTCCTGCTCGGGCGCCTGACGAGCCGCGATTTGATTACTTGCTATATAGCTCAACAATTAATTGCTCATTAATCGAGCGGTCGATATCGTCTCGCACGGGCAGACTGGCCACGCGAGCGCTCATCTCCGCGCCTTCAGGGGCAATCCAGGAAGGGCGGCCACGTCCCGACGCGGTTTGCCAAGCCCCTTCGATATGGGGGTTCTTGCGGCTGGCTTCTTTGATAGTGATTACGTCGCCTGCCTTTACCTGATAGGAGGGAATATCGACTTTGCGGCCGTTCACAGTGATGTGCCCGTGGTTAACGAGCTGACGTGCCTGTCGCCGAGAAGTGGAGAACCCGGCGCGGTAAACGGCATTGTCGAGGCGACGCTCGAGCAGGAACAACAGGTTCTCGCCTGTAATTCCCTTCATTCGCGCTGCCCGCTCAAAATAGTTTCGAAATTGACCTTCGAGGATGAAATAGATGCGTTTGACTTTTTGTTTCTCGCGCAATTGCTGGCCGTAGCCAACCAGGGCTTTGCCTCGGCGCAGAGAATTGCCATGCTGTCCGGGCGGTTGCGTACCGCGTTTCTCAATCGGACAGGAAGGCTTGTAGCATCGATCACCCTTCAGAAAAAGCTTTGCACCTTCGCGGCGACACAAACGGCACACCGCATCTCTATACCTAGCCAACTGTTTCTTGCCTCCAGTCTATTTAGACGGAAAAGTTTACAGGCTGCGTTTGCAATAAACGCCGGCCCTTCATCCTTTAGGTTAAACCATTGCCTACACTCGGCGCCGCTTCGGCGGCCGGCAACCATTGTGCGGAATGGGTGTGGTATCGCGAATGGTGCTGATGCGAAGCCCTGCGTTAGCAATTGCCCGAATCGCAGATTCACGTCCACCACCTGGCCCTTTCACCCGCACCTCGCACTGCTGCATTCCTGCCTCGTGGGCTTTCTTGGCCGCCTCATACGCAGCCTGCTGGGCAGCGAAGGGCGTGCCCTTGCGCGATCCGCGAAAACCCCGCGCGCCTGCCGAGGACTGGGCGATCAAGTTACCGGCGAGATCCGTAATCGAGATCATCGTGTTATTGAACGACGCGGCAACATGCACGATCCCTACCGGGATGTTCTTCTTCTCTTTCTTTCGAAAGACCTTTTTTTTTCCGCCTGCTTTTGCCATATCTTAATTTTCAGTTTTCCGATTTTCGATTTTTGATTTCACAATTTTCGCTCGCTTGTCATGCCAATAAAACCGGAAATCCAAATCTATCAAATGTCTTACTTCTTCCCGGGCGCCTTCTTTTTGGCGATGGTTGCCCGTCGCGGACCTTTGCGCGTGCGCGCATTCGTATGCGTTCGCTGTCCTCGCACCGGCAACGATCTGCGATGTCTGAGGCCCCGGTAACAACCGATGTCCATCAAGCGTTTGATGTCCATCTGAATTCGCTTGCGCAGATCGCCCTCTATCTCACCCTGCGCCTCGAGAATCGCACGAATTCTGCTTAACTCATCTTCGTTCAGATCTTTGACTCGAGTGTCGAGATTGACACCGGCTTCCTTAAGAATGGCATTGGCCCGAGAGCGGCCGATGCCATAAATATAAGTCAACCCAATCTCAGACCGTTTGTTCGGTGGAAGATCCACGCCAGCTACACGTGCCATCTTTAACTCTTTCTTATCCCTGTCGTTGTTTGTGCTTTGGATTGACGCAGATCACTCTGACCACACCCTTGCGATGAATGATCTTGCACTTATCACACATTTTCTTTACTGAAGCGCGTACTTTCATCTAATAACCCCTGCAACTGTCGAGTCGGCTTTTTCGAAAGTCATTTATAGCGATAAGTAATACGTCCACGATTGAGGTCGTAAGGCGAAAGTTCAACCAGAACCCGATCGCCGGGAAGAATGCGAATAAAGTGCTTGCGCATCTTACCCGAAATGTGCGCAAGCACCTGGTGCTGAGTATCCTCTAATTCCACACGGAACATTGCGTTGGGCAAAGTCTCCAGCACCTTTGCCATGACTTCTATAGCTTCTTCCTTCGCCATATCCTCTCAGATGGAAGTTTAGCCCCGCTGACAAACTGCAAATGATAACATGCCCTCCCAACCTTTGCCAAGCCGCGCTGCGCCTATCAGTTACAGGCCGCAAGGTTCGCTTCCAGGCAGCTGCCTTTAGCTACCCGCGTCAATACTTCCGGCCCCTCCTCAGTAATCGCGATGGTGTGTTCAGCATGAGCGCTTGGCTGCCCATCGAGCGTCACAACCGTCCAGCCATCCGCCAGCACCTTTGTATAGTGAGTGCCAAGGTTAATCATTGGCTCCACGGCGAAAACGTACCCAGCCCGTATCTTCGGGCCCTGTCCGGGCTTTCCATAGTTGGGTATCTGAGGGTCTTCATGCATCTGACGGCCAATTCCGTGACCGACGTAATCACGAACCACTCCATAGCCATGCGCCTCAGCGTGTTTCTGCACAGCCGCTCCGATATCACCCAAATGCTTCCCGGGCCGGCATTGCTCAATCGCCATCTCCAGACACTGTTCGGTCACTTCAATCAACTTAAGCCAGGCCTCGGCAACAGTTCCTACCGGGACAGTGGTAGCGGTGTCGCCGACGAACCCGTCAAGAGTGGCGCCACAATCGATTGAGAAGATGTCGCCGTTGCGCAATTTGTAGTTCGAAGGAAAACCGTGAACGACCTGATCGTTTACCGAAGCGCAAATCGAGTAAGGAAAACCGCGATAACCCTTGAAAGTCGGAATCGCTCCTGCATCACGGATCATCTTTTCCGCCGCGCGGTCGATTTCGATTGTCGTAATATCCGGTTTGACCAGGGCCCTCAATTCATTAAGGACGAGGCCGGCGAGCCGCCCTGCGGCCCGCATCTTTTCAATCTCTTTTCTTGATTTCCCAATGATCATGGCGTTGACGGCTGCCGGCCTAGTTCTCGTCCGGGCTAACTATTATCGTCTCGATCTGACGATAGATTGCCTCGGGTTCCTGCGTCCCATCAACACGACGCAGCCGTTTCGACTGCTGGTAGTAACCAAGTAGTGGTCGTGTCTGCTCTTCATAAGTCTTCAACCGCACGTTGATCTTGTCGGGCAAGTCGTCCGCGCGTTGTTCAAGCTTAACACCTGGGTGTCGATCACACTCCTCGTCAACCAGCGGAGGCAGGAAGAAAATATTATAGATCTCATGACAGATTGGGCACTGCCGTCTGCCGCTGGCCCGTTTTTCCAGGAGATCAAGCGGCACGTCAACGAGCACGGCCTCGATCTTCTTCTCCTGTTCAGCAGCCAGCCCTTCCAAAGTCTCAGCCTGAGCCGGAGTACGCGGAAATCCATCCAATACGTAACCGTGCTTGCAATCAGGCTGATTGGTTCGTTCACGCACGACCCGGATGACCAACTCGTCCGGAATGAGTTTCCCTGCATCCTGCAACCCTTTTACCTCGCGCGCCAACGGGCTATTGGTCTCAGCAAGAGCGCGAAACATATCCCCTGTAGAAATCTGTGGCAGGTGCAAACGCTCCTGAATCAAGCGCGCCTGCGTACCTTTTCCAGCACCAGGCGCACCCATCAAAACTATGATTTTGGACATGGCTTAGGAACACGGATTTTTCGATTCTCGACTCGCGACTTTCGATGGGAGCAGCTCTGAAACCGGCACCAATCTTCAATCGGCAATCTCAAATCTAAAATGCTTAGGCTCTCCTGCCGCGCAGCCGTCCTCCAGAGCCCAGAAAGCCTTCATAGTTCCGCATCACGAGTTGCGACTCGATCTGAGCGACCGTGTCCATCGCCACACCTACAAGGATCAGCAGCGACGTGCCACCGAAGTAGAATTGATAACCCATTCCCGTTGGTATCCAGGAGAGACCGGGAGTAGTACTAACAAACGAGTCGAGCCACGTGCCAATCAACGGCAACCGACCGACCTTGAAACCGCTCAGCATGAACTGTGGGACAAAGGCAACGAACGCCAGGTAGGCGGCGCCGACAGTGGTTAAGCGAGTCAGAATAGTATTGAGATACTCGGCGGTTGCCCGACCGGGACGAATGCCGGGCATAAACCCGCCGTGCTTACGAAGGTTGTCGGCAACTTCCTCTACGTTGAAAACAATGGAGACGTAGAAGAACGTGAAAAAGACGATCAGCGAGATGAAGATCAGTTCGTAGTACGGGTCACTGGCATGGAAGATCTGGAAGAAGGTCCACACCTTCGCCCACCACCCATTGGGCTTGCTCGGATCCGGGGGAAACGCTGCGAAAAGGCTCTGCGGCATCGAGAGCACGGAAGACGCGAAGATCACGGGGATCACGCCTCCCATATTGATCTTCAGAGGCATTGTTGTTTGCTGGCCACCAACCATTTGCCGGCCCACGTGCCGCTTTGCATAGCTCACCGGCACTTTGCGTCGGGCCGCTTCTACAAAAACTATAAACGCGATGATCCCCACAAGGGCCAGCACTAAACCAAAGACGCCGAGAATTTCGAGCGTGTCGCCCCCACGAACGCGCTCATAAATCTGCTCGACTCCGCGGGGTAGGCCAATCACAATGCCCGCGAAAATCAACAGGGAAATACCGTTTCCGACACCCCGATCGGTTATCTGCTCGCCCAACCACATAACGAAGATTGTTCCGGTAGTGAGCGTCAAGACGGTGGTAAGCAGAAATCCCCAGGTCGGAGCGCCCACCTGATTTACCTGTAGCCAGTGGGCCACGAACGACGTCTGGACCCCAGCCAGACCTACCGTCAGATAACGGGTCCACTGGTTGATCTTTTGGCGGCCCATTTCGCCTTCCTCCTGCAGTTTTTTCAACTGCGGAGAAACGACGGTCATTAACTGGAGGATGATCGAGGCGGTGATGTATGGCGTTACGCCAAGAGCAAAAATCGAGATCGTTCGAAAGTTACCGCCGGAAAAGAGATCGAGAACACCTAACAGAGTGCCGGCGACATCGTGCCACACCTGATCCAGTCGCTCTCGGTTGATACCAGGAGCGCCAATGTGCGCCCCCAGGCGATAGACGGCAAGTAATCCCAGTGTAAACATGATGCGCCGGCGAAGATCCGGCACATTGAACATGTTGCGAACCGCAGCGAAAAACTTTTCCATTGAGGATCCTCGTGCCGAAACGATTTACGTTCCGATTTCTACAACCGAACCGCCCGCTTTTTCAATCTTCTCGCGCGCGCTTTTGGTAAAGCGATGGGCCGAGACGCGCAACGGCTTCGATAACTCTCCATTTCCTAACACAACCACATCGTGTTTGGCCTTCTTAATCAGACCCCGCGCATGCAGCAATTCCGGATTCACTTCCTCATTCTTGTCGAAATGTTTCTCAAGGGCATTCAGGCTAATCTCGAGCCAGCGCTTCTTGAAAATGTTTGTAAATCCGCGCTTTGGCAACCGGCGGTGAAGGGGCATCTGACCACCTTCAAAGCCAGGCTTGCCAGAATAACCGGAGCGGGACTTTTGCCCTTTTTCCCCTCGACCGGCTGTCTTTCCCAGGCCTGAACCCGGACCTCTGCCGACACGTTTCTTTTTATGGGTTGAACCCTTTGCGGGACGAAGCCCGGTTAGACTGATGGCCATTTCAACTCCGTTCAAAACTTGTTACTCGACCAGACGCAAAAGGTGGGGCACCTTCGCGACCGCACCACGCATTGATGGCGTGTCCGGTCGCTCGACGATCTGATTCAGCTTCGTGATGCCCAGACTGCGCACCACCCTTTTATGGGGCTGGGGTGCGGCAATGAAGCTTCTATAGTATTGAATCCTAATTGTGCCGCCACTGGCTGCAGTCTTAGGCTTGGCAGTCTTTGGCGCGGCAGACTTTGTCTTCTTAGTTTTAGCTACTTCGCTTTTTGCCGTTCTTGGCATAACACCTCGTTACATCGAATCAACTTTGCCGATCGCGATTCGACCTCCCTACATTTCTTCCACCTGTTTGCCGCGAAGTCTGGCCAGCTCCATCGGATCTTTCATTCGCAACAACGCGTCGAAGGTGGCTCGCACGACATTGTGTGGATTTGTCGATCCCAGAACCTTGGTGCGAACATCGCGAACGCCTACCGCCTGCATAACTGCACGCACCGCGCCACCCGCAATGACCCCCGTCCCTTCCGAGGCAGGTTTGACCAGCACGCGCCCGGCGCCGAAACGTCCGATCAACTGATGCGGCAGGGTATTATTAATCAAGGGAACGCGAATCAAATTCTTTTTCGCAGCCTCAATACCTTTCTTGATCGCCAGCGGAACTTCACGGGCCTTGCCTGTGCCAAAACCAACATGTCCACCCTCATCGCCCACTACGACAAGCGCGGCGAACGACAGGTTCTTACCACCCTTAACGACCTTGGTTACGCGGTTGATTGAAATAACCTGATCTTTCAGGTCGAGCCCTTGCGAGGGAATACGCTGTTTAGGTTGTCTCATTGGCTATTTTGTTCTTTTCGTTAGCTGCCTTTTCGCCGTCGGCGGCAAATTCATCTTTATTCAAACCGGATTTGCGGGCCGCTTCGGTCAACGCCCTCACACGACCATGGTAGAGATAACCACCGCGATCAAACACAACACTGCGGATGCCCTTGGCCAGTGCTCGTTCCGCGATTGTCGCGCCTATCCGTTGCGCGGCTGCGATATTTCCACCCGATCCGCCTTTCAGCTCCTTTTCAGTGGTCGAGGCTGAGACCAATGTCTGCCCCTGCTCGTCGTCAATTACTTGTGCGTAGATGTGGTTCAGGCTGCGATAGATAGCCAGGCGCGGCCTGCTAGTCGTGCCTCTGACTTTCCGCCGGATACGGCTATGTATCGCTGTTCGAACTGTTGCTCTGCTCGCGTTTGCCATTCTACCCCCAACATATTTCCGATTGCCGATTGGAAAATGAACTGAACACTGCTCGCAAATCGGCAATCGACAATCTTCAATTGGAAATCATTTACCGGTTTTTCCTGGTTTCAACTTGATCGGCACACCAGCGTAACGAATGCCCTTGCCTTTATACGCATCGGGCTTGCGCAGCTTATGCATCTCCGCAGCCACCTGCCCTAACTTCTGTTTGTCATTACTCGTCAGCGTCAACGTAGTCTGGTATTGCTGTATGCTGCCCTTTGTTGTCAGGCGCTCGGCTTTGGCCTCTACCTCCGCCGGCAAGGGAAATTCGATTGGATGGGAGTATCCAAGCGAAAAAACAATTTTCTTTCCCTGCACGTCCGCCTTGTAGCCAACACCAACCACATCCATCTGCTTGCTGAACCCCTCGGTTACGCCGACAACCGCATTATTTGCCAGGGCTCTCGCCAGCCCGTGAAGAGCCGCCAGTTCATCGGAAGCGCGCTCGGCCTTTAACTCCTCGCCTTCAAGCTTGAAACTAATCCCAACTGGGACGGGAGTCTTTAAGGTTCCCCGCGGGCCTTTCACCTCGAGTTCCTGCTCTCCGATGGTGACACTAACGCCTTTTGGCAGTGTGATAGCTTTTTTTCCAATGCGCGACATAAAAAACCTCGTTTTGTAAAGCAAGCTGTTAGCTTGCTTTGTCGCCAAGACCTACTCAACCTGCGACGCAAGCTGACAGCTTGCGTTACTTAATAAATCTGAGCCAACAATTCTCCGCCGATGTTCTCGCGCCGGGCCGTCTTCCCACTCATAAGCCCTCTCGAGGTCGACACGATATTGACACCGTAGCCGCCCAGCACCTTGGGTATCTCACCGGAGCCCACGTAGACTCGGCGACCGGGCCGTGAAACCCGCTCGAGATGAGTGATAGAAGAAGTACCACGAGCGTCGTAGCGCAGGAAAATGCGAATCAGACGCTTCAGGCCTTCGCCCTTGACGACGAAATTATTGATGTAGCCTTCTTCCTTCAGAATCCTGGCTATCTCGAGTTTCAGTTTCGAAGCCGGAATATCTACGCGGGAATGCTTGGCCGCAATGGCGTTGCGTATTCGCGTCAACATATCGGCGATAGGATCAGTCATGAAATAACTCCGTTATTTAATTGCCGATTTTTGATTTTCGATTTCCGATTTGATAAGACGCGAAGCCCTGGCAAATCGGCAATCGGCAATTGGCAATCGAAAATGTCTACTACCAGCTCGACTTCACGACGCCGGGGATCTGTCCCTGCAGCGCCAACTCGCGAAAGCAGATGCGACAGAGATTAAACTTGCGAAGGTAGGCACGTGGCCGGCCGCAGCGCTTACACCGCGTGTAGGCCCGCACCGCGAACTTCGGTTTCCTCTGCGACTTTGCGATCAGTGATTTCTTTGCCATGCTTCCTCGTTGACTTTGTAGCTATCGGTTATCCGCAGATTACGCAGATTACGCAGAAAACCGGAACGAACTAAAAGGCATTTGATGTCTGAGTTCGAATGGCCCAAGTTTTCTGTCTTTGCTCCAAATCTGCGTAATCGGCGTAATCTGCGGACTATCATGCTCGATTCACCAACTTACTGCCTGAACGGCATTCCCAAACTTTTTAACAGCGCCCGCGCCTGCTCGTCGTTTCGCGCGGTGGTTACAATTGAGATATTCATCCCACGCAGCTTGTCTACTTTGTTGAAATCGATCTCCGGAAATATCAGCTGCTCTCTAACACCAATGGTGTAATTACCGCGACCGTCAAAAGCCTTGGGCGATACACCGCGAAAATCGCGCACGCGCGGCAAGGCAATGGAAACCAACCGGTCCAGGAATTCATACATCCGATCGCCTCGTAAGGTGACCATAACCCCGATCGGCATCCCCTGGCGCAGCTTGAACGAGGCAATCGATTTCTTTGCCTTCGTAACTACCGGCTTCTGGCCGGTGATGGCGCGCAGTTCGTCAGCCGCAGTGTCGAGGATCTTCGCATTAGCGATGGCTTCACCCATTCCCATATTGATTACTATCTTGTCGATACGCGGAACCGCCATGGGATTGCGGATGCCAAACTCTTTGGCAATCGCGGGTGCTATATCTTTCTGGTACCGCTCTTTTAACCTTGCTGCCATCGTTCTTCCTCGTAAAACCGATCAAGTCAACCTGCTCATGCCGGAGGTGCTGACCGGCGTGCTATTTTTCCAATGAATGTCTGCTCGCCGCGGCCACTCTGGTCTTCTTACCGTCCGGTTCAACTTCGTAACTGACACGCGTTGGCTTGCCCGACTGTGGATCGACCAGTTGCACGTTGGAAATATCAACAAAAGCTTCCTTATCGATGATGCCGCCACCTCGGTTACTCTGCGGATTTGCCCGCTGGTGGCGCTTGATCATCGCCACGCCCTCGACCTTAACTTTTCCCTTCGCGGGCACCACCTCCAGTACTCGTCCCCGCTTGCCCCTGTCACGGCCGGCGATCACAACAACCTGATCGTTTTTCTTGATTTTCACGCGTTTTGTTCCGGTCATGATTCTCAAATAACCTCCGGCGCCAGCGAAACTATCTTCATAAAATTCTTGTCGCGCAGCTCGCGCGCCACCGGACCAAACACGCGCGTCCCGATAGGTGTTCCATCTTCCTTAATCAGGACTGCCGCGTTCTGATCGAACCGAATGTAAGTGCCATCCTTGCGGCGGACCTCCTTCCGAGTGCGCACAATCACCGCGTCCTGGACAGTGCCTTTCTTGATCGTACCGTCGGGCGAAGCCTCCTTGACCGTAACCTTTATTCGGTCCCCGAGACTCGCAATCTTGCCGGTCGAACCGCCAATCGGCATGATCATTTCGACGCGACGCGCCCCAGAATTGTCGGCGACCTCCAAAGAGGTCTGCATTTGAATCATGACTACGCTCCCACCAATCGCGAATTGCGCGTATAGGACCAATCGGACCTATACGACCTATTTCTAATTACCAACAGCTAACATTCGCAGTTCGCAATTCGAAATTTATTTCGCAGCTTTCTGCACTATCTCAACAACGCGCCAGCGCTTCCTGGTGGAAAGCGGACGGGTCTCGACAATTCTCACCTTGTCGCCGATCGTCGCGCCCAATTCATCGTGCGCCATGAACTTCGAGGTGCGTCGCACATAACGTCGATACTTTCGGTGCAGCACCAGACGGTCGACACGCACGACCACCGTCTTTTGCATCTTGTCCGAAGAAACAGTGCCCACCTTCTGTGACCGATGCGCTCGCTTACCGTCGGTCTTTGGCGCGTTTGCCGGCGAATCCTGATTAGCGTCCTGCTGATTTTCTTCTGCCATTATTCGTACTCAGTTAAAAAGCTGCCGTCGTTTAGAAATTGTTCTTCAAACTATCCTTTTGACTCGGCCTCGGGACGTCTTTGTCGCGACAGCGTTTGAATCCGAGCCAGCGATTTCTTCTCTTGCCGGATGCGCTTCACTGCATCAACTTCACCTAAGGCCAGCTTGAATTTGAGCCGGAAGAGCGATTCTTTCAAGCGGCCTGTTTCGGCCATAAGCTCCTCTTGCGACAGGTCATGGTATTTGTCCAACTCTTCACGCCGCTTCATTTAGATCGCGCCTCCTTCTTGATCTGAGCGCGTCACAAACTTTGTCTTGATCGGGAGCTTCTGGGCCGCCAGCCGCATTGCCTCTCGCGCCGTCGTTTCGTCGACTCCTTCAATCTCATAGAGGATGCGGCCGGGCTTTACGACCGCCACCCAATACTCAGGCGCTCCCTTCCCCTTGCCCATACGAGTTTCAGCCGGTTTCTTAGTGACCGGCTTATCCGGAAACATACGAATCCAGATCTTACCGCCGCGCTTGATGTGACGGGTCATGGCGATGCGCGCGGCCTCGATCTGCCGATCGGTTATCCAGGCGGGCTCGAGGCTCTTCAAACCGTATTCACCGAAGCTAATCTCGCTGCCGCGGGTCGCCACGCCGCTCATGCGTCCCCGCATTTGCTTTCGGTGCTTTACTTTCTTCGGCATCAACATGTGTCATTTCCGATTGCCAATTGTCGATTGCCAATTAGCATCCTTCCTCTGCGCCTTGACTCCTGATTCAAACATTCCCAAATACCAATTGCATTCAAAAGTTGCCTTCCAATCGGCAATTGGCAATCGGCAATCGGCAATGTTTATTCACCGCCTCTAGGTCTTCTGCCATCCGGCCCTTCACGCCCTTCGCGTTCCCGACGTGTTCGGGGCCTCCGCTCACGCTCGCCCACGCGCGTTTCGTTGATCGGATCCGATCCTGTGCCCCGGGCCATCGCGGCTTTCGGGTCGAGGATTTCCCCTCTATAGATCCAAACCTTTACCCCGATCTGCCCAAACGTTGTGCGTGCTTCCGCAAACCCGTAATCCACATCGGCCCGCAAGGTGTGCAGCGGCAACTGTCCCTGAAGATGCCACTCACTGCGGGCGATTTCCGCTCCATTCAAACGGCCGCTGACTTTTACTTTGATTCCCTGCGCCCCAAAACGAAGCGACTCTTCTACCGCTTTGCGCATTGCCCGCCGAAACGCGATTCGCTTTTCGAGCTGGGCGGCAATCTTTTCAGCCTGCAACTGGGAATTCAGCTCGGGCTTATGAATCTCCTGGATTGACACGAGCACTTCGCGGCCAGTCTTCGATGAGAGATCGCTTTTCAGCTTATCGATTTCCGCCCCTTTGCGGCCGATAATGATTCCAGGCCGCGAGGTGTAAATTATGATCTTCAACCGGTTTGCAGCGCGCTCGATATCAACGTGCGAAACGCCGGCGCCGGCGAAGCGCTGTTTCAAATCACGCTTGAGCTTGAGATCCTCGAGCAAGAACTCGCCAAACTGCTTTTTCGCAAACCAGTGCGAATGCCAGTCCTTGTTGTAGCCTAGCCGGAAACCATATGGATGAACTTTCTGACCCACAGTTTTCTCCAGTTCTTGATGAAAGATCTGAAATCTGAGATCTCAAATCTGAAATCACTCTTCTGAACCTGAA
>Ga0137403_10001187_pt1 | contig 32888 bp, 30 predicted proteins | sample CZOMad2_1_16fung_FD_122057 | JGI IMG/M metagenome (GOLD analysis project Ga0137403, IMG submission 122057) | Vadose zone soil fungal communities from Angelo Coast Range Reserve, California, USA - CZOMad2_1_16fungal (Hybrid Assembly) | ecosystem: Environmental > Terrestrial > Soil > Vadose zone... | reverse complement strand
CCACTGCCCGGCGGCTGATGACCTTCGACCTATTTAACCTCCATTCTACGAACACTGGCTGGCCGGATTCGAAAGGCGATTCTCGCGCAGCAAGCGACGGAGAAGCCTGATTCAGCCAGCCGCTCCAGCCGTACTTGTTTAGAAGCAGCCATCGCTCGCGCCGACGCCGGCACGAAAGCGCGGGTCCAAATAACAGCCTCGCCTCATGTCGTCTTTTCCAAGCTCTTACCTTTCCAATCTCTTACAACGTGGTCTCCCGGTGCTCTTCTGATGAAGAAGACAATCAAGAAATGCCTTTCTTGAGATACGAATCGTGGACTGTCTTAAATCACAACAAGCGGGAACTTAGAGAACGAAGATCAGTACAGAGAAAGATCTTAAACATGTCGATAGAGCGAGGAACAGACCAACGACCGCTGGCACGCTACTTGTGTTCAAATGTTAGCAAATTATCAATTGCCAGAGGGATACGTCCGTCGATTATCAAGACACGTCCTGTGGCCCAACTAACCGGCTATTACCGTAAGGAGGTAGTCATGACAAGTCGTGCAAGTATCTGGCGTCGTTGTGGATTGAATGCCTAACAGAACAAGGCGGGAAGAGCAGACGATAGATAATAACGAATGGAGATAATGAGATGGCTAAAATAACGGAGGGCAGTGCGGCCGCGAAGAGAGCTGAGTACGAGCAAACTGACACGCTGGCCGAAGAGATATCTGCTGAGAATACGCCGACAAATGCAGTCGTTGAGCACTTGCAGCGACAGGTCGCCAACGCTTTTGTTCTTTACATGAACTACAAGCACTACCACTGGCAAACATACGGCCCGCTATTTCGGGATCTACATCTACTGTTCGACGAGTTTGCCCAGGCAGTGCTTGGCACCGTAGATGACTTCGCCGAACGAGTGCGAATGATCGGCCAGAATCCGATCTCAAGTCCCGAGGAAGTCTTGAAGACTGCGAGTGTCAAGGTATCTCAACGCGATCAAACGATGCGGCAGATGGTGGTGGAAGCAGACGCCAATCTCTTGCTCGTCATAAAAGAGATGCGTCTGGCGGTTCGGACGGCGGATGAACAGGATGATCCAGGCACCGTCGATCTCTTTTCGCGGCACGTGCAAATTCATGAGAAACATGAGTGGTGGCTGCGAGACATCCTGGAAAATCGTAATGGGTTGATGGACTAGATATCACTGACAGCGGATGACTTTGTTTGGAATTCAATCTGCCTGGGCCATGCCCCTTGTTCGGTTGAGATTGTCAGACGGAAAAAAGAAATACACACGATGATGGCGTAATTCAATGCCGACACGAGCGCAACTAAGCAGGACAGAAGAGCAACAGAGGGGTCATACGGGTTTAATGCGCGCAGCGCTCACCGGAGACCTCGACACTGTGAGAGCGTTGATTGCCGGTGGCGCAGACGTGAATGATAAGAATGAAGATGGCCGGACTTCGCTGATGTTTGCCGCAATCAACGGACAAACGGACTGCGCGAAGGAGTTGATGCAGCACGGCGCCGACGTCAACGCGAAGGCCAATGACGGCGGAACTGCTCTGCTGCTTGCGGCTTCATCCGGAGACACGGACCTGGTCAAAGCGCTACTTGCCAGAGGTGCTGATGTATCCGGCAAATATACTCAAACTGGACAGACAGCAGTTATGATCGCCCGGGACCATGGATACGACGAGATAGTTCAGCTACTTCAATCGGCGGGTGCTAAACAGTAAGAGCGTCTAAGGAAGTTGATTGAAGGTGCGTGGTTTCTTCCCCTCCCTTGGGAGGGTTAGTGCAAAGCGTGACCAGACCACCCCTCTCCTCGTCCCTCTCCCAAAAGGGAGAGGGCGAAAGACTCTTGACACAAGGCAAAATCGAAAGAGCAATGATGCCGGAAAAAGAAACATTAGAACGCGCAGCGGAAGATAAAGCGGAAGGTAAATCAGCGAGCACGCAAGCCGGCGAGTTTGTGCGCGAAGAGATCGAGCACATTCGCGAAGGTAAACATGGCGCGCGCTCAGCTAAACAGGCGATCGCAATCGGTCTGTCTAAAGCACGGCGGGCCGGGGTAAGGTTGCCTGCGCCAAAAAAAGGCAAAGCGTCAAAGAAGACTCGCCAGCAAGCCGCGCGCGATCTTCGTAAAGGAAAGAAGGCCGGCAAAGGAAAGAAGTCGGCAAAGCGATCGCGGGCGATGTTGAAGAAGCTGAAAGGTGAGGGCCACAGGGCGGCATCGAAAACGGCGTTGTCACGTCACGCTCGCAGTGCCGCAGCTAAACGCTCGGCTGCGTCGCGTTCGCGCTCTGCGAAGAAGGCAGCCAGGACTCGCAAGAAGTGACTTGTTCGTGGACACTTGCACTTGAAGCCGCAAGCTAATGTTTGCGTTACCAGCCAGGCTCAGTTACGCGGGGCGTAATAACCGATGCGCGTAGTGGCATGATAAGCCGGTGTGGCAGTTTCGACGCGAACGCGGCGAAACGAGCCATCCCGCTCCCTATTCAAAGGGGTGTAATAAAGCGAGTACTGGTGGCGCAACTCATCGGCGACCTCAGCATAAGTCGCGTCAAGCGCATCAAAGCTCGCAGGCTTGTAAAGCCGGCCGCCCGTGGCTGTCGTGAGTTGTGAAAGTCGCTCCTCGCTGAGATCGATTACTCTTAATCCCTCTCGAAGATCGTCTATTCTGATCTGATTGAAGCGCTGCTCGGAATCCGTGCCTCGGGCCAGGTCATCAAGCTCTGCTTTCTTTGCAGCGCGCTCGATCTCAGTGTTACTCACTACGTACACCGTTACCTGCGTCTGCAGGAGTCCCTGTAAAGCCGTCTCAAACGTCGTGGTTCCACGCCTGCTGTCAATACCGTCCGTCAAGACAATCACCGCGCGACGCGATCGGGAGGGGACGAATTGGTCCCTGGCCGCGAGCAACAACGCATCGTTGAAGCGCGTGAACATTCCAGCCTGTATTCGGTTTAGCGCCCGGTGCAACTGAAACTTGCTTTGGGTCCAGTCTTGCAGCCATTCAACCCGATCATCGAACTTGATAAGGCTGATCCGATCTTCAGGGGCGAGCCTCGTGGCAAAGCCTTCGACCGCACGGCGAAAGTCATCCAGATTGCCGGCGACCGACGAGGAGGCGTCAACCATGAGCACGACATCGACCGGCACCTGGCGCAAGGCCAGATCACTCAAAGGTTGCGCGCGGCCCTCCTCGAAGACGCGAAAGTCTCTACGCGTCAAATCCGAAATCAGGCGCCCACTCGAGTCGCGCACTGTGACCGGCAACATGACCTCGCTGGTGTTTACCGAGATTACGTCCCCCGGCTTAATCTCTACTTCTTTTTTTTGCTTGAGCACGGGGACAGGCGGCGGGTCACCCAATGCTTTCAGTCGAGTCGACGTGGGAGTGGGCGTCGGTTTCGCGCGCTGGGACGAACCAGCAGCAGGGCGCTTACCAGATCCAGTCTGGGCGGCCACCGGTTGCGCGCAGGTGAGCCCGGAGAGCGAAAAGGCGAGACCAAGCAAGAAGATGGCAACGAGTACCTGGTTTAGAACGCGAAACATCTGGCGGTCGCGTTTCACGGCTCCCCCATCGGTCCCGGCCTGCCGGGATGGCCGCGCGGACAAAACTGCGAGCGATTCTATCATCGAGTAGAGCGAAGGCAAGGCTATAAAAGTAACGGTACCTTCGGGCTGCGGGTACCGAGGATGCCCGGACCTTCGTGGTAGCATCGCGGCATCCACTATTGCACGGGTACCGCTGGCGTCCATCCTGTAAAGACTGCAGAGAGGTGGGCGGAATTCCCGACGGGCGGAGAATAGACGATGGGTTCGGAAAAGATCGTGATTGTGATACCGGCACGGTACGGGTCGACCCGGCTGCCAGGCAAGCCCTTGGTAGCGCTGGCTGGGCAGCCGATGATCCAGCGAGTTTACGAGCGGGCAAAGCTGTCGCAGCGGGCTGGGCGGGTAATTGTGGCGACAGATGATCAGCGCATCATTGCGGCAGTCGAAGCATTTGGAGGCGAGGCGCGGATGACGCGTACGGAGCACCGGACCGGGACGGAGCGTGTAGCGGAAGTGGCGGCGCACGTGGAAGGCGAAGTGTTTGTGAACGTGCAGGGGGACGAGCCGCTGCTGGATCCCGTGGCGGTGGATACGGCAATTGATGCTTTGCTGGAAGAGCCGGCTGCAGCGGTGGCGACGGTGGCGACGGTTATTCGCATTCCGGGCGACATCATGGACCCGAATGTGGTGAAGGCGGTGCTGGACTTCGACAACAACGCTTTGTACTTCTCGCGGGCGCCCGTGCCTTGGGTACGGGACACTGCGGCGAAGCAGCAAGTGCGGCACTGGAAGCACCTGGGACTGTACGTTTTTCAGCGCGAGGCTTTGCTGGAATATCCCACGCTGCCGCAAGGCGAGCTAGAGAAAATCGAGCAGCTCGAGCAACTGCGCTGGATGGAAAACGGCTGGAAGATTCGCGTGGCGGAAGTGGAGCATGATGCGGTTAGCGTGGACGTGCCGGACGACGTGGCGCGGGTGGAAAAACTACTCCAGAAATGAAAGCGCCCGGCGGGGACGCCGCCGGGCGGGATGAATGCAGGAATGACCCGATCGGTCAGTGCTGCATAATCAGATTTCCCAAAACGATCCGATTGGTGTCCGTAGTGGCGATGAACAAGGTATTGGGATTGACGATGTAAACGACGAAATTGGCGTTGGTAGTGCCGTTTTGGGTTAGAGACAAAGGCTTGATGGTGCTGCGGCTGGCGTCGGCGCCCGTGCCATCTCCGCCCAGAGCGATGGTACCGGCAGTGGCTGCGTCCGGTACGACGTTCAAGGCATTAAAGGAATTGATGTCGCTCGTGCCTTTCAGGGCCAGGCTGGAAATGGCGACTTGACCGACAACGTCTTCCTCGGCGAATGAGCCTAGCTGAATAGAGACACCGCTCCAATTGAGGGCATAGTTGCCAGAGATATTGGAACTGGAAAAAGGTCCACCGGTTTGGGCAGTAATGGAGCCATCGGCGACGGTGAGATTGGCGTCATCCTGAATGACGCCGGAGCTGGCGGAAGTGAGATAGAAGACAAACTGAAATGTATCGGTAAGGGTTGGATCCTTGAAGGTGAGCGTGCCGCGGCCGGAGCCAGCGGGATCGATGGTAAGTACGCCATTGGTTGCGTTGCTGGTAGGAAACTGCTTCACGGTGGTGTTGAGGAAAGTGAGGGTGTCAACATCTATTTGCGTGGCGGCGCCGGCGGACGTGGTGAAGCGGCCGAGACGCGTCAAGGCACCGTTAGCCGTTTGGCCGCCGATAGCGAAGACGAAACTTCCGCTGATGCCGGCCATTGTTGTGGGGACAGCGCCCTGATGAACAGCGTCGCCAGTAAGCAAGCCGGCGGCATCCAAACCGATGAAGCGGATGCGGGTTGAGTCGACGATATAGAAGGCGTAAGAGAGGCCGTCGATGAGGGCGGTACCCCGGCCTGAAGAGGCGTTGTTGTTATCGATCGCATAGCTGCCGGTGAAAGGATTGGCGGAAGTGAGCGCGCCGCCAGCGTTGATGTCTTCCAGCCCACTGGTGATCACGCCGGCGCTATTGCTGAAAAAACTGCCGACAAAAGAAGCTGGAGTTGCAGTGATCGGATCAATGCCGGCAAAATCGAAAACGTAGTTGCCATTTATGCCAGAGATCAGGAAAGCAGCAGGGTTCTGCTTGAAGAAGTTGCCGGTGGCGGTGGTAAATTGATTGACGTTGGAGGTTGCGTCCATGAGGAGACCGTCATTGACGGAGGTCATGGTCACGGCGAACTGCAGATTGGCAGTGGTGTTGGCAAAAGTGAGGTTCACGACGCCGCGGCCGTCGGCGTTGATGGAGTAGCTGCCGCCCGTGATGAGCACAGCGGTGCTAACCTGGCCTGGGAAATTCACGTCTTCGATGCCGGATGTGATGTGGCCGTTGCCGTCCGCGGTAAACGAGCCGACGCGTCCGAATGAGCCGGACCCGTTGTTAGCGGTTGCGGCGCTGCCAGCCATGGAAAAGGCATATTGGCCGTTCAAACTGGCGTTAGAAAAAGGACCTGCCGGCGGAGGAGGGGTGTTGGTTGTGCCGCCACCACCGCACGCAGCCGCATAAAGAGCAAACACGCCGGTGAAAAGGATTAAAAGGCGCTTCACCGCGCACCTCCTTGGGCCTTGGCATCGCTTGCGGAGGCGTTGGACTGACGCGGGACTGCCAGAGGTATGCCGAACGAACTGCGAAGCGCCACGGCTTGGGCGCCCTTTTGCAAGATCCGAGCAGCAAAGAACTGGCCGCCCATGAAGTTGACGTTTTCGCCGAGGATGCGGAGCGAGTCGCCGGTTTTAAGTTCAACACCCGCGGCTTTGAGCAAAGCGGTGTTGCCGAGATTCACATCGATGGTGCCGGAAGAAGTCCGCAGAACGACGTGACCGCCGGCCGGGGCAGACTTGGATTGCGGAGTGAAGGAAACGACGGCGCCTAGCACGGTTGTTTCGCGGGACGGATCATACCCGCCGCGTTGGGAAACGGTCCGGACCTGCTGAGCGCCCGCCGCCGCGGACATGAGTAAAGCACCTGCGAGAGTGATGGAACCAAAACGTATTGGCATAGCTTGTGTTGTAACCCCTTTTTTGCCACTCGCTGGATATTGTGTGCAACACGCCGAAGAGGCTTCCCCCACCAAATTGAAAAACTCGAAAATTCACAGCACTCTTCGTAAAGTTAGATGGCCCGGCCGCAGCACTGGGTTACCGCTGGTCCGGACAATTCGTAACAATTTCACCTAAAAGTTCACCCAAAAGTTACGCCCGTGGCCGGGTCGTGAGACAGACCCACCCCATATGTGGATGAACACTTTCGGTGGAGAAAAGTTTCTGTGACGATGCGTGCAAATTTTTCGCTTTGCGAAGCTGAGAGTTCGATTTGACAGTTGGGGCGTTGGAAGACATAATTGTTTGTACGTCACTCCTGCGGAGGGTTGATCAGCCCGGCTAGATGGTTCCGGGCTCCATGGATGGCGCCAAAATATATTTTTGTTACCGGCGGTGTGGTTTCCTCACTAGGAAAAGGCGTAGCAGCCTCCTCGATCGGTTGTCTCCTCGAAAGTCGCGGTTTCAAAGTCACCCTTCAGAAGTGCGATCCGTATCTCAACGTCGATCCCGGGACCATGAGCCCGTTTCAGCACGGCGAAGTGTTCGTGACTGAAGACGGCGCGGAGACTGATCTGGACCTCGGACACTACGAGCGATTTACGCACGCCAAACTGACCCGCGACAATAACTGGACGACTGGACGTATCTACGAAACGATTCTCGGCAAAGAGCGGCGCGGAGATTACCTGGGCAAAACCGTGCAGGTGATTCCGCACGTTACCGACGAGATTAAGGCGATCATCAGAAAAGTGTCCGAAGGCGTGGACGTGGTGATCGTGGAGATTGGCGGAACGGTGGGCGACATCGAATCGCTGCCGTTTCTGGAAGCGATCCGGCAAATGCGGCTGGAGCTGGGCGCGGAGAACACGCTGTTTGTGCATGTGACACTGGTTCCTTTTATCGCGGCGGCTGGAGAGTTGAAGACCAAGCCGACGCAGCACAGCGTGAAGGAAATGCTGAGCATTGGAATTCAGCCGGACGTTTTGCTGTGCCGGAGCGAACGGCATATTCCCGCAGAGTTGAAAAAGAAAATCGCGTTGTTCTGCAACGTGAGTGAATCGTGCGTGATTTCCATGGAGGATGTGGACACGATTTACGCGGTGCCCGCGGAACTCAACCGCGAAGGGCTGGACGCGCAGATTCTGCGTTTGCTGCATTTGGAAGACCGGCCGCAGAATCTGCAGCCGTGGATCGATCTGGTCGAGCGCATGCATCATCCGGCGGGCGAAGTACGCATCGCCATCGTTGGGAAGTACGTGCAACTGGAAGATGCCTACAAGAGCTTGCGAGAAGCTTTGCTGCATGGCGGGCTGGCGCACCAACACAAGACGGTGATCGAGTGGATCGAATCCGAGGAAATCGATTCCCAGGAGGCGGCTGCCGCACGATTGCGTGGTTATGACGGCATTCTGGTCCCTGGAGGATTCGGGAAGCGCGGCGTGCAAGGAATGGTCTACACGATTCAACACGCGCGCGAAAACAAGATTCCCTTCTTTGGGATTTGCCTGGGTATGCAGTGCGCTACCGTCGAATATGCCCGCGATGTGGCTGGGCTGAAACAAGCGGATACCACCGAGTGTGATCCACAATCGCCGCATCGCGTGATTTACAAATTGCGCGAGTTGCTGGGCGTCGACGAAATGGGCGGAACGATGCGGCTGGGGGCTTGGATCTGCAAGCTGGAGCCGGGATCGTTTGCGGCCAAGGCCTACGGAAAAACTGAGATTAGCGAACGTCACCGGCACCGTTATGAGTTCAATCGCGAATACGAGAAGACTTTGCTGGCGGCCGGATTGAAGATTACCGGGCGGACGCCGGATGACAATTACGTGGAGATCATCGAGGCGCCGGATCATCCTTGGTTTTTGGGGTGCCAGTTTCACCCGGAGTTCAAGTCCAAGCCGCTGGAGCCGCATCCTTTATTTGCGGCGTTTATCGGGGCCGCGCTGGAGCAGCGGAAGCATCGAACGCGCCAAGCGAATCCCAGCGCTCCTCAGCCGCAACATGCTGCGCCCGCAGAGCAGCCACGTGCTTCGGCCATGAGCGCAGCTCCATCCGCTTCGGCTTAGTCGCTTTGTCGCGGCTCGATGCCGGGACCGCCGCTTTTCCGTTGCCGTGTGCTATCGTCGATTCTCCGCATGAACCCTAAACACGAAGTAAAAGTCGGCTCACTGCGTCTCGGCGGCGGACATCCGCTGTTTCTGATCGCAGGGCCTTGCGTGATTGAGTCCGAGGCGCACGCGGTGAAGATCGCGGAGGCGGTGGCGCGGATCGCCGCGGATGCGGGCGTGCCGTATGTTTTCAAGGCTTCGTATGACAAGGCCAACCGGTCTTCGGTGAAATCGTTTCGCGGTCCGGGGTTGAAAGAAGGGTTGCGGATTCTTGGCAAGATCAAGGCGGAGTTGAAGTTGCCGATTTTGACGGACATTCATGATGCTTCGCAGGCCGCGCCTGCCGCGGAAGTAGCGGACGTGCTGCAGATTCCGGCGTTCTTGGCGCGGCAAACGGATTTGCTGGTGGCGGCGGGTGCGACTGGCCGCGTGATCAATGTGAAAAAGCCGCAGTTTGTTTCGCCGGACGATATGGGCAACGTGGTGGAGAAAATTGCTTCGACCGGGACTACGCAGATTGTTGTGACCGAGCGCGGGACTTCGTTTGGGTACCACAATTTGGTGGTGGATATGCGCAGCTTTGCGATCTTGAAGAAGCTGGGCTATCCGGTGGTGTTTGATGCTACCCATTCGGTGCAACTGCCTGGTGGACAGGGACATGCGAGCGGCGGACAGCCGGAATTTATCGAGACGCTGGCGCGCGCGGCAGTGGCGGCCGGAGTGGACGGCGTTTTTCTGGAGACGCACGATAATCCGGCGGCGGCGCTTTCCGATGGCGCAAATGCTTTGCCGCTGGCGCAGCTCCCTGCCCTGCTCGCGCGTCTGAAGGAAGTGGCTAGCCTTGTGCGAAAGTGGGATGCATCTGGGAGCGTAGCGCGATGATGGGTGATGTTGCGCTGCGGCCTACCGGGACGGGGCAAGGCCCGCCTCTACTGGGAGTCGGATTGGAGCTGCAAGCATCGCCACTACAACGGACAGGCTGGGCGCTGCGACCGGCGCGCCGTTGTCGGGGTTGCGCATGAGCCTGGATACCGCGCGGCGTGTGCTGAAGATTGAGGCGCAGGCGATTAACGATGTGCTGGCGCGGCTGGATGGGAGCTTTGAACGCGCGGTGGAGTTGCTCTTTGCGTGCCAGGGGCGCGTGGTGCTTTCTGGCATGGGCAAGTCGGGACTGGTGGCGCGAAAAATTTCGGCGACGCTTTCCAGCACCGGTACACCTTCCTTTTTTCTGCATCCGGCGGAGGCGCTGCACGGCGATTTGGGAATGCTGGCGCGCGGCGACGCGGTGATGGCTGTGTCTTACGGCGGCGAGACGCAGGAAATCATTGCACTGCTGGAAGCATTGAAGCGACTGGAGATTCCGCTGGTTACGCTGACTGGGAAAACGAAATCGACGCTGGGTGAAGCTAGCGACGTGGCCCTGGACGTAAGCGTGCGCGAAGAGGCGTGTCCCATGAATCTTGCGCCGACAGCGAGCACTACGGTTGCGATGGCGGTTGGCGATGCGCTGGCCGTTTCGTTGCTCGAGCGGCGGGGATTTCAGTCTGACGATTTTGCGGCGCTGCATCCGGCGGGAAGTCTCGGGAAGAAACTTCTGCGCGTGGAGAATCTGATGCACGCCGGAGGCGCTTTGCCTCGCGTGGCGCTCGATACGCCGATGCCTGACGTGTTTCATGAAATGTCCGCGAAGAAGCTGGGAATGACTACCGTAACGCATGCAGACGGACGGCTGGCGGGCATTGTGACCGACGGCGATTTGCGACGACTAATGGAAAAGCATCGCGGCGCGGTGCTGGAGATGCGCGCCGGTGACGGCATGACGCAAAATCCGCAGACGATTGGCCCGCACATTCTGGCTAGTGAAGCGCTGAATTTGATGGAGAAGCGCAAAATTACGTCGATCGTTGTGGTGGATGAAGCTGGCGCTGTTCTTGGCGTCGTACATCTGCACGATCTTTGGACCCTGGAGCTCATCTAAATGGCTTCTCGAAATCGCGCCGGAGTGCAGAAGCGCGCCAAGCAAATCAAAGTGGTGTTGATGGACGTGGACGGCACGATCACCGACGGCAGCGTGACGCTGCTTTCCCAGCCGGACGGCAACGCGCTGGAGATTAAGACGTTCGACGCACACGACGGCCAGGGCATGACGCTGGCGCGCACCGCGGGCCTGCAACTCGGCGTGATTACCGGACGCGAGAGCGCCGCGCTGCGGCGGCGGATGAAAGAAATGGGCGTTACATTTGTCTACGAAAAGCAGCCGAACAAAATCCCGGCGTACGAAGAGATTCTCGCCAAAGCCGGGGTGACCGAGGCGCAAGTGGCGTATCTCGGCGACGACTTGCCGGATTTGACGGTGATGAAACGCGTTGGGCTGGCCGTGGCCGTTGGCGACGCCGCGCTTGAAGTAAAACTTGCGGCGCATTACATAACCAAGGCCAATGGCGGCAAAGGCGCTGCCCGCGAACTCATCGAGCTGATCTTGAAATCCAAAGGCATGTGGGAAGAAATGATCGACAAAGCCCGGGCCTGACCTGCTGACAATCGCGGTCCGTGCGCCGACGCGCCGCTCACAATACTTTCCTTGAATCTTATGCCTCCGCAGTGTAACGTTCGTTTCATTTCTGGAGGCATCGTGGCTGAGCCTGCGCGTTCTCGTGTGCAAGCGGCACAGTATGTGCTGTTCGTATTCCTGTTTAGCTCCCTTTTCTATTTTCTGGTATTCCGATCCGGAGGCCTGCGATATGGCGGGGGCTTTTATGTATTGGGATTGATGTGGTGCCCAGCGCTCGCAGGTATGACGACATTGCGCCTGAATCGACGCAGCATCGCGGACCTAGGGTGGAAGTGGGGCGAGACCAAGTATCAGGTCCAAAGCTGGTACATTCCGCTGGTGTACGCGACCATCGCTTACGCGATTGTCTGGGCGCTGGGCCTCGGCGGATTCGGCAATCCCGATTTCACGAATTCGCTGGTTGGCATGGTGCATTTGGGCGGCCCGCGCTGGCTTTCCGCGGCAATCGGCGTTGTGCTGATCGGCGTGTACGGATTGATTCGCAGCACAGCCAGCGCGCTGGGCGAAGAGATCGGCTGGCGTGGATTTCTGGTGCCGGAACTCGCGAAGACGACATCGTTTACGGTGACGGCGTTCATCAGCGGCGTGATTTGGTCGCTGTGGCACTATCCACTGCTGATTTTTGGCGACTACAACGCGGGGACGCCGACCTGGTACGGCCTCACTTGTTTTACCGTGATGGTGATTGCCATCAGCTTCGTGTTTGCATGGATTCGGCTGAAGAGCGGGAGCTTGTGGACCGGCGCGATTCTGCACGGGAGCCACAACCTGTATATCCAGGCTATTTTTACGCCGATGACGCGAAACACCGGGAAAACCGCGTGGTACATCGATGAATTCGGAATCGTGCTGCCGCTGGTAGCGATTGTGTTTGCCGTGTATTTCTGTAGCAAGCGCCGGGAACTTCCGCAGACGAGCTAACCGGGCCTAGTGAACCGTGACGGTAACGGTAGACATGACGCGGCCGAAGGCATTGGTGGCGTACAGCGTGTAGGTAGTCGTCGCCGTGGGGAAAACGCTGACGCTGGTGCCGCGCAGCGCGCCCGCGCCCGGCGAGACGATGACGTAAGCCGCGCCATTTACCTGCCAGGACAGAGTGACGCTGGTCCCCGCGCTTACATTGGTGCCGCTGGCGCCGAAGCTGACGATCTGCGGATTGGCGCCGGTGGGTGCGGTGTTGTTGGTGTAGACCGGACCGATTTGCACGACTTCAAAATCCGAGGCTTTCACGTTACCCAGCACATGCAAGTCGTTATTGTCCCAGCGGTCGTCTGGCGCGCCGCTGATGAACAGGTTTGAGCCGTTATCGGCCATGATCAGACCGTACTTCTTCATAGCGTTGAGAATTACTTGATTGGCGGCGGAATAGCCGGAGACGTCGAATGAATTTTTCAGGCGCAGCTTCGCGCCCATCGGCAAATTATTCGCGGAAGTTGAACTACTCGCAAGATGCGAAGCGGGAGGTGTGAAGCCGGCGCGACTGGTCTGTACCGTAAAACGAATGGCGTGGTGAATGGCGCCAGCAGCAACTTCGTCGTAGCGCACGAGGCCGGGGAAAATCGGCAGACCGGCTGCATCGGCGCTGGTCCAGGTCCACGGCCGCTGTTCGTTCGCGAGCAGGTCCCAGACGGCGGCGGAGTCCGCGGTCCAACTACTAGCTAGCGGGTACGAATTGTCCATTTCATAGAGAAAGCATGTCGCGGTATCGAGTACGAGAACGTGACGGTCGCCATTTCCGGGATTTGGGTAGCCCTCGATGGGAGCAGTCAAAGGAATCGGCATGGGGCCGGGATCGCTTTCATCGCCATAGGCCGCGAATGCTATGTCGGTGAGCACTTGCTGGCCGCTGACGATGAGATACGGAATGCCGATCGAGGAGTTAGCAAACTGCCCGGCGCCGAAGTCCGCATGCACTGGAGCGCCGTTCAGCGCGCCGATGATGTTGGCGGAATTCGCGTCGACCGGTGATGCAGAAACATCTTTGTTCCAGAGACTGTCGCTCGGGAACGGGATGAATCCGTTGAGGCTGGCGCCCTGGCCAACGGACATGTGGCTGCAACTGCCAGGCTGCTGCGGCGAGCCGTTCACTTGGAAATTCACGCTGGAAGATGTGCTGGCGCCAGGGTTGGGATTTTTCACGGAGATGGCGAAGGAGCCTGCGGCCGATGCGTTGCCAGTTGCAGTGAGTTGCGTCGATGAATTTACGGTGGTCGACAGCACTGTCCCACTCATTAAGACTTGTGCTCCCGCCACGAATTTGCTTCCGGTGACAGTCAGCGCGAAATTGCCGATGTTGGTTGCGGCGGGATTGATGCCGGTGATCGCTGGAGTTGGGTTCATCAGCGTTACCGCGCTGGTGCCGCTGGCGGTGGCATCCGCCGCGCTGGTGGCTTTCACTGTAACCGAATTGGGATTGGGCAACGAAGCGGGCGCAGAGTACATTCCGTTCGCGTCAATCGTTCCGGTCGCGGTCGAGCCGCCCGCTGTTCCGTTCACAAACCAGTTCACACTGTTGTTCCGGGTTCCGGATACCGCGGCTTTGAAGGTGAGCGAATCTCCCGCGCGGATGCTCGCGGTTGGCGGCGTCACGCTGACGGAAACTCCGGCAGGCTGCGGATTCGGATTGGGCGGCGGAGCCTTCTGGTTCTGCACACCCGCAGCGCAACCTGCAATGGCTAGAGGCAGGACTAGCAACCAGAAGCGCTTGGCCAGTGTCATTTATGTATGGGTATGTATGTGCGTCCGTGGCCGAATGAAAAGTCCCGGAGCGAGAGATTCCCCGAGAAATAGTCTGGCTCGATGCGGCTGCTGGGACAACTGAACGACCGGGCAAAAAGCGGCCACTGCTTCGACCTGCCCTAGCCCTGTTTCTTGTGCGGGGGCGGCGTGGCAAGGAAGCGGACGTCTGCGCAGGATTTCGCTTTCAGGACGATCGTGCGGCTGTCTTCGGCAAATTTCGGCGCGAATTGCGGCGTGACGACGTAGGTTCCCGGCTGTAGGCCCCAGAGTTGAAAGCGGCCATCTTCCCCGGTAGTCACGATCCAGTGACGCGATTTGCTGGAGACTTTTAAGTGCGCGCCTTTCAACGGGCCGATCACTTTGACACTGTTGTCCGGATCGCGCGACAGCTCATCAATCCAGCCTTCGATACCAGCGCCGTGGGCAGGATCATCCTTTTCTGCAAAATACTTGAGATCGTCAACGGCATCCGACAGGAGCCGGGTTCGCGAACAAATGGATGTGTATAACTTCCCGCTCGGCTGGTCTAGACGTGCATACACCAAGTACCTCTCGCCTTCCTTGAAGGTGTAGCCACAATCACCTCCGCCGGAGCCTGAGACGACTTCCGCCTGCGGTTTGCCATTCAGTCCGCGATACGACCCCTCGACCGCAAAGGTATACAGCGGCTCCTGATACTCGCCATTCTTTGACTGCACTGAAGTCTTGGAGACTTTGGTTACCTTGCCGGAAAAAACATAAGCAGACTGTGCGAAAGCATTGCATGGTCTGCCCGGATAGACACAATCGCAAGCAGCAACATCGATCGGCACGAAGAAAAAGAGCAACGTGCCAGCCAACGCAAATCCGATGCAGAGTCGCATTCGTTTCTCCTGTATCTAGAACGCGCCCGGTTCGAAATCTTGCAGCAATTATTCGTAGCGCAACGCCACCATTGGGTCGACGCGCATCGCCCGCCGCACCGGCAGAAAACACGCCAACAGTGCCACGCCGGCGAGCAGCCCCGCCACGCTGCCATAAGTGAGGGGATCCACTGGCTTCACACCGACGAGGAGTCCTTGCATCAACCGAGCGCCCGCCGCGGCTCCGAGCAAGCCCACCACAATTCCCGTCAGCACCAGCGCGCCCGCTTGTCGCAGCACCATGCCAACGATTCGCGGCCGCGCGGCTCCGAGGGCCATGCGAATGCCGATTTCGTTGGTGCGGCGCCCGACGATGTAGGACATCACGCCGTAGGTGCCAACCGCGGCCAAAATTAGCGCGAGAACCGCCATAGTGCCGAGCAACACGGCCTCATACTGCGTGTCTAGCATGGACTCGGCGATGATCTGCGGCATGGTGCGCACGCCTATCACCGCCAGCCCATCATCCAAGGATCGCACCGCACCCCGGATCGTCCCGGTCAGCGCCTCCCCGGTCCCGGCGCCTTGCACCACAATCGCATACGGAGAGTTCGGGCTGGTGAGATCCCACTCCAGCGGATAATAGGCTTCCGGCATCGCGGCGCTGCGCAATTCCTGTTGCTTGACGTCGCCCACTACGCCGATCACGCGAAACAAAACAAAACTTTCAAAGACCTTGCCTACGGCATCCTGTTTGGACCAGAACGACCGAGCCATGGTCTGGTTAATGATCGCCGGCAGCACATACTTTTTGCCAACCGCGGTACGCTCCGGCTCCGTCTTCGCAGCCAGATATTCACGCAAACATTTGGTGGTTAGTTCGTGATCGTCGGCTTGGAACTCGCGCCCGGCGAGCAGCGGTATGCGAAACGCTTTGAAATAATCTCCTCGCACGGAGGTGTTTTCCACCAGCGGTCCGGTCATCTCTTCTTCTTGCTGCCCGGGGATCTTGATGTATCCATTGTTCCCCCCGCGCATGGGCAGCTTGGTGGTAATAGCCGCGGCCTGAATCCCCGGCGATGTCTGCAATTTATCGAGCAACTGCAGATAGAACGAACGTCCATGCTCGAAAGTCTGGTATTTCTTGGCTGGCAACAGCACGCTAGCGGTCAGCACGCCATCGCCGCGCACCCCGGTATCGGTCGCGCGCAAATTGGCAAAGGTGCGCAGCAGCAGCCCAGCGCCAATCAGCAGCGCCAATGACAACGCAATTTCGCTGACCACCAGCACGTCACGAAGCCACTGGCCGCGTTTCGACGCGTTGTCTCCCGCCATCCCCTTTGGCTTCAGGGCTTCCGTGGAGTCCACCGCAGAAGACTGCATCGCCGGCGCGAATCCAAAAAGTACGCCCACGAATAAGCTGACCAGCAGCGTGAACAGCAGCGGCAAAACTCCCACGGTAATCGGATTCGGCTGTGGGATGGTCGCTGGCAATACACTGCGCAAAATCGTTGCGCCGAGATACGCGATGACCACGCCAAGCAACCCGCCTACCAGAGACAGCAAGATGCTCTCCGTGAGCATTTGCCGCACCAGCCGTCCGCGACCGGCGCCCAATGCATTCCGCACCGCAATTTCGCGCCTGCGGCTTGTGGATCGAGCCAGCAAAAGATTGGCTACGTTGGCGCACGCGATCAACAGCACCAACGCGACGGCTCCAAACAAAATCAACACCTGGCTCTGGAAGTCGCCGATCAAATCTTCTTTCATCGGTTTGACGATGGCATCCACATTCTTGTTGTTCCCAGGATACTGCTTCTCGAGTCCCTGTGCGATGGCGTGCAAATCGGCGCGCGCTTGGGCAATCGTCACGCCGTTCTTCACTCGCCCAATGGCTCTCCATTGATGGTTGCCGCGAGATCCGAGTTTATCCTTGGCCATATCCAGCGGAATCCACAAATTGGCGGTGGCTTGCATGCGATACCACACCGGCATCACGCCGATCACCGTATACGGCTCGCCGTTCAGGCGCAGGGTGCCGCCAACGATGTCCTGGCGCGCTCCGAATTGCTTCTTCCAGAATCCGTCGCTAAGGATGACTACGTGGCTTCCGCCGTTCTGGTCTTCGCCTTCCGCGAAAGTACGCCCAGTTTGCGCCTGCACACCAAGTTGCGAAAAGAAATTCGCTTGCGTTCTGACGATTACGGCGCCTTCCGAAGTGTCGTTGGCGCTGACATTGGCGCTGTTCGGCCAGGAATATAGGCTCATGCTTTCGAAGGTCTTGTTGTGTTCGCGCCAATCGAGATAATCCATCCCGTTCAACGGGAACGAACCCGGCGCTGTCTCGGTCTCCCACAACGCCACTACGTTCTCCGGTTGCCGGAAGGGCAAAGGCTTCAGCAGGACTGCGTCCACCACGGAAAAGATCGCGGTGTTTGCGCCGATACCGAGCGCCAGAGTCAACACGGCCACTGCTGTGAACCCCGTACTGCTCGCCAGCATTCGCGCCGCGTATCGCAGGTCTTGCAGCAGGTCTTCGATCCAATTGGCTTTGCGCATGTCCCGGCAATCCTCCTTCATTTGTTCCACGCCACCAAAATCGATCAGCGCTGCGCGACGCGCTTCGCTGGGAGTCATTCCCGCGGCAAGGTTTTGGGCGACCTGGTGTTCCAGGTGAAACCGCAGTTCGGCATCCAGTTCACGCTCTTCGGCTTTTCGCCGCAGCAGCGTCCGCACTCCCATTCGCAGTTTGTCGATCCAGCGCATCTCGAGTTCTCTCACACTTGTCGACGTCAGGAGTGCTCCAGCGGTTAGTTTTGCGTTCGCATCAATTGATTTTCAGCACCAGTCCGATCGCCGCCGACAAACGCTCCCAATTCGCTTCCTCTTTCTCCATGTACTTCCTCCCTGCCCGAGTCAGCGAGTAGTACTTGGCTTTGCGGTTGTTCTCGGACTCGCCCCACTCCGCTTTAATCCATCCGTTCTGTTCCAGGCGGTGCAGGGCCGGATACAGCGCGCCCTGATTCACCTGCAGCACTTCTTTGGACACGGCGCGGATGCGGTGCGAAATGGCCCAGCCGTGCATCGGCTCGAGCGCCAGCGTTTTCAAAATCAGCAAATCCAGCGTTCCCTGCACCAGGTCCGTCGGCTTCCCCACTCGTGGCCTCCAATCGCTGTAAACGCAATCCTCTTGGGATTTGTTCCCCTAATTCGTTGACAGGACTTTAAGTGCTCTCCTGTCAACAATCAAGGGGAAGCGCGATCAGGTCAGTGGCTTCGCGTTCTATTGCGCTCGGCTTACCCGGCTGCTATATTCCCGACACTCCAGCCTGAACGATTTGCGTTTGATCGAAAACTGGACCCGCGTCCTCGGAGCAATTCCAGCCACCGTCCTTGGGTCCTCGTGCCAAGGTTCTAGAAAGCGAGGAAGATCCCCGTGCAATTCCCTATTCAGATCAAAATCAGCTGCTCGCTCGTGTTGCCTGTGCTTCTCCTTTTGACTTTCGTCGGGCCGTCCCACGCTTCTCCGGCGCACCGGTCGCGGCTCGTGGTGGATGACGACAAGGTGGAATGTCCGAACGCGGCTTTCACCCGCATCCAGGACGCCGTGGACGCCGCGTCTTCGGGCGACGAAATTCATATCTGCAAAGGCGTCTACGTCGAGCAGGTGAAAATCACCAAGCCTCTGGACATTGACGCTGACAACGGTGCCATCCTCATGCCCTCCGCGATGCAAGCGAATGCAACCAGTCTGTTTGATGGCGCGCCGATCGCTACGGCGTTGCTGGTCTTCGATGTGACTGGCGTTTCCATCTCTGGTCTTACCGTGGATGGCGCGAACAATGGCATTTCGGCATGCGCGCCCGACCTCATTGGCATTTCGTTTCTGAACGCGTCCGGGGAAATCGATCGCGTAGCGGTGCGCAATTTCAAGCTCGCGGCGTCGCTCAACGGCTGCCAGAGCGGTACTGGCATCTTTGTGCAGAGCGGAAGCGGAGAGCTCTCGCGGGTGGAGATCGATCACTCGACCGTCCATGATTTTCAGAAGAACGGCATCACCGCCGACGAAAAAGGCACCATCGCCATCATTCACCGCAATGTAGTTACCGGCGTCGGCTCAACCACGGGCGCGGCGCAGAATGGCGTGCAAATCGGTTTCGGCGCCGGCGGTGCGATTCTGGAAAACGTTGTGACCAACAATGTCTGGGCTCCGTGTACCGCCGTGGCTACTTGCACCAACGTCGCCACCAATATTCTCGTCACGCAGTCGGACGGCGTGGAAATCTCCGGCAACACCGCGGGAATCGGCCAGGTGAACATTTTTGTCGACGGCAATAACGCGAGGATCGACGACAATCGAACTTTTGCTACCAACGTGTTCGACGGCATCCGCGTTGAAGGCAATCAGTCGCGCGTCCGGCAGAATCACTCGGTCAACGGCGCGGAGTCCGGCATCTTCGTCTCGGGCAACAACAATGTGGTCACCGACAACGTGATCACCGAGGCGGCCATCGGCATTTTCAAAGACACCGGATCGACCGGCAACGTCATTGCCGGAAACCACTTCTTCAATACTCCCGTGCTGGTGCAAGATCCGAACGCGGTCGACGTCGCCAAGCTAATTTCGCCCAAACGCTGACCCGAGCAACCTACAAAACATGGCGACGCCAAATTGGCGGCTGCTACTTTCATGGCCAGCCCATTTTGGCGACGCTCGGACTCAATGGTCTGCCGAAATCCGCGCCACGAAATGCATATCGATCGCAGAATTGTTCTGGAAGAGTGGCGGCCTCATCCAGGAGCCTACCATCCCGACACAGTCTCCAAGAGTCTTGGTTCGCGGCGCTTCCGCCGAAGACATTCCCGGAATTCTGGAGTGCCTCAGCGCCGCGTTTGAACCCTATCGCGAAGCTTACACGCCCGGCGCATTCTTCGATACAATCCTCACCCACGAAACACTGCGGGAGCGTCTCGATCACATGCAGGTTTTTGCGGTGTTGTCTCCTGACGGCCAAGTCGTCGGCACGATTGGGTGCAACCTCATCAGCCCGAAGGAAGGCCACATCCGTGGGATGGCTGTGCTGCCAGCACTGCAAGGCAATGGCCTCGCCACTCAACTATTGGACCACGCGCAATCGGAGCTTCGTCGCGCAGGATGCGCACGCATCACTCTCGACACCACAGAGCCTCTGCGACGCGCGATCCGCTTTTACGAGAAACACGGTTTTCGCCGTTCCGGAAAAATCACCGATTTCTTCGGTATGGCGCTGATTGAGTACGAAAAGCCTTGTACCTGAACCATCCAACGCCAATTACAGCGCTTTCCGGTAACTAATCACGCGGCTGATCGCCGCAAATCCAAGCGCCTCATGCGCTCGCTGTGAGACTTCGTTGTGAGTCTCGGCGTCCGACGCCATTTGCTTACAACCCTGCGCGCGCGCCCAATCCTCCGCAGCCTTTAGCAACGACGCTCCAATTCCCTGCCGTCGCCTTTCTTGCGCCACGAACCATCCTTCCACATATCCTACCGGCCGCGATTCATCGCATCCGTCCGCATGAGAACGCAGCCGCGTCTCCACAAATCCAGCCAGCGTTCCGTCCTCACTCTCGCACACAAAGACGAGCACTCCCGCCGCACCAGCCTGCCCCGCCAAAATCGTCTGAAGCTCTTGCGTATGCTCCGCCACCGAAGACTCCGGCCAGAGTTCCGCCCGCATCCGCGTTAGTACCTCGCAATCGCCCTCTTGCGCTTGTCTGATTCTCCGGCTAGTCACTATCACTGCCTGCTTCCATCAAGCCTCTATCGAGTGTAGTTGCATAGGAGGTGAATACAATTTACTATTACTGCCCATATCGACAGTAAGTGTCGCGCTATCGGTTCTATTTATGCGTACGCTTCTGCAAGACATCCGGTTCAGCTTCAGGCTGGTCCGCAAACGCCCGGGCATGAGCCTTCTCGTTCTCGCCGCCATGATCTTGGGCATCGGCGTCAACAGCGCCGTGTTCAGTGTCGTCAACGCGGTTCTGCTCCGTCCCTTGCCGATCTCCGAACCCGAACGCATCGTGGTGATCCGCGCGACATCGCAGCAATCTTCTGCCGTAACCGTCTCGTATCCCGAATATCAGGATTGGAAGGCGCAAAGCCGATCCTTTCAGGGCATCGCTGCTCTGGAAAGTCTCTACTTCAATCTTACGGGCAATGGCTCTCCCGAACATTTGCGGGGCGTGGCGGCTTCTGCCTCTTACTTCCAGACCCTCGGCCTCGTTCCAGCCCTGGGCCGCGATCTCAACGCGGAAGACGAACTTCCGGGTTCGGCCCGCGTCGCCATCATTAGCCACGGATTCTGGCAGCGCCGCTTCGGCGGAGATCCTGCCATTCTCGGCAAGACGATGGTACTCGACGGACTGTCCTACAGCATTGTCGGAGTTCTCCCGCCCACGCAATTTGCCTACGTGCAGTTCTGGGATGTGTGGGTCGGCGTCGGGCCTTTGCTCGACGAGCACTTGATGAATCGCGAGACCCGTTACTTCTACGTCCTTGCCAGGCTCGCTCCTTCCGTAAACCTCGCTCAAGCGCAAGCGGAAATGGAAACGATTGCCGGCCGCCTGGCGGTGCAATACCCGCAGAGCAATAAGGACATAGGGATCGACCTCCGCAGCATGGTCGAACTGGCAACGGCCAGCAACCGCAAGCCGCTCTGGCTGATGCTGATTGCTTCCACCCTAATTCTGCTGCTCGCTTGCGTTAACGTCGTAACCGTTTTCGTATCCAGCGCCATTGAGCGGCGCAAGGAACTTAGCATCCGCCTGGCTTTGGGCGCTGCGCGATTCGTCGTATTGCGGCAGCTTTTTGTGCAGAGCCTGATGTTCGCGGTGGTTGGCGCCGCCGCAGGCCTGTTGGTAGCCAAGGTGGGCCTCGCTTATCTCATCAGCAAGTTTCCACTGGCCGTCTCGCGCTTCCAGGAAACTTCCATGGACCGCACGGTAATCTGGTTTACCGTCTGCATGGCCCTCGGCGCCGCCCTTCTCTCCACCGTTCTTCCAAGTCTGTACACTTCGCGATTGAACATCAACAGCGAATTGAAAGGTGAATGGAGCTGGTCCGCGCTGTCCAGATACCGCGCCATAGCCCAAGGCGGCCTGATAGTTTTTGAGGTCGCTCTAGCTGCCAGCCTGGCTCTGGTTTCCGGCTTGCTCATCAAGAGCTTTCACGAAGTCGAAAAGGTCAACCTTGGCTTCGATCCGCATGGCGTACTTTCCTTCCAGATTTCCTTGCCACGTACCCACTACCAGGACAACACCGTCAAGACCGCGTTCTACGATCAGGTGGTGCAGAAACTTAAGGCCATCCCCGGCGTGCAATCCGCTAGCGCTTCTTACACTCTGCCTCTCGGCACCAACACTCATTTCATCAATCTTCAGGTGGACGCCCAATCCCCGCTCGCCGCGCAGCGCCCTTTTGTCGACAGCAGTTCCATCCTGCCGGGCTTTTTCGACGCCATGAAGGTCCCGATCCTTCTCGGCCGTGATTTTTCGGACTCCGATCGTTCGACCTCTCCTCCAGTAGCCATCGTCGACCAAGTCCTGGCCTCTCGCATGTGGCCCGGGCAAAGCGCTCTAGGAAAACGCCTGCGTCTTGCGGATATCACCGATAGCGGCCCGCCCTGGTGCGAGATCGTCGGCGTGGTCGGCCAAGTCCGCTATTTTGGACCCGAAAAAGACGTGCAGCGCCTGCAGGTCTACGTTCCCGCTTACCAGAGTTCCGTGCAAATCATCTCCTTCGTCATGCACACGGCAATTCCGGCTGCCGGCTTGCGAGCCGCGGTCGAGAAAGCAGTCTACGATGTCGACCCTGAATTGCCCGTGGACAATTTTCGGACTCTCGACGACTATTTCGATCAGATCGAGTCCAGCAGAAAAGTCTCTCTCGTCCTGCTCACCAGCTTTGCTGTTGTTGGTATAGCCTTGGGGATGATCGGCATTTACGGCGTCGTCTCGAACTCCGTGGTCCGCCGCCGGCGCGAAATTGCCATCCGCATGGCTCTGGGCTCGAGCGTTCCGAAGTCCATCGTTCTCGTGGCCAAGCTCGGCCTAGTCTCCACCCTCATCGGGATCGCGCTGGGTTCGCTAATTGTCTTCGGCCTCACGCGAGTCCTTTCGTCTCTCCTCTTCGGCGTAAAGCCACTCGATCCCGGAATCTACTTACTCAGCGCCGCAGCCATCGGGGCGCTCGCCTGCATCGCCAGCCTCGTCTCCGTCTCAGCCCTCCTGCGCCTCGCTCCCCAAGACGTCCTCCGCGAATAGCCGGCACGAAGCTGGGGACCTTCCGCGATTCAGTCTTCCCCCGACTGCTTCGCTCCTGCCGTTTGTCAACTGACGCGGCGTAATCGTCATAATCGGCTACAATTTGCGCCGTGTCGCTTCCTTCGATACCGCCTTCCGACGTTTCGACAGCTTCAGCCGCGCCCGTCGCTGCAAAAGGCGCTGCCCGGCGCCTTCGCATATTCGAGTGGCCGCGCGATGTTACCGGTGCCGAGCGCAGTTCGCTGATCGCAGGCGCCGCCGGCTGGATGCTCGACGCAATGGACGTGATGCTGTATTCGCTCGTCCTCGCTTACCTGATCCGCGAATTCGGTATGAACACCAAGACGGCGGGGTTGCTGAATTCCCTCACGCTTATTGCGTCCGCCATCGGCGGGCTCTTGTTCGGCGTTATCGCAGACCGCATCGGGCGTACCCGCGCGTTGATGCTCTCGATTCTGATGTACTCGGTATCCAGCGCCGCTTGCGGCTTTTCTCATTCCGTGCCGCAGCTCGCGGTATTTCGTTTCTTGCTGGGCCTGGGCATGGGCGGCGAATGGACCACCGGCGCCGCGTTGATCGCGGAGACTTGGCGAGCCGAGCACCGCGCCAAAGCGCTGGGTCTGATGCAATCGGCGTACGCGATCGGCGAGGCCATCGCCGCGTTAATTGTTCTGCTGGTGCTTCCCTATTTTGGATGGCGCACGGTATTTTTTGTCGGCGTCCTTCCAGCTCTGCTGGTGGTTTGGATTCGCAGACGCGTGCCGGAGCCGGACCTGTGGAAACAGCGCGCAACGGCCGCAAATCCTCGCATTCCGCTGTCGCGCCTGCTGTCGAAGGATGTTCTGCGGAACGGCGTGCTAGCCACGGCAATGAATGCGTGCTCCATGTTCGGTTACTGGGGATTGTTTAGCTGGATCGCTCCGTATTTGTCGCTGCCGATAAGCCAGGGCGGACGCGGGCTCAGCCTGGCGACAGCCACATCCTTTTTTCTAGTGATCTGTTTTGGAAAATGGCTGGGCTATGCAGTGTTCGGCTTCTTTGCGGATACTTTCGGACGGCGTAAACCGTATTTTGCCTACTTGCTAATCGCCGCCGCACTCGTCCCGCTGTACGGGATGGCGCGCAGCTCTTTCTGGCTCCTGGTGCTAGGGCCATTTGTGGCGTTCTTCGGCACTGGATATTTCTCAGGATTCGCAGCGATCGCCAGCGAAATCTTTCCCGGCGAGATTCGCGCTGCCGCCATGGGGCTGAGCTACAACGTCGGACGTGGATTGTCCGCTGCGGCGCCATACGCGATGGGGGCCCTGGCGCTGCATTATGGACTTGGCACTACGTTTCTGTTGCCGGCTTTGGCTTTTTTTGCGGCCGCGATGCTCGCGCTGGCCCTGCCAGAAACGCGTGGACGCCAGCTCACCTGACACTACATCCCCACGGCGCGAGCAAATGTGTCTTTGCGGCCGGCGCGCAACGTAAATCGAATCGCGAAATACGAAGCTTGCGACAAAGTTTTCTGAAAATCTTCATTCCCAGTGTACGGGCGTTTGGGAACGCGCCGCGCCAGCAAACTAATCTCCAGTGGATTCCTGTCGAAGGGATACGGTGAGAGCGTCGCGCAATTCTCGCCCTCCGAACTCAGTTCCCAATCCACTTCGCTGGAAGCGTCATCAACGGGAACGCCCTCGATCATGCGCTCGCCTAGCGGCGCCTGAGCAAAGTACAGGGAAAGACAATCGAGCGCCTCCAGGCGCTTCAGATTGGCCTGCAGCACTTTTTCGTCGGCAAATTCCTTGCTCGCCGGATCGCCCCGCAAATCCACTTTCAAACGCAGTTGCTGTAGCCGCAGCCGCTGCACGAAATCGCTGACCAACTGCGACTCATTGGCCTTGATGTACTTTGCGGAAAAGCCGGGCATCGTTGCCCGCGTGCGATCGTAGAGGTCCGCACAATGCATACTGACCAGGAGCCCGGCATAACGATCCTCTTTGACCACGCGCTCAATACCATGACGATACAGTTCCATGTGCTCTTCAGTAGGAATGGAAACGTAGCTGTACGGAACAAACGTAACGGGATCCACTTGGGGATGGATTTCCCATTCGGTCCATCCATTGTCATGTTCCGAAGCTGCCAGACAAAACGATTGGAAGGGTTTCGGCGCGGGGAAAAGCCGGTTCCCCCAATGGCGCGCGAAAAAACCCGCCAGCATAGCGTGATCGGTCTGGCGAACCAAAATGAATTGGTTCCCTTGATCCTGGACAATCATGGCACTGCCCTTCGGAAATGCCGGCGCCAGCACAGGCCGGTCCGTTGGAGCGCGGGCTGGATTGGGGACAAACAAAAGGCCCAGCTAACCAACCTTTCTATTATGCGCGTGCCGGCGGCCACGCGCTAGCAAAAGCGAAGCCGCTCGGCGACGGTTCCGCAAGAGGCCAACCGCGAATTACGGCCACGCCTGGGTCTAGGATTCGTGCCAATTCCCCGGTATAGTGAGGTGAAATTGCACTGTTGCGACCACTGCGGGAGTGGCGGAACTGGCAGACGCGCAAGACTTAGGATCTTGTGGCCGAAAGGCCGTGGGGGTTCAAATCCCTCCTTCCGCACCACTTCTCCATCCCTAGAAAACCCGGGAATCCCCCGGCACACGCGACTCGCTGTCAGTTGATTTTGTAGTCCGCGAACATTCAAGACGAACAAAAAGCGAAACTATATGATACCCTTCTCCCATGCCCAAGGCCAGAAAATGCGTCGTGACCTTTCGCGACGCAGAAGGCGTCGACCACGCTCTGGTCCTCAGCGCCGAATCGCTCTATGAAGCGGCGACCGTGGCACTCCGTCAGTTCCGGCGCGGCGATTGGAGCCGCGAAGCCGCGCTCGATCTAGGTACGCTGCGCATTGAAGTGTGGGAACAGCCAACGCTGTATCGCGTTGACGTAGCCAAGCTGGAGGCGTGGCTGCGCCGGTCGGGAGGCAGCCCGCGGGAAGTTTCGCTGCGCGACAAGCTAAAGGAATTAGTTCGAGCGTAAAGGGCACCGATGTCAACAGCACGGCCGGCCCATGGCCACATCAATCGAGCTGCGTTCTCGGCAGAATCAACATAGGAATTGGCCGATCGACATTGCCCTTGAGATACCAGCAAGGCGCATGCGCGTCGTGCGGGAAGAGCGCATGAACGCAAGTGACGGTCTGTTCAGGATTCTGTGCGTCGATCTGGTATTCCACCTTGTTGTTCTTCTCCGGAATCGCCAGCACCCGCGTCGTTGTTACCGTCTCGTAGGGACTGGTCGCCGTGGGGTGCCTGCTGCGCACCCGGACTGAGATCGAATCCACCGCATAAGCCAGGGCGCAAACCAGCGCCGCCGAAATCACGGTGCCCTTCACGATCGCCATGGCTCGAGGCATGTCCGCACTATACGTGAAAACAAAGCGCTGCGAAGTGCGGTATCTTCTCTTAGGGCACGCGTTTTGGCAGGCCAACCGAGCGAGACACGATCATGCCACCCGGCGGAATTCACGCAATTGAACTGGTCCTTCTGCTCTTGCTCCTGTTTGTCGTGGTGTTTGCCGTCCTCGCGCAAAAACTTAAGACCCCTTATCCGATCGTGCTGGTGATCGCCGGCCTGCTGCTGAGTCTGATTCCCGGAATCCCCAGCATTCGCCTGAATCCGGACGTAGTCTTCCTGGTAGTTCTCCCGCCGCTGCTGTACTCCGCCGCGTGGCTCACTTCCTGGCGCGAATTCAAGTTCAACCTGGTCAGCATATGCATGCTCGCCTTCGGACTTGTGGGGTTCACGGTATTTGGCGTCGCCGGAACGGCTCATTATTTCTTCTCTCGATTTGACTGGCGGCTCGGCTTCGTACTCGGCGCCGTGGTCGCCACCACTGACGCCATCGCCGCCACCTCCATCGCCAAACGCATCGGCCTGCCTAAGCGCATCGTTGACATTTTGGAAGGCGAAAGCTTGCTCAACGACGCCACCGGCCTTCTCGCATTACAGTTCGCCACGATAATGATCGTCAGCGGCGAAACACCGACTCTAGGCAAGGGCTTCCTGGAACTCGCCTACCTCACCATCGTCGGGCTGCTGTTAGGCCTGTTGGTCGGTGTCGCTGTCGCATGGCTCGAGCGCCGTGTCGAAGACGGTCCCATCGAAATCACCATCAGCATTTTGGTTCCCTATGCCGTGTATCTGGCTGCAGAAGCGATTCACGCCTCCGGAGTCCTTGCCGTGGTTGCCTGCGGTCTGTACCTCAGCCAGAAAAGCTCCGAGTTTTTCTCTGCCCGCGTGCGCATCCAGGCTTGGGCTGTGTGGGATGCCTTGACCTTCATTCTCAACGGACTCGTGTTCATGGTCATCGGTCTGCAGTTGCCTCACGTTCTTGCTAACCTCGGCGGCTACAAATTGCGGAACCTGGTGCTCTACGGCATCGCGTTCACCGCCTTGCTCATCGTTCTACGCCTCATTTGGATGTATCCCGGCGGTTACATCGCACACTACATTCGCAAGCATCTGCTCCGCCAGAAAGTATCGCGTCCCAGCGCGCGGCAGATTTTTGTTGTCGGCTGGACCGGCATGCGCGGCGTCATCGCACTCGCTGCCGCGATTTCCCTCCCGGAAGCCCTCGCCGACGGCCAGCCGTTTCCCCAGCGCGATATGATCATCTTCCTCACCTTCAGCGTCATCCTCGTGACCCTCGTACTCCAGGGCTTGACGCTCCCGCCGCTGATCCGCGCTCTGGGACTTGCCGGTGCCGCAGCTCCTGACGGCGAAGAAATGCAGGCTCGCCGCCAAATGCTCGAGGCTGCTCTGGAACATTTGCACCAGTTGCGCCAGAAGCAGCCGGACGCGGTTGCCGAGGTCTACGACGACATCGAGCTGCACTACCGGCATCGCCTCGTCGCACTCAAGGAAGAAGAAGATAACGAGGAGGAGGCCGCCCATCGTGCACATCATCAGCTTTTCCGCGAATTATCCCGCGACTTGCTCGGCATCGAGCGCGCCACTGCCCTACGTCTCCGCGACAATGGCCATATCAACGATGAAGTTCTCCGCCAGCTCGAGCACGAACTCGACCTAAGCGAGACTCGCATGTCTCACAGTTGACGGAACGAAATGTTTATGCGGACTTCCGAGGCAGCGCGGAGACCACAGCGGCACGGCTGCTAATTGATTTCTCGGATTTCCGGAGCCGCAAACGCATTCTCGAAAGCGATGGATATCGTCGAGCCTTTGCGAACATTGTTCACCAGCGCCGGCCGGAAACACGCGACGCAAGTTCCACTTTGGTGTCGCACGCTCGGATAAACCACCCCGGCGGACCCATCCTCCAGAAGTTCTCCAGCCAGACGCCGTGATGCGCGGTAGCTGTTGGCATCCAAACAATTCCTAAAGCGTGGGTCGTTGCGGATGTCGTGAAACGTGCCCCGAAAATCGGCCAGAAAATCGACGTAAGTAAAGGTCTCTTTTTCCTGCCAGCGGATCTCCTGCAGTTCCTTGCTTTTGTGATATGCCACTTCCCGCTCCGAAGTCTCGCGAACGAATGCCGCGTACCAAGCTCCGCGTTCCGGACCATTGAAGCGGCTTCCCGAAGGGTTGGCGTGCGTGAAAGCCGCGTTGACAATGTGCGAGTAAGAAAGGCCAAAGACCAGTTCCCGCACCGTAATGCCTGGGAGCAGGCCGGCTTCTCCGAGCAAGCGGTCGTTGGTAGCTCCCTCCAGTTCGAAGAGGGCGCTCAAGTCCTCGGCATCCTCCGTAAGCCGCGTAAGCACACTGTCGTCCTTTTCGGTATAGCGAGATGGAATTAAGCGATGCGTGTTATCGCGAAGAACATCGGAAACCCGGGGTAGCACCTATCGCCCGCCGCGGCGAAAATCCAGAAGTTGCCGCACCCGCAGCATCGCCGGCAGCCCGCCTTTGATCACGTAGCTCAGGGGAGTTTCACTCGCGAACATGGGATGATCGTTCGGCAATTGCATCCAGCGGTCGGCCAGCTTCTTGCTATAGAGAATGTTTAAGGCTTTGAAAATTCCCGTCAGGATGGAAATCCTGGTCAGCCGGTCCTGGTCCAGCGTGCCCCGCGCCTTGCGCTTCAATTCGTAAAACGCCCCGTTGGAGACGCCTCCCAGCAATTGCCGGGCGTCTTCATCGCGCAATTCCCACAGTTCGCGAATCTTCAAAAACCCTTTCACCGCCGCGGGGCCTAAACGCTTCTGCGCCTGCCGGCTCGAAAGATCCGCTGGCTGTTCCCAGGCAATCCCTGTGGCAGGTTGATTGACGGTGGCCATGCAGCCTCCTTGCGACTCTCCGTATATGGAGCATTATACATCCATTTTCGGATGTACGTGGATTATTCTTTCCCAGACTTGCCGACACCACGGATATGCGCAAGCGAAGGCTTTGCGCCAGCAAACTCGAGAATGGAGGGAAGAAGGATCCTGCGGATTTTGGTGGAGCTGATGGGATTCGAACCCACGACCTCCTCGATGCCATCGAGGCGCGCTCCCAACTGCGCCACAGCCCCACCGACGTACTCTTCAAATGCTAACATCGCCCTGCGTGCTTCGTCTAGAAGCCCGCTTCATCCTTGCGCCTTGCCGCTTCTCCGGAGCCGCATGCAAATGTTGCAGAAAGCTCTGCAACGCTCGGGTCGCTGACCGCCCTCGTAGCGTTGCTGCCCCAATGACCCTTAACGCCTGTTCATCTCGAATGCTCACGTACCGGCACCGTGTTCCCTTGTCCACCGCCATCTCCGGCACAATCGAAACCCCCATGCCCGCGCCCACCATGCTCAACAAGCTGGAAAATTGCCCGCTCTCGAACACGATTTGCGGATGCAGCCGTGCGCGGTCGCAAGCCGCTACCGCCGTGTCCCGAAAGCAGTGCCCATCGCGCAGCAGTAAGAATTGCTCCGCTTGCAAGTCCTTCAGCGCCAGCGAACGCCGCGCAGCAAGCTTGTGTTTCGGCGGCAGCGCCGCAAACAACCGCTCCGTTAGCAGTGGTACGGCCTCGAACTCATGTCCGCGCACCGGCAGCGCCAGAATTGCTACGTCAATCGAACTGGCACGCAACCGGTCCAGCAACACCGGAGTGATCTCCTCCACCACTGTAAGGTGCACTTGCGGAAATTTCCGCGAGAATGCGGTTAAGCACGGCGGGAGAAAGTACGGAGCTACCGTCGGAATCACTCCCACCGTCACCGGCCCGCCCAGCGATTCCTTTCGCTCCACGGCGTCGCCGCGCGCTGCTTCCAATTCGCGGAGCACAGCGCGTGCCCGCGGCAGAAACGCCTTTCCAACATCCGTCAGCCGCACACTTCGTCCCAGCCGGTCAAACAACCGCGCCCCCAGTTCGTCCTCCAGTTTCAGGATTTGCTGGGACAGCGAAGGCTGCGAAACATGCGATTGCTCCGCCGCCCGGGAAAAAGATCCGCTGTCCGCGACCGCGCAAAAATATCGAAGCTGATGCAGTTCCATAGGCTATGCCTATCGATTGTATCCGAACTAGATATTGGAGAGATAGCTCGCCTTCGACGTATCCTCGTTGTGTCGCTGAGGGCGGCATCACTTTCTGGAGGAAACATGGCCGAAGAAAAGAAGCACATCATGACCACCGACGCAGGCCGTCCGGTGGGTGACAATCAGAATTCGCTAACTGTGGGACCGCGCGGCCCCGTCGTTTTCGAAGACCACCTGCTCTTTGAAAAAATGGCCCACTTCAACCGCGAGCGCATCCCCGAACGCGTCGTCCACGCCAAGGGTTCAGGCGCTCATGGCCACTTCGTTTGCACCAGCTCCGAAATCACCAAATACACCACCGCAAAACTCTTCAGCGCGGTCGGCAAGAAGACTCCCACCTTTATCCGCTTCTCCACCGTTGGCGGCGAAAAAGGCTCTGCCGACACCGAGCGCGACCCGCGCGGCTTCGCCCTCAAGTTCTACACCGAAGAAGGCAACTGGGACATGACTGGCAACAACACTCCGGTCTTTTTCATTCGCGATCCGCTCAAGTTCGGCGATTTCATCCATACCCAAAAGCGCGATCCGCAAACCAACCTCAAATCGCCCACCATGATGTGGGATTTCTGGTCCCTCTCCCCCGAATCCCTCCATCAAGTCACTATTCTTTTCAGCGACCGCGGCACTCCGGACGGCTACCGTCACATGGACGGCTTCAGCAGCCACACCTTCAGCCTCATCAACGACAAAAACGAACTCTTCTATGTGAAATGGCACTTCAAAACCAAGCAGGGCATCAAGAATTTCAACGCCGAATCCGCCGACGCCATGCGCGGCAAAGATCCGGACTACGCGCAGCGCGACCTCTTTGACGCCATCGCCAAAGGCGACTTCCCCAAGTGGCGCGTCTCCATCCAAATCATGCCGGAAAAAGAAGCCGCCACCTATCACATCAATCCCTTCGACCTAACCAAAGTTTGGCCGCACAAAGATTACCCGCTGCACGAAGTCGGCGAACTCGAACTCAATCGCAATCCCGAAAATTATTTTGCCGAAGTCGAGCAAGCTGCCTTCGAACCGCGCAACATCATCCCCGGCATGGGCTATTCTCCAGACAAAATGCTTCAGGCGCGCCTCATCTCCTATCCCGACGCGCACCGCTACCGCCTCGGCGTCAATTACGACACGCTCCCGGTCAACAAGCCGCAATGCCCTTACGCCACGTATCATCGTGACGGCACCATGAGCTTCGACGGCAACGGTGGCGCCAAACCCAACTACGAACCCAACAGTTTCGGCGGCCCAACCCAGGACAAAAAATACGTCGAACGCCCAACGCCAGTCACCGGCACCGTAGCGCGCCACGATCATCGCGCCGACTCGGACTACTACACCCAGCCAGGAAATCTCTTCCGCTTGATGGACACCGGCGCCAAAGACCGCCTCATCCACAACATCGTCGGCAGCCTCCGTAATACGCCCAAGCGCATCCAGGAACTGCAAGTCCAGCACTTCTTCAAAGCCGATCCCGCCTACGGCACCGGTGTAGCCAAAGGCCTCGGTCTCGACATCAACACCTTAATCAACCAAAAAGCCGCCAACGCCGCCGACTAGTTCCTGCCCGGTAGGGGCACAGCACTGCTGTGCCCCATCTCGGCAGGATTCCTCCTCGCGGCCTCCTCGTCCGTTTCTTGTCTGCGTACTCTCTGTCCTCTGTGTTAAAACCCAGTCGAACATCACGCTGGCCGCTATTCGAGCATCCAACTGCTCTAGTTCGCGAATGGCCTGGTTTCGTTTTTCGTCCAGACTTGCGGTACCGTAAGGAATCTCCCTAGGGGACTTCATGCCAAAACTCACCTTCCTCGGCGCCGCAGGCAGTGTCACCGGTTCCAAATATCTCGTCGAAGCCGCAGGCAAACGCCTGCTTGTCGATTGCGGACTCTTTCAAGGCTCCGACGATCTCCAGCAGCGCAACTGGAAGCCGCTCTCTGTCGAACCTGCATCCATCAATTACGTCATCCTTACCCACGCGCATCTCGACCACACCGGCTGGCTTCCCTGCCTCGTTCGTGACGGCTATCGCGGCCCGATCTTCGCCAATCCAGCCACCATCGAACTCACCACCATCCTCCTCAAGGATTCCGCGCACCTCCAGGAAGAGGACGCCCAACGCGCTCAGCGGAAAAATTGGACCAAGCAC
>Ga0137403_10001186_pt1 | contig 32896 bp, 26 predicted proteins | sample CZOMad2_1_16fung_FD_122057 | JGI IMG/M metagenome (GOLD analysis project Ga0137403, IMG submission 122057) | Vadose zone soil fungal communities from Angelo Coast Range Reserve, California, USA - CZOMad2_1_16fungal (Hybrid Assembly) | ecosystem: Environmental > Terrestrial > Soil > Vadose zone... | reverse complement strand
ATTAGGCGCGCACCCTTTCGGGGGCTGCCGGTTTCCCGACGCTATTCTCCACGGCAAGCGGAGTTTTCGGCCTCGTAGCAGGGCCGTCCAACGCCTTTCGGTCGCTGAATTTCGAGTGAGGCTTTTCAGCTTGCTTCAACTGGTGGTTGCGCCACCGATTTGCAAACCAGGTCAAGACACGCCTGCGATTTTCTTTCGCGTCTTAACCATTTGGCTCCGGGTCAGCCACCGCTTTTGGCGGTGCGTTCGCCCAATGCCACGGGTCTCGCCTCTTCACTCAAAGATCGCTTTTTCTCACAGTCCAGCGGTGTCGTTTTTAACATCGCCGGCCTTCGGAAGTTTTCACGCGACCTGCCAAGCCATCGTGACCTTCCCGTTGCGAAGCTCTTTTTGTCCGCCTTTCGGCGTTTTTCTTTTGGCGGTCTCAACTTTTTTAATTTTGAACTCCGCCAGAGTCATCCGCACCGTGCTGATACGCAGTAGCAACCGTTTGCCTGTTTTCGGCAACTGCGATTCATTCAGGTTCGAAACTTTCCTGAACTACTTGATTCGACTCGGAACGGTTTCTAATCGTCCCTCGCCTCCTGATTCCTCATTCGCTTTTGACACGCGCGAACGTGCCAGAGGAACCGGTGAATTCTGCCTCGCGGAACTTACGCTCCGTTTCAGAGGAGTTGAGCCAACCAGCCTGACTCAACTTTTCCCCGGTCACCCGGGATTATCCTGGAAACGAACAACTTCAATTTTACTCTCTGCCGCTCGCTTCGTTCTTTCAATGAACTGTGAACAGAGTAGCAAATTTTTCCGTTCCTTCAATGAATTGATATGCACAGCTTGTTCACAGAATTGCGCCTGTGAAAAACGTGTGAACAAAGCAAATAAACCAATGAAATAAATGCTTCATCCGTTTCCTGAATGTGAATTATTCACAAAGATTTCTGACGAAAAGTGACGATGGTGAACAAGTTCCAATTTTAATTTTCAGAAAAAAACTGCCCGGACGCAACTCTCGCGGCGTTTACGACGACGAAATTGCTTGCTCCTGATTTTGAGCAATGCGTAGTATGTTCATTCCGATTTCTGGCTGGGTAGCTCAGTCGGTAGAGCAGAGGACTGAAAATCCTTGTGTCGGCGGTTCGATTCCGCCCCCAGCCACCATTTAATTTGTTGATCTTCAATTTTTTACATTGCCTAGGTTCTCATGAATTGTGGTTGGCCTTAAGAATATCCGCCTTGAATTTCTCCTGACAATTCGGACACATGCCGTGCGAGAAGTCGGCGTCAGTATGTGTGCGAACATATTGTTCAACCGTTGACCAAAAGCCTTTGTCGTTGCGGACGCTCTTGCACCACGCACATATTGGAATGAGTCCTGAAAGCGTTTTGACTTCAGCGAGAGCATTCTGAAGTTCATCAATTAATCCGCGCTGTTTGGCTTCTGCTTTGCGGCGACGTTCCATTTCACGGCTGGCAACATAGTTCGCAATGACCAATAGCACGGCAACCAATATGCTGGCTCCAATCAACAAATGCGCGGCATGATGATAATCTTTTTGTTCTGCGGCATCGCGCTTGACCAGCAATTTTTTCTCTTCATCCGTAAATTTTTCCAAATCATTGACAGCCGTTTCCGTTTCGTCCTGGCTTTCAACTGTGTCATCCATCTGCAATGCCGGCTTGGATCCTTGTTTTGCATAAACCCCAATGACCTTGCTGTCATTGTCGAAGACCGCTTTCATGGCAAGCGCCAAATCTTTCAAGCGTTGTTGCTGCGCAGGATTATCTTTTGTCAGTTCGGTCAGGTTGTTGAACTCCTGCATTTCGGCATTGGTGTCGTTTTTATATTCAATCAACAGATTCGGCGCTCCGTTGACCGCATAGCCGTGTTCGCTACGCTGGGCATCGGCCAGTTTGTCCTCGAAAGTTTGTGCATCCAAAATGACCTGGAAGGTGTGCTCGCGCCAATATGTGGATTTTTTCAATTCTGAAATCGTGGCGACGGAGACAATGACAATTAAAATCATCAACGCCATTGCTGCACCGATGGGCATCCAGCGCCAAAAATTGAAATGATGCGGTTTCATTCCCCAAAGCCTTGCCTGTGCTTACAGCAAAATTAACACCAATGGGTTGAAAATCAATTTTTTCACGATTTTGTTTGTTTCGCTCATGGTTTCCTTTCTTCAAGCGTGAAATAAAAAGTCGCGCCGCGATTGGGCGTGCCGCAAAGGCGCGAAGCCAGAGCCATGATTAGATCAAATTCTTTGTCGGGCGGTGTGTCAAGGACTTGAAAAGCGCTCAATGCTGCCAGTCTTCCTGTTTCATTTTTGGGAAGATGCGCGCTCATTTTGTTTGAGTTCGGCTTGAACACGTCGCCGGACTCTTTCAAGTCTAATGACGCAATTTATGCTTTCGATATTTTGAGCATCCAAAAAAAAGCAGCGAACCCAGTGAAGCCAGCATGACTGTTGACGGTTCTGGAACAGCAGTGACATCCAACTGAAAATTGTCCAGAAAGAAATTACCGCCTGTGCCTGCCGGCGAATTTGCATTGAAATCAATGCCGATAACTCCCGAAGGCGCTGCGTTGCCGGTTTGATAAGTAAGGCTCAAGGTTTGGAAGTCATTGTTCCCGTCCAGCAGAGCCGTGAAATTGGTGCCGGATAACGTGGCTACGCTACCGGAACCGGCCAGCAATGATATGGAACTGCCCGAAAGCAGGGACGCCGTTGTTCCACCATCAATTTCAAACGTCAAAGTATAAATCGAGTTCGCCAGAAACAAATTCGTCAAACTTTGTCTCAAATCAAGCGAACCGCCCACTCCGGAGGGCAGGTTGCCGCGCACGACATAACTTCCATCCGCCCCGCCTGGCGCGCCCAAAGAGTTAGTCGTGCCGGAAGAGATGGAACCTAAAAGTCCGGCTATGCTTGATCCTGAAGATGCCGACCAAGCGCCAATCGGCCCGGTGTTTGTGCCGATTATTCCCACGCCCAAGCCAGTAGTGGGACTGGCAATCGTTGTCGTGATCCCCTCGAAACTATAATTGGGGATGTTAATTGGCGTTGCCTGGACCAGCGATGTGCCGGCAAGCAAGCCCGTCAATAGGAGAAGCGCCTTTATTTTCATATAGTTTTCGGTTTTTAGGGGAAGCCTTATCGCCCAGTTATGGTAATACTTAATACTATTTATTCATACCAGTCAAGTTCTTTTTTGTCTTCTTTTCTCTCTCTGTTTTGGCATGATTAATGAACGATGACGAAAGTGGATTCTCGTGTAGTGAAAAAAAGCATCAGTCTTTCAAGGGTAGTTTCAGTTTGGGCGGACGGACTGGCCGCTAAAAAAGGCTTTGGCACAAACTTTTCAGCCTATATCGCCGACCTCATCCGCCGGGACAAAGAAAGGGAAGACGAACTGCAATTGAGCAGGATTTTCGGCGTCAGTTCTTCAAAAAAGAGCAAGGCGGCGGATGCAATCGTGGGTGTGGTTCAACAGGCTGCCCGGGAGAAAACTTTTGTTTCTCGGCCAAGATGACGTCAATCACCTGCAACAGTTCATCAACCATTTCCGCCCGTTCCTTGGGAGGAAGCTTGTGTAAAATTGCCAATAAACGCGCCTTCATGATTATACACCCTTACATATACTAATACGGAGTTCGGGACGAAATCTTTCAAAAAAAATGAATTTATTTTTTGCCAGGCAAGTGTCAACGCCTTGCATTTCAGCCAAAGTCAGATGAAACCTGAAGCAAAATGATTTCAAAGGCAACGCCGAAAGAGCAAGTGGTTTGATTTCTCCCAGCCGCTTTTTTCTGGAAAGTTCGCGATCAAGAAAAATTTTATGTCCTCCAGTTTTGATATGAAAAAGACGCAACGGTTGTAATTGGCCAATTTTTCTACACCGAGCGTAGTGAGGGTTTTTTGCCAGCAAACCCGACCGATTGCAGATTGGTTTGTCCGAATCGTTTGGTGATATGTTCGTTTCTAACGAACGCTTGAAGAAATGCCGACAGGCTGAATCCCAAAACTAATGCCCAAAGCGTTTCCCGGAGCATTGCTGTCGCATGATATAAACTTTGCCAAAGCCAGTTCATTCAGGTGCTTCAAATAATTTGGACAATTTAGCACGCAGTTGTTGCCGCGCCCGATAAATCCGTGTCTCCACGGCTTTGGCCGTGCAGCCAAGAATTTCACCAATCTCCGCCTGTGACCGTTCTTCATATTCGGCAAGAATGAGCGGGGTGCGTAATTCTTCAGGCAGTTGAGCAACGGCGCACCGCACTGCGTCGGCTCGCTCGTCTGCTTGGACTTTTTCAGTCGGCGAAAGCTCCGTCGCCATTTCCATCGCGTTGTCTTGTTCCTGCGCGATTTCAGGATGGTGCGACTTCCAGCGGAAGTGATCGCGCACGAGATTGCTGGCAATCGTGTAAAGCCAGGTCGAAAACTTTTGCCGTGCATCGAACTTGTTTCGATGCTGATAAACGCGGACAAATGTTTCCTGTGCTAAATCGGCGGCGCGGCCTTCGTCCTGCAAACAGCGAATCAAATAATTCATCAATTTTCTACCGTGACGCTCCATCAATTCATTTAACGCGGCGTCTTGCCCACTGACCAAACGTGCCATGCCCGCGCGGTCTTGTTCGCACGATTCGTTGTCAGCAATTTGTGGAACGGCGCTGCTCACGGTTTGGGTTGCTTCAAATAGCGTTTGCGCCACAGGACGTAAATGGCCGGATAGAGCAGCAGTTGTAAAATGCCGGAAGTCACGACACCGCCGATCATCGGCGCGGCGATGCGTTTCATCACGTCTGCGCCCGATTGTGTGACCGGCGACCACATGATTGGCAGCAAGCCAAATAAAATTGCACAGGTCGTCATCACCTTTGGCCGAATACGTTGCACCGCGCCCTCGATGACAGCGGCGTGCAAATCAGACATTGTATTCATCCGGCCTTCGGCGCGAAATTTTTCCCATGCTTGTTCGAGATAGAGCAGCATGACCACGCCGGTTTCGGCATCAAGACCAGCCAACGCAATCAGACCGACCCACACAGCGACGCTCATGTTGTAATTGAGGAAATAAAGAAACCAAAATGCGCCGACCAGCGAGAGCGGCACGGCGAGTAAAACAATGATCGTTTTGATAGCTGACTTCGTGTTCAGATAAATCAGCATGAAAATGATGAGGAGCGTAACCGGAATGACCACTTTGAGTTTTTGTTCGACGCTTTTGAGATATTCAAATTGTCCCGCCCATTGGATGTAATAACCGGACGGAAATTTCACCTGTTCGGCGATGCGGGCGTTGGCTTTTTGAACATATCCGTCAATATCATCAGTCGCTGGATCAACAAAAACAAATCCGACAAGCTGACCGTTTTCTTCGCGGATGTCCGGCGGGCCGGTATGATATGAAATATCCGCAAGCTCGCTCATCGGCACTTGCGCGCCGGTCGGCGTCGGCACAAGCACACGCTTGAGCTTGTCGAGACTGTCGCGGTAATCGCGCGCATAGCGGATGGCAATTGGATAGCGCTCGCGGCCTTCGACCGTGCTGGCAATGGTGTTGCCGCCAATGGCCGTTTCAACAACATCGTTCACGTCGCCAACGGTGAGGCCGTAGCGCGCGGCATTTTGGCGGTTGGGAGTAAAATCCAAAAAGTAACCGCCGGTCGTGCGTTCCGCAAAAACGCTGCGCGTGTCCGGCAAATCGGTCAATGCCTTTTCGATTTGCACGCCGACATTTTGAATTGTGTCCAAATCCGGCCCGAAAACTTTGATGCCGAGTTTAGAACGGAATCCCGTGGTCAGCATTTCCGTGCGTGTTTGAATCGGCATCCACAAAATGTTCGCCATGCCCGGCGTTTTCAGTTTTTCATTTATTTCAGCCAAGATTTTTTCCCACGTCACGCCCGCTCGCCATTGGTCGTGCGGTTTGAGTGAGACAACGGTTTCAAACATTGAAAGCGGCGCAGGGTCGGTGGCCGTTTCGGACTGACCGGCTTTGCCGAAAACACGATCCACTTCGGGAATGCTCTTTAGAAGACGGTCTTGAATCTGCAAAATGCGCGTGGCTTCGGTCACGGACATACCGGGCACGGCAGTCGGCATAAATAAAATTGTTCCTTCATTCAATGGCGGCATGAATTCTGTTCCGAGTTTTTTGAAAGGAAAGATTGTCGCGACTAAAATCAAAACACCGATAAAAATTGTGAGCCAGCGGAAGCGCAAAACGAAACGCACGAACGGTTGATAGGCCCAAATTAAAAAGCGATTCACCGGATTTTTTTCTTCCGGCGTGATTTTTCCTCGCACCAAAAACGTCATCAGCACCGGCACAAGCGTGACGCCCAGCAATGCCGCAAATGCCATCGCAAATGTTTTTGTGAACGCCAGCGGCTTGAACAATCGTCCTTCCTGTGCTTCGAGCGTGAACACCGGGATGAAACTTACCGTGATGACGAGCAACGCGAAGAACAACGGACGCCCGACGCTTTGCGCGGCGGAAACGATGACTTCAAAACGTTCGAGAGAATTTGGCTCGCGACCTTTTTCTTCGCGGAAATGTTCGAGAAATTTGTGCGCGTTCTCGACCATGATGATGGCCGAATCCACCATCGCGCCGATGGCGATGGCAATGCCGCCCAGCGACATGATGTTTGAAGTCAAATGCAATCCAAGCATCGGCAGGAACGAAAGAATAATCGCCGTTGGCAGCGTGATGATTGCAACGAGCGCGGAGCGGACGTGCCAAAGGAAAATGAGGCAAACGAGCGCGACGACAATGCTTTCTTCAATCAATTTTTCGCGCAAGGTCGCGATGGAACGTTTAATCAATTCGCTGCGGTCGTAAGTCGGCACAATTTTTACGCCGGACGGAAGTGACGGTTGAATTTCTTTGATTTTCTTTTTAATGCCGTCAATCACCGTGAGCGCATTTTGGCCGTAACGCATGATGACAATGCCGCCGACAACTTCGCCTTTGCCGTCCAGTTCCGCCACGCCGCGCCGCAAATCCGGCCCCAGATGGACTGTGCCGATGTTCTTCACATAAATCGGCGTGCCGGCAATGACTTTGAGCGGAATGTTTTCGAGGTCGGAAAGGTTTTTAATATAACCGCGACCGCGCACGAAATACTCGGTGGACGAAACTTCAAAGGTTTTTCCCCCAACGTCATTGTTCGAGACACGAATTTTGGCGACGACATCGGAAAGCGGAATTCCGTAAGCCGCCAATTTATTTGGGTCGAGATCAACCTGATATTCTTTTACGAAGCCTCCGACGGGCGCGACTTCAGCAACGCCTTTGACGGATTCGAGCGCGTAACGCAAATGCCAGTCCTGCAACGAGCGCAACTCGGCGAGATTATTCGTGCCACTTTCGTCCACGAGCGCGTATTCAAAAACCCAGCCGACGCCGGTTGCGTCCGGCCCGATGGTTGGATTAACATTTTCAGGCAATGAGCCTCGGACGGAATTGAGATATTCGATGACGCGCGAGCGCGCCCAATAAATGTCCGTCCCGTCTTCAAAAATCACATAGACGAACGATTTGCCGAACATTGTTTCGCCACGGACGAACTTCACTTTGGGCGCGGCGATAAATTTTGTGGCAATCGGATAAGTGACCTGATCTTCAACCAAATCGGGCGAGCGCCCTTGCCAGTCAGTCGAAATAATCACTTGCACATCGCTCAAATCTGGAATGGCGTCGAGCGGTGTTTTGGTCAGCGCCCAAATGCCGCCGGCGATGCCGAAAGCTGTGAGCATGAAAACGAGAAACGGATTGCGCGCGCTGATTTCGATGACGCGCTCAATGATTGTTTTCTTTGCGGGTGCTGGCGGTGTGAAATGTTCCATAATCATTTCGAGTTACCACGATTTAAGCGCGCCTTGAACTTGCGATTCGGCATCAATGAGAAAATTTGCGCTGGCGACGACGCGCTCATTTTCTTTCAGGCCGGATTTGACTTCGTAATAGTCGGCGAACTGACGGCCAAGTTCGATGAAGCGCGGCTCCAATTTGCCTTCGCCTTTGTCCACGAACACGATGTTGTGCTGGCCGGTCGGCAAGACGGCGTTGACCGGCACAGCGAGCGATTCGCCCGAATCAATGTTCAGCGTTGCGTCCACATACATATCGGGCAGCAATTTGAAATCGGGATTTTCGACATCAATCCGCACACGAACGGTGCGCGAAGCGTCATTGACGAACGGGTCAATGACTGAAATTTTTCCTTCAAACTTTTCGCCGGGCATCGAGGAAGCCGTGATCGTCACCGGCAAATCTTTTTTGAGCAGCGGCAATTCGTCCTGATAAAATTGCGCCCACACCCAGACGACGGACAAATCGGCAACATCCACCAAATGGTCGCCAACCGAAACATGACGGCCTTGATCCACGTCGAGGTCTTGCACGATGCCGCGAAACGGCGAAACGAGCGTGATGTTTTCCACGGGCTTGCGCGTCTTTTCCAGTTCCGCAATTTGTTCTTCGCCGATATTCCACAAGCGCAGACGTTCTTTGGCCGACGCAATCAAACGAGTGTTGCTTTCGGTCAAAGCCGCGTTGTTGGTCATTTCATCGCGAATGCGAAGCAGGTCTAAAAATTCATTTTCGGTCGTCAGAAAATCGGGACTATAAATGGAAAGCAGCGGCGCATTTTTTTCGACGACTTCACCGCGTGAAAATACGAACAGCTTTTGAACGTAACCGTCTACGCGGGCGACGTAATCCCAATGCCGTTGTTTATCACCGGCGACCATGCCAACGGCACGGATGGAAAATTTTACCGGCTGTTTTTCGACAGTAGCAAACGTGACGCCGATTTGTTGCTGCCGTTCCACCGGCACATTGAATTCGCCGGGCTTCTCGGCGTTCATGTTTGTCGTCATCGTCATGCCTTGCATATTTTCCATGCCCGCCATGCCTGAATTTTTTGGAGGTTGATTGGCCTCGTTGCTCGGCGCATTGGTTGTCGCGCCTTTCTTATACACCGGCACTAAATCCATTCCGCAAATCGGGCATTTGTCGTTGGGATTTTGCGAGCGCACGGACGGGTGCATCGTGCAGGTGTAGTAATCCACGTTGTCAGGCTTGCCGTTGGATTGCTTTTTTCCGCATGAGACGGCAAAAATGGCAACGACAGCAATCAACAGGGCTATTGAAAAGATTTTTAGTTTCATAAATTTATTTTTCAGTCAAATCATGGTTGTGAAGAATGGGCGGCTCATTGGATAACGGTTCGAGCGATTCAAAATTGTCCAAGCCCGTCCAAAGCAATAAATCGGCAAGCATTTCATATTGTTCGGCTGTTGCGCGGACGGCCATGAGTTGCGCGTCGAGCGCATCGCGGCGAACGTCCAGCACTTCGCGCAACGTGACGCGGCCTGATTCCCATCCGGCCAGCTTGTCAGTCAACGCTTGCGTGGCACGGACGACAATTTCATCGTTATAGAGCAATGCCTGCCGTCGCGCGGCATCAAGGTCAACGGTCAGGTGATGGACTTCCTCTTGCGTCATCAGCACTTGATCGTTGCGTTCCTGTTCGGCGGCCTTCTGATTTTCTTTTTCGCGTTCGTAATCATGCCGATACTTTGCAGAATTTCCCCACGGCAATGGAAAGCTCAACGTGAACGCGCCCGAACGAAATCCGCCATCGCCGGAATACTGGTTGCCTTGAACGCCCACGCTGATGTCCGGCAAGCGGCTGCGACGCGCGACATCGGCAGCAGCTTTAGCTTGCTCAATTTCCCGTTGCATGACTTTAAGCTGCGGCTCATTGGTCAATGCCAATGCCAAAAGTTTTGCGCTGAACGGCACAGACGATGCAACCGGAGGCAGTTGCAGCGACGGCCACGTCGAGCTGACGCCGCGATTGAGCAGGCGATTCAGCGCAAACCAGTCATGCGCGATCTCCAGCTTGTCGGTGCGAAGCTGGTCGGCGCGTTTGGCGACTTCATTTTGAATTTCAAGTGTGTCCGCCGCATCCATCTGTCCGGCGCGATATTTTGATTCAACCGCGTTGGCGGTAGTTTGAAGCCAGGCTAAATCCTGTTCGCCGATTTCAACGACGCGCTGTGCCAACGCGGTTTCAAAAAGTTGTTTCGCAATGTCGCGGCGCAATTGTTGCTCGCGAAAATCCAGTTCCGCATGGCGCATTGTTGCTTCCGCCGTTGCCGCTTTGCGATTGAGCGCGGGTTTTCCCCACAACGGCAATTTTTCGGAAATGCCATAGATCAAATCACCTTGTTCGGCGGCATCAAATCCTTTGGGACTGAAAACGCTTCCGCCAACGGTGAACATCGGGTCGTCCCATACGCGAACGGAAGCGATATTTGCTTCCGAAGATTTGGTTCTGAATTTCGCGGCCAAAAGCGCAGGATTATTTGTTGCCGCCTCATCCATCAATTGGGCGATGAAATCGCTCGTGATGACAATGCTATTGGTCGGCGCAAAATTTTCGGCATGGCTTTGTAATTGAACAAGGCCGATGGCGATCAAAAAGACTGGATGCAAAATTGGCTTCATAATTTTTTCACGGATAAACAAACACGGTTACAATTCGCCCACGATTCAATTTGCGGGCACACTACGGGCGTAAGAAACGCGAGGTCAGATAAGAATGGCGCAGTCCCGTTGGAAAATGGGAACTGCGCTTGCGGAGAACAGATGATTTGCGGAAGAAAAATTTTGTTGTGCTGATTCAAGCGGCGTTGGATTCAAAACCAACGCCGTCAGAGCCAGAATGAGAAATTGATTTTGCGAGCCTGTGCGCGCGGGAGTCACCGGCGATTGTGGATTGGATTTCGGCATCGCTGCGCAACACTTCATATTGCCGCAACAATGGGCGCAGGCGTGAACCGTTTGCGCCGTGCAATCCGATGTCGGTTGCACTGCGAACGCCTGTCCCACAACGAGCAAACAGGACAATATGGCTACTAGCCTTTTCACAATTTTAGTTTTGCCGATGTGGCGCCGATTGCAATCATTTTTTAGCTTCGGCGTCTTTGATGATTTTCATGTATTTGTCCGGGTCTTGGTCAAACTGCGGCCTGCAACCAGCACAGCAGAATTTCACTTCCTGTCCTTTATAGACAAAAACGTAAGGCGCACCCATGCTGCCGAGTTTCATTCCATCCACAACACACGTTGTCAACGGATAAGGCGTCGGCTTGGAATCGCTTGCCGCTGCGCTATTGGTTGTGCTCGAAGGCGCATTAGTCATGGCATCATCGCCGGCATAAACCGGCTCAAGGTTCATGCCGCAAATCGGACATGAACCTGGCTTGTCAGATTTGACGCTTGGGTGCATGGAGCAGGTGTAATATAGAATTTTCTTTCCCGCAGAATTTTGAGAGATGGCGTGATAAGAAATTGCACCCACGAACAAAGCGACGAGCGCAACGACTAACAGAACGGCTTTCAATTTCATATTTTTGTTATCGGACATTGTGTTATTTGGTTGTTTGATTTTCGGACATCGGTGCTGGAATCAAAGTCTCTTTTTGCATCCACGCCAGATAGCGTTTGCCTTCATCTGGCGGCATGACCTGACTCACCTGATAAAAATGGTTCAACATATTCGCCTGACATTTGTTACGAAGTTGCGACGTATCAGCCAACGCTTGCTTGATTTCTGGCGTCACTACGTTTGTTGAGGCCAGCAGGATTTTCAGCCGCGCGTTTTCTGCATCAATCTCACGGCACATCTCCAAACATTTGGGATGGTAAGCCGCATACAATTCGCACACGCGCGCATATTGTTCGTCGTTGAGTTGATATTGCTCTTTGAGCCAGGCCAGTTCTGGTTTTGAGTTTTTTTCTAACGAATGAGTCGTGGCAGAAAAATAAGTCGCCGCAAAACCGGCAATCGCCAGCATCAGTCCACTGATTAAGATAAGCAGGAGGCGTTTCATCGCGGAGCTTGGTATGGATCAACCATTTGAACGTAGCGCGCCTGCAAATCCGATTTGATATGCGCCGTCTTGGATTCGCCTCTTTCGCAACCAGCGCTCACACCAATGAGAAGGAAAATTGTCAGATAAGCCGTCGCAAATGCCGGACGGGTCAATAAAGTTGCAAACTGTTTCCAAGCCGCAGACCAGACATTTGGAGCGAATTGCTTTTCAAAATTTCCAATTCGTTCCCAAACCCCTTCTTGGAATCGCGGAGGCAATTTGGCGACCACCCGCCATTCGCTCAAAAGTTTGCGAACGGGCTTGTCATTCTCAACTGGAAAATTGTTCTTCATCCTTTGCTTGGGCGGCAGGTTCACCTGCCGCCCTTAAAATCTCACAACTTTTTTGTTGCGCCAGAGTTATTTGACCGGCGCAATTTGATAAACTTGAACCGGCTGCTGCGATTTAGCCCTTGGCGAAATGGGTTGTGCTGGAGTTCCAGCTACTAAATCAGGATCATTATTTGTGCCCGCTACTTTAACAATTTGATTTCCTTGAGCGCGTGGTGAAAGCAACGCGCCATTCTGCGCCGTTTGACTTTGCGTGACGCTGGAAACATTGCTTGTTGCCGCCACAGTGTGCATCTGATTCCCCTTGGCACGAGGTGACAACAACGTTTCACCGGCTCTGGCTTGTGAAGCTGTAACCATAGCAAAGGCAACCGCTGACATGAGTATGATTTTGTTTATGTTTTTCATAATTTTATTTGCTTTTCGTTTGTCGGCGGGATTCGCCCGCCGTTTCTCACTTCCTAATACGTCGCAGGCCACAAAATCCCTCATAATAATTTACACAAAATAAATCTCGCACGGCGTTCTGGCCGTGCAGGATTTCTTGCCACGCAGCAGTTTTGTGATGTTTTTAGAACAAATAAGCGATGCCAAATCCCGCCGTGAACTGATTCTTCCTGCCGCCGAATGCACCCGCCAAGTCGGAGTGATCCCATCGGATTTCAGGGCGGAATTGGAAGTTGTCAAATGGCCTCGTGTTCAATGTCAGTGTCACGCTGGTGAGGTTTTGTCCTGTATTGGCAGGAAAAGGCGTTCCAATGGGAGTCCCTGTGGCTGCAAGGATTCCGCCGGAAGTTCGCGCGCCATCTTTATCGTCAAAATCATCCGCGCGTAGGGCGAGTTCAATCTTGTCGGTGAAATCGTAGGTCAGCCACACCCCAGCCGCATACCACTCCGCATCACCAGCCTTTGGCAACACCGCATTGGCGTCTTCGTGACCGTAATCAAATTGGATATAGCTGTTGAGCTTCGGTGTAATTTTGTAATTGCCGACGATATTAATACCTTCACGCCACGCGGAATTATTACCTGCTTCTTCCGGCCCGCCATAGCCGACCACCGCAATGTTCATGTTGGGATTAAATACATACCCAATTCGTCCCATGTAGGAGAGGGATTTATTGTTGTCTTTGACATCGTCCCATCCGTTGTTGACCCTGACTTCGGTGTCAAGCTTGTCCGTCCATTGATACTGAAGTTGCACGCCGGTGGAGGTGAAATTTTCCGCAAGCAAAAACTGATTGCCTTCAGACCAGTTCGGATTCACAGGTTCCTCAATGACTTCAACGCCCATTAACGTGACCTGCTTGCCAACGTTAAATTGCCGCTTATTCGCTTCATTCCTTAATACGTTGCGACAAGGAAAATCCCTCAAAAAATTTACCGGGGAATTTTGGAAATAAAGACCAACCAATGAAGAAACCGAGAGAATTAGAAAGAAGGAAATTATTCCCGCGAAGAATGCTTTTGCAAAATCACACGGCCAGCCTTTGTATCAATGGTGACAGTCGAAAAACGAGAGAGCAAATCATTACCCAATAATCCGGCTTCACCCGGAAAAATGGCTGTTTCGTGCAATCCCGTTGGCACTTTTTCAAATGCTTGTTTTCCAATGCTTACCGTTGTCTGTGTCTGTGGAATAGAAATTGCATTTAATCCGATGGCTGTCTTGCGTGTGCATTGTTCGCGACTCACATTTGAAGTCACCCATTGCAATGCCGAGGCGCAGCCGGTGTCCAACCGCACCCATTGCTGCTTGTGGCCGTCCACCGTGATGGACACACGCATTCCGCAGGATCGCATTTCAAGCGGCAGAGCTTCATCAGATTTTTCGGCGTTATTCGATTTTAATATCCGAATCTTTTGCGCGTCGAAATCAATTTGCACAACCTTGTCTCGAAAAAAATCCGCTCCAATGAGTCCATCCACACAACAATTGCACGCTTGCCCCAATTTTCCCAAATCCACCGCCAGATAATTTTTTTGCAACTGGACTCCATCAGCTTTGACAATCAATCGGTGCGACCAAAAACCTTTCGTCGAGGATTCAACACCTTGAACGGAGACGGGTTGACCAAGATGCAATTTGAGCCGTTGCGCCGTTTTCAAATTGATGACACTCACGCTTGCTCCCGAATCCAGAAGAAAATTGAGCGGTATGTCCGATTGGGGAACGGCGACTTTGACCCAGAGAAAACCGTCGTGAAACTCGAAAGGGAATTCTGTAAGGGCAAATGATTCGGCTCGCACTTGAAAAAGCACGGCCACGACTAACACAGCAGCATAAAACCAGACACGCACGTCAAGCGTATCGCAAGGAATATGCCAAAGTTGATTTTCCTGATTTTACTATAAAAGAAAACAAAATCGCGTGGCTACATGAGCAGATATGAGCAGGTCGGTTATTTTACGACAACATGGAACGGCTTCCTGACTTGCCGCTGGCGATTTTACCGCTGCGCGCCGCAAAGTGTTAGACATACGTTCGGGATTGCCATAAAGAATGGTTTCTGCAAAATTGTTTCCAATACACTTTTATTTATGCGCAAAATATTCACTACAGCTTCAAGTTTTTCACAGCAAAATAAACGGTTGGCTTCCGTATTATGCTTCATCATTTTCTCCGCATTTACGTCGTGGTCGCAGGAAAAGACCAAGCCGTTTGAAAATGACCTGATGTATCCGCCGACGGAAGCGGCCAAGCCCTGCATTGATTATGACGGCGCGGGTTTCACCGTCAACGGCCAGCGCACTTATCTTTCGTCCGGCTCGATCCATTATCCGCGCGTGCCGCAGGAACTTTGGTTTGACCGGCTGTTACGGATCAAGCGGGGAAATTTTGCGGCCGTGCAGACCTATACTTTCTGGAATTTTCACGAGCCGCAGGAAAACCAGTTTGATTTTTCCGGCGACAAGGATTTTGGGAAATTTCTGGACACCGCGCAGGAACTCGGACTGTATGCCACGGTGCGCATCGGCCCGTATGTCTGCGCGGAATGGGATTCCGGCGGCTACCCGCTCTGGCTGAAATTCAAACCGTCATTCAAGGTGCGGACTGACAATCCGGCGTGGCTCGCATGGAACGATCATTGGTGTGAAAAAATCCTGCCCATCGTCGCCAGACACCAGGTCAACCACGGCGGCAACGTCGTCATGGTGCAGTTGGAAAATGAACATCCGCTCGGCTGGGGCGTCGTTACAAACAGTCCCTACTTCGAGCATCTCCACGACGAGGCGGTGAAACTGGGGATTGAAGTGCCGCATTTCATGAGCGGCCTGCATCACGACCATGCGCCTGCACCCGGCAATCTGGATTCTTCAAAGCGCGCGAACCCGTGGTTCAGCACCGAATTTTGGGTGGGCTGGTATAATATATATGGAGCGCTGACCGATAAAAGAAATCGTGAGATTGAGACGGCCAACTGGACAATCCTCGCGCACGGCGGCGGCGGGCATAATTTTTACATGCTGCACGGCGGCACGGATTTTGACAGTTGGAACAACGAGGAGATGGCTGCGAGCTATGATGACGGCGCGCCCATCGGCCAGGCGGGCGACCTGCGCCCGATGTATTACCGGATGAAACGGGCAAACCAGCTTGCTCAAAGCTTTCCGAATATCCTGGCGAACGATAATGACGACCTTGACGATTACAAGGATTTTGCCACCGGCCCGGGCGTAAAAATTCTCGGCGCGCGGAAAAGCCAGGGCGGGGCAGGCACATTTGTCTTCCTTCAAAATTCCACCATGAACGAAACCACGGCCACGTTCAAGTCCGGCGAACAATTGACACTGAAGCATTCCGGCATATATCCACTGCCCAGCGACGTTGTTTTGGCGGACGGAATAAAAATTATTGACTCAACCTTGCCGGTGCTGGCGCTCACGCACAACGGGCAGGCTGTGACGGTTGTGATTTACGGGCAACCGGACGAAACCGGGCGGCTTTCCTTGTCCGTCAACGGCGGCATCAAGCAAGGCTCGCCGGATTCAGCCTCCGAAAATTTCACGGCGGGTTTGCCGGACAAAAACCATCTTGACCTGAAAATAAAAATTCCCGCCAACGGCGTGGCGGAATTCAAAGTCAGCCAGCCGGATCATTTAATTCGCGTTTTAGCGATCAACCGGGACTTGTCACTTTACACCTGGATTTTGGGCGCGACAAACCGGCAATATGTCGTTTGCGGCCCTGAATTTGTCCAGGACGTTCAGGAAACCGGCGGAAAAATTTCCGTGATCATCGAGCGGCCTTACGGCCAGCCGTCCTCTGGACAGGTCGCCGTTTTTGGCGGACGCGATCAAAGCTGGCATTTGGCCGCCAAGGCCGATTCCAGCCTGGACACAAAACCTGCGCCTGAACTTGTGGATTGGGAAATGGCTCAAACGACGGAGGCATCGCCCGCGTTTGATGACTCAAGGTGGAAACATTCGGAAACACTGCGGCAAATGGGCGCGGACGGCGACATCAGCGCCTTTGCGTGGTATCGCGCCAGCGTAAATGTTCCATCGCCGACCAACGGGACATTGCATTTTCAGGGCGCGGACAATCTGGAAATTTTTGTCAACGGACAGCATGTCGCCAGCCAAAAAGGAAACGCACAGGCCGTCTTTGTGGCGGGAACAAATTCCATCGCGGTTTTTGTTTCGCATCGTGGACGGAATAAAAACTGGAATTTTCTCGGCACGCTGGACAACCATGACAACAAAGGGCTTTGGGGATCGGCCACCTTGGAAATGGACGGCAGTAAAAGTGAAATCACAGGCTGGGCGATGCGCGGCGGAGTCGAGGCTGACCTTGCCGCAATTAGAAAATGGAGCAAACCGCAGGACGCAAAAAACGCACCGGCATTTTATCGCGCGACTTTCACCACCACTCCGCCTGGAAAAATCGGCGCGCATCCGATTTTGCGCGTCAATTATCACGGGCTTTCACGCGGGACGATGTGGATCAACGGCCACAATCTCGGGCGCTATCCCGAAAAACTTAAAATTGATTCGCTGTATGTTCCCGAATGCTGGTTGAAAGACGGGAAAAATGTTTTGACCGTGTTTGATGAAACCGGCGCAAGTCCGGCGCAACTTTCGTTGGTGGTGGAAACCGCCGCCAGCCGCGAAGTGATCCGCGTTTCCGAACCAATTGACCCGTCCACGCCAATGATTATTCCGCAGGAAAATTAGCGCTGGAAATGGATGGGCGAATGCCAAATCAAATGAAATTTTTCGCTCTGATTTCCGTCATGTAGGCGTTGTTATTGGCAGACGCGCCAGTTGCCGGTGAAACTGTCCGTCAACAATTGTTGTTGTCCGACAAAACCTGGCAGTTCATTGGCGCAGGCACTGTTTCTCGCTTCCACTTTTATTTGTGTTCATTCGCGGTTCAAGAAATCGGAACAATCAGCCGCACAATTGTTCCGCCATCTTCAGCCGGTCCGAAAGAGAAATTTCCACCTATGTCTTCCATTCGTTTTTTCATGTTTCGCAAACCGCTGCGGTTTTGCTTCGCGCTCAAATCGGAAATGCCTTTGCCATTGTCGGCGATTTCAAGGATGAAAATATCCGCGTGCAAATGCAACCGGATGCAAACTTCAGTCGCTTGCGCGTGCTTGACGACATTATGAACGGCCTCCTTGAACGCGAGGAAGACATTGTGGCGGACTTCGGGCGGAATCGGCGTCGGCGGCAATTGCGCAGGCACGCTGGCACGATAACGCACGCCGGCCAGCGCGAGATATTCCTGCGCGTATTTGCAGGCGTAATTGACGAGGCTTTCGAGCGTGTCGTTGGACGGATTGATCGCCCAGACAATTTCATCGAGCGAATGCGTCGTCTCGCGCGCGGTTTCGGAAATCTGTTTCGCGTGCGACTCGATTTCTTCGGGAACAAATTTATCCGCCTCGGCCATTTCACCGAGCAATGCGACTTGCGTCAGGTTCGCGCCAAGCTGGTCGTGCAAATCCCTTGCGATGCGGGCGCGCTCACGTTCGAGGGCTTCCTGCTGTTTGTGCCGCTGCAATTCGCGCTGCAATTTCTCCGTGGAAATGATGCGCACGGCAGCGATGATAAATGCGAGGACGAAAGCAATCGCCGCAATCCGAAACCACGTCGTCTGCCAGAATTGCGGCAGCACGATGACTTCGAGCAGGCGGGAATCTTTGTTCGGCACGCCGTCTTCGTTGAGCGCGATGACGTTGAAATGATATTTGCCGGGCGGTAATTTCGGGTAACGGGCGATGCGTTCATTTCCGGCATCCGTCCAATCCGTCTGAAATCCTTCGAGTTGATATTTGAAGCGCACCAGCGTTGGCGCGGAAAAATCCAGAGCCGTGTAATGGATTTCGAGTTGAACTTTGGATTGATCGCCGCCGGGCGCGACGGTCACTGAATGCGACCATTCCGCCGCGAGCGGATTTGTCTTTTGCTGGCGGCCATCCACGAGCACGGACTCGATCAGCACTGCTGGCGGTTGCAAATTCTGTTTCAGCTCCGCTGGATTGAGCGTCGCAACGCCTTTGACGGTGGGAAACCACAATCTGCCGTCGCCGGTGCGGCACGCGGATGGCTGCGAACCGATGGAACATTCGCGCGTTGGCAAACCGTCGGCTTTTCCAAAAGTGCGGCAGGAAATGGATTTGCCTGTTCCATCGGCAAAATCTTCCAGCGATTTTTTTTGAACGCGCATCAATCCGGCATTCGAGCCGATCCACAAATAGCCGTCGTCCTCAAAAATATAGCTGATGCTGTCGCTCGCCAAACCGTCGCCTTTAGAAAACGATTTCCAATCTCCATTTTTGAACCGTGCGAGTCCGTGACCAAAAGTGCCAACCCACAACGCGCCGTCATTGTCGGCGTAAAGGCAGGAAATGTCATTGCCTGCAAGATTTCCTTGAACAGCGGAAATTTTTCCATCTTTGAAAAAATTCAAGCCATGATTTTCCGTGCCGATCCAAAGAGTTCCATTTGTGTCCTGTGCCAGCGCGCGAACAGAATTTTCCGAAAGACCGTCGCGCGTCGTGAACAATTTCCATTTCTGGCCGTCAAAATTTCCAAGACCGCGTTGCGTTCCTGTCCACAGTTGGCCGTCGCGACCTTCGAACAGGGCGAAAATTTGAGGGCCAAGAATTTGCGCGCCGCGCGATGGAACAAATTGATTCGTTTGAAATTGATAAAGCCCTTCATCAAGCGTTCCAACCTGGATTTGTTGCCGCCGGTCCACCAACACTTCCCAGGCATCGTGAAGCGGGCCGACCTGAAAATCCTGCAGGCTGTTTGTATTCCAATAAGACACGCCCAGCGCGCCGGACGCAATCCACCATCCGCCATGGTTATCCTCCGATAAAGATTGTGCGCCCCGCGACGGAAATCCAACGGGCGAGTTGAAAATTTTTCGTTTAATCCGGTTCAAACCGCCGCCGTCCGTTCCGGCCCAAAGATTTTTTTCGGAATCCATGCACAATGAAAGAACATAAACCGACGACAAACCCTGCTCCGTCGAAATGTTTTGCCATTTGCCATCGGCGTCCAACCAAAAAATTCCCGCGCCGAGCGTGCCGACGATTAAATTGGTCTTTTCATCCTCCAAGGCGGCAGTGACGACGGTGCTTCCCCACGGAGAAATTCCGAAGTCCTTCTTCAACCGGTTGTTTCCCCATTTTTGAACTGTGCCGTTGAACACCTGCCAAACGCCGCCCGCTTTTGATGGGACAATCAAATTGGACAGCAACGGCGCGGTGACTCCCGGCAAAAAATTCATTTTGCCATTGTGATAATTGACGATGCCAGCTGGCGTTGTGAACAAAATGTCACCTGCGGTTTGTTCCCGCGCATAAATGATTTTCCCGCCGTCCGCAGGCGTTCCAAAATTTTTGACGACGCCGTTTTTTATCGTAAGCAATCCGCCTGAATCTGTGCCGGCCCACAGGTTCGCTTCATTGTCCTCGAACAAAAAAACAATCCGGTCGCTGCTCAAGCCGGGCGTGTTCATTTGATTGAAAACGGTGAATTGATTTCCATCGAAGCGCACGAGGCCGTTCAACGTGCCGAGCCAAAGATAGCCGTCTCTGGTTTGAACCACGGAAATGACCGAGCTTTGCGGAAGCCCCTCTTCATTGCTCCATGAATCCACAATAAATGACGAGGCGGAGCCGCCGGCCTTTTGCGCGTTCGCGGAAAAAACGAATGCTAAAACGCACAGCAATGGCAGCGCGAACCGGAGCGTCCTGAAATTTTTCCGCATAAATGAACCGCCGCAGGATACAGGCAATATGCGCGCGGGAAAATTATTTTTCAAAAATCACTTGCCTCGTTCGCGCCAGAGGTTAGTTTTTCTTTGCCCAACGAGAACTGGGCGTAACGGCGGGCGCTGGCGATGAAATCGTGTGTATCGCCGCGCCCGCCAAATTTTTATGCAAGCCGTCCTGGATTACCTCAAACAAAATCAAGCCCGCTTCGTCGCGGAACTTTGCGAATTCCTCCGCCTGCCCAGCGTTTCCGCACAACCGCAGCACAAAAAGGATTTGCAAACGTGCGCGGAATGGCTCGTCAACCATTGCAAACAAATCGGCCTCAACGCAAAACTTTGCGCGACTGATGGACATCCCATCGTCGTCGCAAAAACTCCGCGTGGTGGCCGTCTGCAAAGACCGCATTTCATGGTCTACGGCCATTACGACGTTCAGCCGCCGGAGCCGCTCGATTTGTGGAAATCGCCGCCGTTCGAGCCGCGCATCGAAGGCCGCTCCATTTTTGCGCGCGGCACGACCGACAATAAAGGCCAGCACTTCGCGCATTTGAAAGCCGTCGAAGCCTATCTGAAAACCGGAACTCCCCTGCCCTGTGATTTGACCTTCGTCATCGAAGGCGAGGAAGAAGTTGGCAGCGAACATCTCGCAAAATTTCTCAAATCGAATCGCGCGGAATTGAATTGCGATGCCATCGTCGTTTCCGACACCGGAATGCCGGACAAAAATCATCCGGCGCTCACTTACGCGCTGCGCGGCATCATCGCATTTGAAATCACGCTGCACGGCCCGTCGCGCGATTTGCATTCAGGAATTTTCGGCGGCACAGTGGACAATCCGGCAATGGCGCTTTCGCAATTGCTCGGAAAATTGCGCGATAAAAATGGAAAGATTGCCATTCCGTATTTTTACGACGACGTGAAACCGCTTTCCGCTTACGAGCGAAAAGAATTCAAACGATTGCCCATCACCGACCGTGAATTGCAAAAATTGATCGGCGTAAAAAAATTATTCGGCGAGCGCGGTTTTACGCCGATGGAACAACGCAGCGCGCGGCCAACATTTGAAATCAACGGCCTCACCAGCGGCTATCAGGGCGAAGGCAGCAAAACCATCGTGCCCGCGTGGGCGCGCGCGAAAATCACCTGCCGTCTCGTGCCAAACCAAAAGCCAGAACGAATCCGCAAAATCGTTTGCGATTACATCAAGAAAATTTGTCCGGCAACTTGCCGTTTGGAAATCGAAGCCGGTCACGGCGCGGAAGCTTACATCGTTTCGCCAACGAGCGCTCATGCGCAAGCCGCATTGCGTTCGCTGCGGAAAGCTTTTAATCGAGAACCGGTTTTGCTCCGCGAAGGTGGTTCAATTCCAATCGTGAACGATTTCAAAAAAGTTCTTGGCGCGGAAACATTGTTGCTCGGCCTCGGCTTGCCGGAAGACAACGCGCATTCACCAAACGAGAAGTTCGATTTGGATTGTTTTGAAAATGGCCAGCGCATGAGCGCGTTTCTGTGGCAGGAATTAAGCCGTCCAGGCATTTAACTCCGCGCGCAATTCATCCAGCGGCAGGCCGACGACGTTGGTGAACGAACCGGAAATTTCCGAAACAATCAGCGTGCCATGCTCTTGAATCGCGTAGGCGCCGGCCTTGTCGAGCGGATTTATTTTTTTGAGGTAATTGCGGATTTGCTCTTCGCCAAGCGGATGAAACGTCACGTCCGTGCCGACGGCAAACATTTTTTCGCGATGTGTGCGCTGATGGATCAAGCTGATACCGGTGACGACTTGATGTGTCCGGCCTTGAAGCTGCGAGAGCATTTGTTCCGCATCCTTCAAATTTTTCGGTTTGCCAAAAACTTTGCCTTTGAGAAAAACCAAAGTGTCCGCGCCAAGGACGAGCGCATCGGGATTTTTCTTCGCCGTGACGCGTGCTTTGCGGTGGGCATTGAGCTGACACAATTCGCGCGGTGAAAGCTGGTCGTCGAAAATCTCCTTCGGCCCGCTGGAAATAATCTGAAATTCCAAATCCAACTGGCGCAGCAATTCCGCGCGACGCGGCGATGCGGATGCCAAAATGAGCGGCGGCATTTTCACGAGGTCAATTTATGCGGGAATCGGAAATTGTCGAGCAACGGAAACGTGTCGCGCGACACATGAAATTGAGGCGTGCGTCGCGGACGAAATTGCGCTAATTCATTTTCATGCAAAGCGACCGTCGCATCGTCAACATCGCGCTCATCGGATTCATGGGCACGGGCAAAACTTCCGTGGGCAGGCTCGTGGCGGAACAATTGCATTTCGATTATCTCGACACGGACGAGATGATCCAAACGCAAACCGGCAAAACCGTCGCGGACATTTTCAAAACCGATGGTGAGAAGATTTTTCGCGGACTTGAAGAAAAAGTGGTCAAAGACCTCGTGAACCGGACAAAAACCGTCGTTTCCGCAGGCGGAGGATTGCCGATCAACCCGAAAAATCTTGCGGGCTTGAAAACCCATGCGCTCGTCGTCTGCCTGTGGGCATCGCCGGAAAAAATCTGGGAACGCGTGAAAAACCAGTCGCATCGTCCCCTGCTCCACGATGAAAATCCGCAGGCCAAAATCCGCGAATTGCTGGCCGCGCGCGAACCGTTTTACAAGCAGGCCGATGTTTTGCTGAACACGGAATTGCGCTCGTTGCGCGAAGTGGCGCAGCAGGTCGTCCATCAATTCCGCCTCGAAGCCGCCCGATGAAAGAAAAAATCCGCCAGCGCGCGTTGGAACTGGGCTTTGACGATTGCCGGTTCACTTCCGCAGATGTCCCCGCCAGCGCGGAACAGTTTCAGCGGTGGATTTCGCAAGAAAAATTTGGCGAAATGAACTGGCTGGAACGCGGCGCTGAAAAGCGGATGGACCCGCAAAAAGTTTTGGCAAATGCAAAAAGCGTCATTGTCCTTGCCGCAAGTTATCATTCTGAAAGCCAGAAGCCGGAAGCCAGAAACCAGAATTCTGGAATTGTGGCGCGTTATGCGCGATTTGACGATTACCACGACGTTTTGGCGGAACATCTGAAAGCGCTGACTGGCTTTATTGACCTGGTGGCCGACCGCAAGGTCCGTTCGCTTTGGTATGTGGACACCGGCCCGATTCTGGAACGCGATTTCGCGCAGCGCGCCGGACTCGGCTTTGTCGGCAAACATACAAATTTAATCAGCCGAAAATCCGGCAATTGGATTTTTCTTTCCGAAATCATCATGACGCTCGAACTCGAACCCGACGCGCCGGAAAAAAATCATTGCGGTAAATGCACGCGCTGCATGACCGCGTGTCCCACCAATGCCATTCCCGCGCCATTTCAATTGGATGCGCGCAAGTGCATTTCATATCTGACGATTGAATTGAAAGGCTCGATTCCAATTGAATTTCGCCGTGCCATCGGCAATCGCATTTACGGCTGCGACGATTGCCTGGCCGCTTGCCCGTGGAACAGATTTGCGCGCGAAGGAAAATTGATGAAATCGCACGCGCGAAAAGATATGGAGCAGCCGGATTTGATTGAATTGCTTTCGCTCGAGGAAAAGAATTTCAGATCGCGGTTCGCCGGTTCGCCAATCTTGCGCACAAAACGCCGTGGATTTTTGCGAAATGTCTGCGTCGCACTTGGAAACGTCGGCAACAAATCCGCCCTGCCCGCTTTGGAAAATGCTTCGCGCGATTCCGAACCATTGATTGCTGAACACGCGCGCTGGGCGATTGAACAAATTGAATCGCGCCAAAAATGACTATTCGGAAATCGTTTTCAATTGCGTCTCGCCATTGATCGCCGGTTTTCCGGCAACGGCCGCGCGAACAGACTTCACGCCGTCAGCCGTGACCGGCTCCGCCTTGTTGCCCCACGATGAACGAATGTAAGTCAGCACTCCCGCCAAGTCAGCGTCAGAAAGTCCCGCGGCCATCGCGGCCATCGAGGCGTTCCATTCCTGCCCTTTCACATGAATCGTGCCGTTGAGCCCATCCAACGGAATCTGCGCGAGCCGTTTGAAATCTTTTGCGTTGACCCATTCCGAACCCGCCAGCGGCGGAGCTTGTCCCGGTTTTCCCATCCCGTCAGTCCCGTGACACGTTCCGCAATTCTGTTCATATTTGGATTTCCCCATCGCGAGCAATTGCCCCGGTCCAGACAATGGTTGGTAAAATGCCAATTCCTCGGCATTTTTGTAAGGCGCATAAACCTTCGGGTTGAACCAGCCGCTGTGATGATCAAAATAAACTCCGCCGAGAAAAATCAATGTCAGCATCAACGCGATGATCCAAATCGGAACGGTCAATGCCGTTGACGTTTGCGGCTTCGGATTGGAAATTTCGTCGTTCATTTTTTTTCAGCGGCAGAATTCGTCGAGGTTTGCTGCGGCGTGAACGGCGCTTCATACAGCGGCACGTCGGCGCGCAGGCTCAACAAATACGCCACGAGATTTTTGGCGTCTTCGGTTGGAATGACTACGCATCCGGGCGGAGGTAAAAATTCATTCGGTTGTTGCGTGAGCGGCAATTGCAATGCGTCCGGCGAAAGTGTCGCGCCATTTAATTTTCGGACTTCAAAAAGAAAATGGAACGGCGGCATCGCGGAATTTTTTATCACGCTTTGTGGAGCGTAAAGATGCTGCAATTGCCAGTTCAGATTTCCCAAACGCGCGCCGACGTTCGCCAAATCCGGCCCGGCGCGGAGACTTCCCAATTGCACCGGATAATCCCACAGAAAATCCATCGCCACGCTGCGGCGAATTCCCCAGCCGCGCGAAATATCCGCGCCGGTTGCGATGATGTGAGTTTCCACCTGGCCGCCAGCAGTCGTGATCTGGTCGGAAACGGCATCGGCGGCTTCTTTGGTGGCGTTGTGCAAAATGATTTTCGGCAATTCATTTGTGTTGAAGTTGCCAAGAACTTTTTCAACGGCGCGCAGATTTTTTCCCATGCCAGTCAAAACGACATCGCATGTGACGCCATCCTGCCGAACATCAGTCGTGTGACAAGCCGCGCAACCGTTCGCTCGATAAACCTGCAAACCAAGCGTCGCATCACCGGTGCGTTGAACCGGATAAACACCAGAACCATTGAGAATTTCAGTTTGCTTCGCCGTGCCGAGTTGTGAAATTGCTCCGATGACAAATCCGCCGAACGAAGCACCGAGCGCAACGAACACCGCGAGAAAAATCGGGAAACTACTTTTCACGATTTCACCTCCGCAGTCGCAAGCGGCGCTTTCACGGCTGCGATACAAGTTTTCAGCAGGCCGAATTTCCATTTGGCTGTCATGACAAAAATGTTTGCGGCGAACAGCAAACTGCCGAGCAGCAGGAGCAGCAAACCGGTCGTGCTAAACCGAAAAGCCACCAGCGTTGCGTTAGACACGTCGGCAAAGGCAACAGCCGGATTTGAAAGTTTCAATCCTTGTTCGATTCCAGCAACAGCGAGCGAGCCGACGAGCAAAACGAGTCCGGCAATGAAACACCAATGTTGCACGCGAACAAATTTCGGAAAAGGCAATTCAAAGCCCATGATGCGTGGCAACAATTCGTAAATCGCGCCGAGCATCACGATGGCGAAGAAGCCGAGAAGCTGTAATTGCGTTTGCGCCGGACCGAACCATGTGAATTCCACGATGCGGCTGATTTGCGGACACGCCTGCGCGATGAAGATGATACCGGACAAAATAAAAGCCGCCGTTCCAAATTTGACGAAGCAAAATGATCCGCCTTTGCATTGCGTGTTCGCGCCACGAACAGTTTTGAAAGAAATTTTTGCAACCGCAATCAACTGAATTATCAACAGCGCCGAAGCAACAGTGCTTACTGCGGGCAACCATGCCGGAACCGGCGCGCCTTGAGGAATGCCGCACCACGTTCCGAAAATGATCAGCGTCCAGAACGCAAACAGCGCGAGATAATGATTATGCAGCATCCGTCCGGCGAATTTCGGCAGGAAATAAAACGCCGTTCCGATGCCGACGAGTGCGAGCCAGACGAAAATCAGATTGTTCGCGAACCACCAGTCAATCACGGCTTGCGCGACGCCGCGAACCGGTGAAATCACGAGGAAGAAATTCGCCGTGGCATAAATACATGGAAACCAAAGGAGCGCCGCCAGTAAAAACCAATGCGAGACGTGCAATTCGCGATGATGCCGCCAGCCGAACGTCGCAAATGCGGAAATTGCAATCAGCACAAACGCCGCGAGCAGCAAAACGGAAGCGCCGCGTCCGTATTCGAGCCACAAAAATCCAGTGCTGCCACCAGACAAAATCACCAGCGTTCCGACGACTACGCCGATATGCCAGATATTCGCCGCAACAATCGGCAGAAGCGAAAGACAAATTGGCGTCTGGCTCAAGCGCACAAAAATCCAAAGCATCACGCCGAGCGCGGCAGGAATGCAAAAGCCGTAGAGAATTAAATCATTCGCCGCCGGTTGAACACGTCCATAAGTCAGCCACGCGCAATTGGCGAGCATATCGGGCTTGTGAAATGTCAGCGAGGCGACGATTGACAGCGCGAGTCCAAGAACGAGCCACAGCGCTGCGCCACCAAACAACGCAAGCAGCGGCACGCGGCAGGACGCGTCAATTTCTGAAACGGCGCAAATTTTTTGTTCGTTATGGTTCATTCGAATTTACTGGGCTTCGGCGCGGTTTTTGGCGCGGGCGCGGCGGCCTTTTCAGCGCGCGCTATCAAATCAGCACGAGCTTGCGCGGGATTTTGCCATTCGCGTTCGGCCATTTGCATCGCGGTTTCAATCGGCAGCCGCACGATGCCGCGCTTTTCATCAATCCAACCCGGATTCACGAGCGCGTTATTTTCCGTCTTGCGAATTTCTGCCAGCGATTTTGAAATGGCCGCGCCACGGTCGGCGTCAATCGCCGGAACAGAAATGGAAAATTTCACAATCGCGATGAGCGCGATGAAAATCACAAACGCGATGACAAATCCAATGGCTGCGCCGGACGCGCGATTTACATTTTGATGATTCATCGGTCGCCTCCGTTGGCCGGCAACGTGTCCGGTATTTCTTCCGGCTCGAGCGCGACGCCCATTGCTTCGAGCACGCGCGGGTCGCGTTGCGGATACGGCGGATGGCTGGCGAATTTTTTGAGGAACACCCACGCGAGAAATCCGCCCATGAACATCATGCAGCCGACTTGCACCGGCAGCCATTTGACCGGATAGCCGTTTGGATTTGCGGCGGGCAAAATGTTGAATCCCAAATCCACAAAATTCATCAGCCATGCCCACGCGCAAACCGGCAGCATGATTTTGAAATTCGATTTCACGCTGACCGGCAGCAAAATGAAAAATGGCAACACGCAATGTCCGAAAATTAAAATCATGCTCACGCAAAACCACGAACCGTGCTCGCGGATAAGGTAATAAAATGTTTCCCCCGGCATATTCGCGTTCCAGACGACGAAGTATTGCGCGAACTCGGCGTAGGCTTGAAACAACGTGAGCGCGAAAAACAAGACACCGATGAAATAGAATTGATGGTCGTGCAACACGCGGTCGAGGATGCGCTGGCGTTGCAACAACACCGCAAGGATGTAAATCGTCGCGAGTGAAATCCACGCGCAGTTGGCAAAAAAGTAAACGCCGTAAATTGCGGAGAACCATTGGTATTGCAGCGCTTTCATCCACAGCACGGCGGAAAATGTCATCGTCAATGCGAGCGCGACGATTCCCCAGCCGGAATGAAATCGCATTTTTTGCGTGCAAAGCGGATCGCCGGTCACGTCCTGTCGCAGCGACCAGTAACGTAGCCGCGATGAGAGCAACCACCAAATCGCGAAGAAAATCGCCGAGACAATCACAAAACCAGCGCAGGTGAAAACCGGCCAGCGCGCCTGAATCAATTCATCCGACTGCGGCAGCGTCAACCAACGATAAATTTTTGGCGCGAGCAAAATGATTGGCAGAAATAAAATTGCCAGCCATGGGAACAAAAGCGATGCGATGTGTTCGTTGACGCGGCGTATGGCAATCGACCAGCCGGCGTCGGTCAAATGATGGACGGTCACGAAGAACAGCGCGCCGAGCGCAACGGTCAGATAAAACATGAACGCGAGCAGCCATGAAAATCCGAATTGCGTTCCGCCGTCGTATTTCAAACTCACGAGCAGGCCAATCGCAGATAAAATTCCGCCGAGCGTCATCAAAACAGCAGGCATTTTTCGCCAGCCGGACAAATCCAGCGGCGGCGGCAAATGAGTTGTTTCGTTCGAACTCATAATTTCATTTGAAAGCGGCGCGTTGTGCGGGCGGCAAATCGTCAACCGTCCCGAGACGGCTCAATTGCAGCGCGCGCAAATAGGAAATAATCGCCCAGCGATCTCCGGTTGAAACGAGCGGGCCGTAAGCGCCCATTGTGTTTTTACCGTGCGTGATTGTGTTGAAAATTTCGCCGTCGGTCATTTCGACGATGCGTTTGTCATGCAGATTGGCGACAGCGGGCATTGCGCCGATTGTTTTGATGATGCCGTTGCCGTCGCCGAGTTTGCCGTGGCACGGCGCACAATAAATGTCGAAGCGTTCGCGTCCGCGCGCGAGCAACTGCGCATCCACACGAAGCGGATTGGTTTCGATAAAATTCGTCGTGCCGGAGATTTTTCCACTATTGACCGGCGAATCTTCAAACAAATAAACCGCGCCATTGATTGTTTGAATCGGTGTGCCGCGCGCGATTGTTCCGGCAGGCGGCAATTGCGAACTGACGCCGTTCGCGAAAAAACCGTTCGGCTTTTGCGGACGCAATTTCAATTGGCGATCCATGTCGGAAAAAACTTCCAACGGCGGTTTGCGTGATATGCGACCGGGCAATCCAAGGACAGCAAATAAGGCCGTCGAAAGGACGATGACCGCAATCAAAATGGAGACGAGGTAACGCATCAATCGTTGTCCTCCACGATTTCGATGTGCGCGCCGCCGAGCGATTCGAGCAGCTTGCGGGTTTCGGTCTCGGAAAATTTCGGGTCGTTCGCGCCGATGACGATGAAAAATTTATCGCGTGTCGCCAGAGAGAAGCGCGGATTTTTGAACAGCGGATGATGCCAGCGCGGCAATTGGTTCGTCGCGAACATGCCGACGAGCGCGCCAATCGCGCCGCCCATGATGAGCATGATATATGCGGGCACGAAAGTCATCGGCACGCTGAACATCGGCTTGCCGCCGACGATCAGCGGATAATCGAACGCGTTCGCGAACCAAATCAATCCGACGACGGACAAAAATGCGCCGCCACCGAATGCAAGCGCGAACCAGCCGACGAGTGAATTTTTGTAGCCCATCACCTTTTCCATGCCGTGAATCGGAAATGGAGTGAACACATCCCAGCGGCGATAGCCGGCGTCGCGGACGCGTTTGGCCGCTTCCAAAAGCACCGTAGCGGAATTGAATTCAGCGATGAGGCCGTAGGATTTCATTTCGCGCGTCCTTTCGGCTTGTGATATGGGTTAGCATCGGGCATCACGGCTTTGACTTCGGCCATCGCGATCATCGGCAGAAATTTCACGAACAGCAGATACATCGTGAAGAACACGCCGAGCGTGCCGATGAACGTGCCGGCGTCCACCCACGTCGGAAAAAAGATTCCCCAGCTTGACGGCAGAAAATCCTGGTAGAGCGAGCCGACGACAATGACAAATCGTTCGAACCACATGCCGACGTTGATGCACAGGCCGATGATAAAAATGAGTTTCAGATTTTGCCGCGCGCGCTTAAACCAAAGCAGTTGCGCGAGGCCGACGTTGACCAGAAGCATGATCCAGCCGCCATACCAATATGTATGGCCAAAAAGCCGATGGCCGAAAACCCAGCGTTCGTAAGTGTCACCGGAATACCACGCAACGAAAAATTCCATCAGGTAAATATATGCAATAATGAGGCTGCTCATGAGCGTGAGCTTGCAGACACGGTCAATGTGCCGTTGCGTAATGACCTCTTCGAGATGACAAAGTTTGCGCAGCGGAATCAGCAAAACCAAAACCATGCCGAAGCCGCAATACACCGCGCCGACGACGAAGTAGAGCGGGAAAATCGTCGCGTGCCAGCCCGCGAGCATCGAAGTGCAGAAATCCAGACCGACGATGGAACTCACCGTGAACACGAGCAGCGTCGCAAGTCCGGCGAGAACGACGTAGGCTTTTTCGTAATTGTGCCATTGCCACGCCGAGCCGGTCCAGCCCATCGCAAAAATTCCAAAAATAAATTTTCGCGGGCGCGTCGTTGCACGATCACGGAATGCGGCGAGGTCGGGAATCATTCCCATATACCAGAACAACGTTGAGACGACGAGATAGGTGTTGACCGCGAAAACGTCCCACATGAGCGGCGAACGGAATTGCGGCCACAGGCCGTTTGAATTCGGAATCGGGAACATGAACCAGTCGAACCACGCGCGGCCGACATGGATGCCCGGATAAAGTCCGGCCATCATCACGGAAAAAACCGTCATCGCTTCGGCGGCGCGGCCAATCGTCGTGCGCCAATGTTGCCGCGTCAGGAAAAGCATCGCTGAAATCAACGTTCCCGCGTGCGCGATGCCGATCCACCAGATGAAATTCACGATATCCCAGCCCCACATGACAGGCGCGCGATTTCCCCAAACGCCGACGCCGGTTGAAATTTGATAAATCAGCATCGTCGGCAAAACGACTGCGGCGCAAAATCCAGAAATCGCAATTGAGATAATCCACCACTTTGGAATTTTACCTTCGGCGAACGCGGACAATTTGTCCGTCAACGCGCCGAGGCCGCGATAATTTTCGACGACGGGCGCGCGGCGCAATTCCGCCGGCGGCGCGAGCACTTTCAAATTGGTGGCGGATTCAGCCATCAGCTATTTCCTTTCCCGACGGTTTCGCCCTTATGATTTTCGTATTCTTCCGAACTGAAAGGCTCGTGATAATCCGGCATTTTCGGATTTGGATTTCGGATACGCGCCAAATACGTCGTGCGCGGCTTCGTCAACAAATCGCCGAGGACGGAATAATTCAACGGCTGCGCTTTCAATTTTGAAACCGTGCTGTCCGGGTCGCTGACATCGCCAAAAACAATCGCCTGCGCCGGACACGCCTGCTGGCACGCCGTTTTCGGAATCGTGCCTTCCGATTCTTTCAAGCGAACGTCTCCGCTCGCGCCAGCTTTGACCTTCTGCGCAATTTTCGCCTGCTCGATTCGCTGCGTGCAGTAAGTGCATTTTTCCATCACGCCGCGCATACGAACCGTCACGTCGGGATTTTTTGCCATCTTTAGCAAATCCCATTCGTCTTCGGGGCGCATCGTCGCTTCGCGGTCTTTCCACCACGTCGCCAAATCCCATTTGCCATTCGATTTGTGCGTGAGCGGCGTCGAATAAACCGGCCCTTTCAATTCTTCCAGCGGACGCTTGTTGTAATCAAAAAAGTTGAAGCGCCGGACTTTGTAAGGGCAATTGTTCGAGCAATAACGCGTGCCGATACAACGGTTGTAAGCCATCACGTTCAAGCCTTCCGCATCGTGAACCGTCGCGTTGACCGGGCAAACGTTTTCGCACGGCGCGGCTTCGCAATGCTGGCACAGCATCGGCTGATTCACCGCCTGCACGTCGTCAATCCATTCTTCGAACTGCTGCGCATCGTCGCGCTGATACGCGTCCGACGGTTTCTTGCGCTTCGGATCAGTCGTGAAATAACGGTCAATGCGCATCCAGTGCATTTCGCGACCGCGATGCACCTGATCTTTGCCAACGATGGGAATATTGTTCTCGCTCTGGCACGCGACAACGCAAGTGCCGCAGCCGACGCACGAACTCAAATCAATCGCCATGCCCCATTGATGCAACGCCGTCTTCTTCGCCTCGTCGAGTGGATTTGGATAAAGCGGCGCGACAATCGGCGGCTCTTTGCCGTGCATTTCCTGCGCGAACTTCGGCGACTTCTGAAATTCTTCGAGATTTCCTTCGCGCACTGCCGGACGACCTTCCATTGACCAATGCGATTGCGTCGTCGCAATCAAATGCGTTTCGCCGGTCTTGCGAATTGTCGCGCCGGTCTCGATATATTTGCCAGAGAAAATTTTGTAAGCATTGAAGCCGACGCCACTGCCGACGCGTCCGGCTTTTTCGCGACCGTAACCAAGCGCAAGCCCGAGCGAATAATCCGCCATGCCCGGCTGAACCCAAGTCGGGCCGGAAACTTTTTTTCCGTTCAATGAAATTTCAACGACGTCGCCGTTCGCCACGCCCAGATCGCGCGCCGTTTTGCGGCTGACGAGCACGGCGTTGTCCCAGGTGATTTTCGTGACCGGATCGGGCAACTCCTGCATCCATCCGTTGTTCGCGTAACGCCCGTCGTCCACTTTTGCATCGCGATAGAAAATGACTTCAAGATTATTAGTAGAAAGCGA